>Ga0207419_1002555_pt1 | contig 11823 bp, 9 predicted proteins | sample ElkSloMetagenome_4_FD_184723 | JGI IMG/M metagenome (GOLD analysis project Ga0207419, IMG submission 184723) | Hot spring microbial communities from Elkhorn Slough, Monterey Bay, USA - MD2A (version 2) | ecosystem: Environmental > Aquatic > Marine > Intertidal zone > Estuary: Microbial mat ... | reverse complement strand
CTGGGGAAGCTGGGGAATGCCTATTTGCATTGCTGTAGTTAAAGCAGTAGACACATTGATCCCAAATCCGGGTTAGCCACCCCCTTTATAAGCTAGTCCGCGCAGGCGGACTTTGTTTGTGTAGCTGCGACTTCTAGTCGCCAAGGCAAAAAAGGGGTTTCGCTCAGAATGACATGATAGAACGCAACTTGGTATGAGAACGCACGTCGGCTGAGGGCGCACGTCGGTGCGCCCCTACGGTTGGTCTAACGGTTGGTTAATCGCGTCAGGACTTGGTTTGACCGTTCGACAAAGGATTTCATCCCTTGGGCGTCAAAGCCTTTTTGCGCCATTAATGCTAGGTCATACACATGTTGACAAATTAATGTCGCTAGTTCCCCACTGGGGGATGAACCGACACCTTGGACAATACTCCCCTGACTAATCTCGACTAAGTTCTCAATCAAGGGGTGCGCCGTATTCACCACTAAGACATGTTCCTCTGGAAACTGTGCTGCTTGTTGCTGCAATAAGGCGGTCATATCCTGCAACCGCCGCATGGCTTCCGGTAACAATACCATGGCTGGGGGTGTCCCTTGGGGATCATCGGATTTCAGCGCCTGGGTTTTAACATTAACTTTGGGCTTGTTTATCGCTTTCTCGAATATCTCCTTAACCAGTTCGCTGCGGGTTTTATTGGTTTTGGGATCAACGATGTCCGAGGCTTTGTCTTGGTCAACTAAAGTATTATCTAACTCCGAGTCTACCCGCGAGAACTTGACATCGGAATATTCCTGTTCGAGGAAACTAATAAAGTGGGTGTCGATAAACGAGTCCATAAATAGGACTTCTAACCCCTGATTCTTATGCAGTTCCACATAGGTGGCTTGGGCGGCTTCGTCAGTGCAGTAGAAGACGTGGTTTTCGTGTTTGGTTTTGTTGCGGTCTAAATACTCCTTCAGCGTCGTATAGGTTCGTCCCTGCTCATCCTGATTCACTTCGGCTGAACTCACCTCTTGCCAAGCATCGTCTTCTGGCGACTGCACCTCTACCTCCGGTGTCTCTGGTTGGCTTTCAGACTTCCCAGGATATGTGGTGCGATGGATAATGATATCTTCGACTTGCTTTTTGAACTTGTCGTTATTGAGCGCTCCAAACTTGACAAAGGTGCCGACATCTTGCCAGCAGCGGATATAGTCTTTGCGTTGCTCAGTGTAAAGTTGGTTGAGACGGTCAGCAATTTTCTTGGCAATGAAATCGGCAATCCGGCGCACCGTCCGGTCATTGGTCAGGGCGGAACGGGACACATTGATGGGAATATCCGGACTATCAATCACCCCGCGCAAGGGCATGAGGAAGTTGGGAATGACTTCTTCACAGTTGTCACTGACAAAGACCTGATTACAGAATAGTTTAATATGACCTTTGGTCACATCTACATCCGGCTTCAGCTGGGGGAAATAGAGAATCCCATTCAGCAGAAACGGATAATCGGTCTTCAGATGCACCCACAGCAGGGGGTCTTCCTGAAACGGATAGAGATAGCGATAAAATTCTAAGTAGTCCTCATCCTTGAGATCCCGTGGCGATTGCTTCCACAGTGCCTTGTGTTGATTCAGTTCCTCGCCATCTAGCTTAATCGGTACAGGCATGAAGTCGCAGTACTTCTTCACCAGTTGACGAATCCGGGCAGGTTCTGCATATTCTGTTTCCTCATCCTGTAGCGTCAGTGTAATCGTGGTTCCTCGTTCTTTGCGAGATGATTCGGACAATTCAAACTGAGGCGAACCATCACAAGACCAATGTACTGCCTCAGCCCCCGCTTGGTAGGAGAGGGTATCAACTTCGACGTTCTGCGCCACCATGAAGCAGGAGTAGAAGCCTAAGCCGAAGTGACCGATAATTTGTTGGTCGGCGTCTTTTTGGTATTTCTGGATAAACTCTTCGGCGCTGGAGAAGGCGACTTGGTTGATATATTTTTTGATCTCCTCAACCGTCATGCCAATCCCATTATCGGAGACGGAGAGGGTTTGATTATTTTTATCCAGAGAAATTGTAATTTCTGGTTCCCCCACATCCCCATCCACTTCCCCGGAGTAGGAGACCATTTTCAGCTTCTGGATAGCGTCTACGGCGTTGGAGACGAGTTCCCGCAAGAAGATTTCGTGATCTGTGTAGAGAGACTTCTTGATAATCGGAAAGATATTCTCGGTATGGATTGTGATTTGTCCCTGTTCGAGTACAGTCATAGGTGCTACGTAGTATAGGTTTCCACTCTCAAGATGATTGTGAGCGATCGCGCCTTAATTTAAGGATAGGATTGCCCACCGCTAGAATTCGGATCTCCCTACTTGGGGGGTGAGGGGGTGATACGGATATAGGGAGATTGGCTCTCATCCTTGTAGTGCGAGCCAGCAAGCTCGCTAACCATTCCAATTTAAATTCATGACAGCTTATTAGACTGCAACTTGATATCTCCCCCTCTCCCCTCCCGATTCTCTGATGTCTGTTGCCTTCCTGGCAAATGTTATAACCGTACTGAACCTAGACGCCAACCTGGGTTTGTGACCCAAAATAATCGTTTATTGCCAATAGAGACTCAATGACTGAACCATTCAAGGATAGAGTATATAACCAATTACTCGCCTTTGCCCAATATAGTTACGATTTACCGAAAATTATTGAGTTTATTGATCGCTATTCCTCTCAGGAGAAAAAATCCTGCAAAATTTTAGATGTGGGCTGTGGCTATGGCAAGAAACTCCAACCCCTACAAGAGGCGGGCTATGATGTGTTAGGAGTGGATGTCAATCCCCAACTAATTGCGGCGAATCGGGCAAAAGGGTTGAACTGTCTCACCGTTGAGGAATTTGAGGGATATGGCGAGCAATTTGACCTGCTGCTGATGTCTCATATTATCGAACATTTTCCCCCAGGAGAGTTAAAAGAGTTTATGGACTCCTACCTGGAACGCTTAAAAATGGGTGGATACCTGATTATTGCCACTCCCTTACTCAGCGATTTGTTTTATGAAGACTTTGACCATATCAAACCCTACTATCCCCAGGGTATCCTCATGGTATTTGGCGATCGCTATGATGATCAAGTGCAATATACCTCCCACCATAAATTGCGCTTACAAGATCTATGGATACGCCGCCGCCCCTATATTCCCCAGTTTCATAAGGGGCGGTATATGAGTCGAGGCACCGGGCAAAATAAAGTGTTTCTGGTTTGGGTTGTGGCTCTAATTCTTCTCTATCGTCTCTCCTTTCGCTTCATCGGTCAAACCGATGGTTGGGTGGGGGTGTTTCAAAAAGTTAAACCCATCCATAAATAAAATAGGATCAGGCGATCATGCTGTTTAATTCCTATAGTTTCATCTTCGCCTTTTTGCCGATTACGCTGGTTCTCTTCTTTGGATTGGCGAAATTGCGCCTACTCCGATTGGCAACCGTCTGGTTAGCGATCGCGTCTTTCGGGTTCTATGCCTATTGGAATAGTGCCTATCTCCCCCTGTTACTCATTTCCATTGTCGGCAATTATGGGATTGGTCGCCAGATCGAACGGGCGAAACCCAAAACGCCAGCGGCTAAGGGCTTACTCTGTCTCGGTATTGCCTTGAACTTATGCCTTCTCGCCTACTACAAATATGCCAGCTTTTTCGTCAGTTCCCTCAACAGCATCCTGGCAACCGAGTTCACGCTGCCTAACATCATTTTACCCCTCGCCATCTCCTTTTACAGCTTCACCCAAATTGCCTATATCGTTGACGCCTATCGGGGGGAAACTCTAGCCTACCGATACAATTTTCTCACCTACAGTCTATTTATCTCCTTCTTTCCCCAACTCATCGCCGGTCCAATTTTACGCTATGATGAACTCCTGCCGCAATTGCGTCGATTACGCCATTTTCTCTGGAATCCCAAAAACCTGGCGTTAGGCTTAACCCTATTTATCCTCGGCTTATTCAAGAAAGTCGCGATCGCGGATAATCTTTCCCCTTGGGTGAGTCCGATTTTTACCCATGCTGACTCGGTGACGTTTCTAGAAGCCTGGGTGGGGGCGTTAAGTTATACCTTTCAACTCTATTTTGATTTTTCTGGCTATTCCGATATGGCAATTGGTTTAGGCTGGATGTTCAATATCCACCTACCAGTTAACTTTAACTCTCCCTACAAAGCAACGTCTATCACCGACTTCTGGCGACGTTGGCATATTACCCTATCTAACTTTCTGCGCGACTATCTTTATATCCCCCTAGGTGGAAACCGTAAGGGACGCCTGCGCCAATCGATTAATTTATTAATTACCATGTTACTAGGGGGATTGTGGCATGGGGCGGGATGGACGTTTGTGATTTGGGGTGGACTTCACGGACTCTTTCTAACTATAAACCGTCTCTGGCAACAGCTTCAGATTTCTCTGCCCAAACTCCTAGGATGGCTAATCACCTTTGGGGCGGTTGTCGCCAGTTGGGTATTGTTTCGCGCCCCAACGTTCAGGGAAGGATTAGCCATTTTACAGACGATGGTGGGGATTAAATCCATGGTTTTACCCACCGCCTATCAACCGATTTTGGGCTGGTTAACCCCACTAGGGGTAGAGTTTAAAGGCTGGCTAGAGTTCCCCTATCTTCCCCCCCTAGGAGGGCAAAAAAGTCTTCTCGTCTTAGCCTTTTTACTCCTTGTCGTCACCCAATGTCCCAACACCCAACAACTTATACAACAGTTTAAACCTACCTGGTGGGTGGCGGCAATTGTCACCAGTCTGGCTGTTTTCTGTTTACTGTCTCTCAACCAGGTGAGTGAGTTTCTCTACTTCCAATTTTAATTCCGCCCAACTATGAAACGTTACTCTCGATATCTGGGATGGCTGCTGACATTTTTCTTATGCCAATTTCTAGGAGTAGTTCTATTTAATGTAATGATTGATCCCTATGGCGCGATCGCGACGCCAACAATGGCTGGGTTCAACCAATCTAAACCCGAACAACGAAACCATACAAGGCTATTTAAAGCTATTGCCATAACCCGCCAGAAACCGACGATTATTTTATTAGGTTCCTCTCGCACGGAAGTGGGGTTAAATCCCAATCATGTCAACATTCCCACGCCCTCCTCGACGTATAACTTAGGCATTTCCGGCGCGAATATGTATGAGGTGTTCCGCTATTTTCAACACGCCCTGAAAAATCAACCGGATTTAACCCATGTGATCCTGGGGATTGACTTTTTCATGTTTAATCACCAGCGGGAAAATCAAATTGATTTTGATGATATTCGTCTAGAAAAACAGCACATTACCCTTCCCGACATCCTGGATGTAACCTTCTCTCTAGACGCCTTGAGTACAAGTTACACTACTCTGTTAGCCAATCGCCCCGACTCTAGTGCTACTCCCTATTACACCAATGGGATGCGGAATCCTGATTTCTTTATTCAGCATAATTTACCTGAACAATCGATTGTTAAAGGATTTAAATTTAGTCTCAGCCAATATTTACATGACCCAACTCTTTATCAAGATTATACCTTATCTGACCAACAATTAAACTACCTCAAACAACTGATTCATCTGTGTGAGGAGAACCAGATTAAGATTCACCTATTCATCTCCCCCTCCCACGCCACTCAATGGGAAGCCATTCACAAAGCTGGACTTTGGGCTGTCTTTGAAGAGTGGAAACGAGAGGTTGTTCAAATTACGCCCGTTTGGGATTTCTCCGGTTACAACAGTATTACCACAGAACCCATTAGTGAAACAATGAAAAATTATTTTGACAACTCCCATTACCGTCAAAACGTGGGAGATTTAGTTCTCAACCAACTGCTTCACCATCACTCAGACAGTATCCCCCAGGATTTTGGCGTTCTGATTACGCCAGAAACCCTTGAATCCCATCTGCAAACCATCCGATTCAACCGAGAAAGCTGGGTCAAAACCAATTCTCCCGGTTGGCAATTGTTGCAAACTCTCAATCAGAAATTATGAAAGATGATATGTCCGTTCCCACCGACGCTGAAATTGGTTAATTTCCGCTTCAGTGTAAAAGTGAGACATCCAGGAATTTCGGTAAATTTTGTCTAAATACTCCTTGGAGAACCTGACCAAACGTTGAAACTCTTTGTAGGCTTGATAGTAATCTTTTTTTTGCGATATATTTTTATCCTCAATTTTAATTTGTTCTAATGTAAAAAAATCACACAAGCTGTTCTCTAAACATTGATTAAAGCTCTCGAATTTTAAGAGCAGTAATTCTATGTTACTCTCAGGATAGTTGACAATGACATAACCTTTATCTTTAGGAAATTCAACTGCCATAATGTCAATTCCTAAGACCGATTTAAGTTCCCGATTAAACCATCGTCCGGCATAATCTACCCCCCAAGACCCCTGATTTTTCCAAAACGCTTCAATGACATCTTCTAACCCCAATTGACCCGAAGCAAATCGTTGAGCAAAGTTTGGAAAATATTGCTCAATATTTTGAAAAAAGTCTGATATATTCCGTTGTAATGGATCTCTGACAATGCTGATGATCTTTAATTTACGATTCAGGACTTGGTCAAGATGATCGCTCATATACTTACTGATGAGGAAATCTTGATCAACAACCGGACGATTGATGTAAGGCTGATAAAGTTTGATGGTTCGCCATTTTTTTTGAATGACGTCACGATTTAAGGTATGAATTTGGTGAACAGGTTGCTTAATCTTTGCTGATTTTAATGATTTAAAAATTGATGAAGAAGCCACCTTACCCATTTGGTAAACCAATATAATTTCTGGACTGAGCAGCTCTTTTTTGAGTTGGCAATGCAACGAGTGCATACAGGTAATATTCTTTAAATAGTAATAAATTGGCTGAGTTATACTCGTTCTTTTAACCAGCGATGCTAAATGAGAAGCAGACGACTTTTGGAGAACTAGCATACAAATCATACACCCTATAGTCTATGATGGAGTCTAGCACAAGAGGGACAATGCCGCTAGCGAGTGGTAACCTTATTTAATGTATGCTCCCTTAACGACTCTCCTGAAGTCCAACCCTTTAGGCTTCATGCTTCATCGTGGTGCTTAGGGCGCAGGAAAGGAAAAATTACCAGACTCAAACCGAGAAAAGCGAGAGTAGAAGGTTCAGGAATACTCAACCATTCGTCCGCGAAGCGATCGCCTAACGCCATTAACCCGGAGGAGTCGAAGTGAATATTGTCGGGATGCTGGGAAAGATCAATTGTCTCTACCGCAAAGGTTCCCGGAACCTGCTGATCAACACGAGACTGGGCTTGTCGAATGGTATCGCCGTATCTAAAAATACCAAACGGTGTCTCTTGAGTCCCGGTGAGAAAGACCTTACCATAAACAAAGGGTAAATTCGGTTCCTGCAAATCCTGGCGCACCTGGGTGATAAAATTAGTCAAATTCTGCTCATACTGATTTGCCATCGCCAGATTGTAAGCATCGGATTCTCCCTGCATCCAGAAAAATCCAGCAATATCAACATTTACCGAAGCGAGAGGAAATTCTGCGATCGCGCCTTGCACCCGATCAATCATACTGGTGTAGAGTTCACCACCCGGTTTCCAATCCACCGCCAAATTCGTACCCCCCTTGGCATATTTCACCAAGGCGACGGTTTCATTTAACGACTCTGCAATTCCTTGTCCTAGGGTAATCTCTGGACCAAACCCAACTCCGTTGAAGACGCGACTAAAGGGGAACGGTTCTGTGGGAACTTGCAACGGAACCCAATTATTATCCTGATCATACCACAGCACGTTATCCTGAGGGTGTAGCCAGTGATCCGACAACTCGTTAAGATTTGACCGAGAACCAACCATATTCGACTGACCGGCTAGAATAAAAAGCTTAATCGAAGATGGATAACTACCGCTGTAACTCGGATCATTCTCATGACCCAAGGAAAAGGCTTGTCCAGGTGAAATGGATAAAAGTAGGGTAGTGCAAACCATCAAGCCCAGATAGGCTAGAGTACTTTTAGTCAAGGTAATAGGATTCACTTGTTTAACCTTTAACGTTTAACGTTTTTTGTGTTTCTCTAAGATTTTCCCCACATCCCACACCCCATACCCCACACCCTGCCTACCTTTGACTTAGCTTGTCACCCCTTCAGCCTAGGGAGTTAACCGCAGATAGCCTAGCAACGCATCAAGATTGGATAGGGTTTTAACCTTATTTAATAATCTAGCTGCCTGGGGAGAGGGGATCAACGTCATCACAGCAATTGTATACCCAACTTTAGCCAGAACCCGCGCTTTGATCAAACTTGGATCATATTTTATCGCCTGACTCAGCAATCTGGCGGCGGTTATTCCGCGCTGTCGATTAGGATATCCCTGGAGAACTTTAAAGGTAAGATACTTGTAAATATTGGCAATACTATCATTCTTAAGGTGTTGTAAAGAGTCCGGGGCTTGAGTAAACGCCTTTTCAATCACGCGCCAGCAAGCAGATTCCATGCGCGTCACATTGGTTGAGGCTGAATCAGCGGACACCCGATACAAAATTTGCACCTTAGGAACCACAACAAACGGATAGCGAGAGGCTAACCGTAACCACATATCCCAATCTTCAGCCGGTGTCAGAGACGGCTCAAAATTCCCCACTTCCGTTAGGGCTTGCCTTCTTATTAAAGGAATTGAACCATTTTCTAAAAAATCAACCAGTAACAGTTTGGCATAGACATCCCCATTGTCTGAGACATAGCTACCGCGCCGGAGAAATTCTCCCGATTCATTAATACTATTTGTCCAGCTATAAGCCAGCGCTGCTTGAGGATTCTGTTGTAACGCCTTAAATTGAGCGTCTAGCTTATCCGGCGTCCAGAGATCATCGGCATCTAAAAAGGCGATAAATTCACCCGTTGCATGGCTGATTCCTCGGTTACGACTAACCGCTTGATTTGCATTAGGATAGGAAAATATTTTTAATCGAGGGTCAGAAATCGTTGCCAGAACATCTAAGGTTGAATCGGTAGAACCATCGTTGATTACAATGATTTCTAAATCGGTGAACGTTTGCTTTTGAACCGATTCAACTGTCTCTCTTAGTGTTTTTTCACCATTATAAACGGGAATAATTACCGAAATTGTTACCATATTTATTTTTGAATTAATTCGGGAAAATTAAATCTCAAATGAGCTAGTAAAGCACTAACATTAGAAGTTCCCTTCATTTTTTGGCGCAACTTCTGCGCCTGTTGCGTCGGTAAAAGGTTGGTAATCATAATATTAAACAACACTTTCCATGTCACTCGCACCCGCAGCATTGACGGATCATATTTGAGCGTTTGCCAAAGAAATCGGATCGCAGCTTGTCCTGTCTGGCGATTCGGATACCCATCAAACGCTTTAAATAGAAGATATTTATACATATTCCCTAAACTATACTTTTTGAGATAGTACCAGGATGCCGGGGTTTGAGAAAATACCCGTTCAATTACGGTTAAAACCGCTTGTTCTAAAACCACAACATTTGAGGAAATGGAATTCGTTGAAACGCGATATAAAATATGGGGATATGGAACACCGACAAACTCGTATTTAGCCGCTAAACGTAACCACATGTCCCAATCTTGACAAGCGGATAGAGATTCATCAAACCCCCCCAATTCCGCAATCGCTTGCTTGCGAATTAATGCATTAGAACCATTGGATAAAAAATTGATAATTAATAATTCGGCTAAAACATTTCCATTAACAGTAACACTTCCCCCGTGACGCGAAAATTGACCCGATTCATCAATACAATCCGTCCAGCTATAAGCAACAGCCGCTTGGGTATTGGTTTGCAAGGCGTTTAATTGCGCCTCTAGCTTATCGGGCGTCCACAGATCATCTGCATCTAAAAAACTAACGTATTCACCAGCCGCTTGGGCAAGTCCCCGGTTTCGGCTGATATTTGCCCCCGCATTCGGGTAAGAGGAGACTTGAATTCGAGGGTCTGAAATGCGTTTAATAATGTCTAACGTGGCATCTTTAGAACCATCATCGACAATCAGTAATTCAAAATCGGTAAAGGTTTGATTTAAAACTGATTGAACCGTCTCTTGGATAGTTTTTTCGGCGTTGTAGGCAGGAATAATAACAGAAATTATTGGCATGTTTATAGATAAAAATAATCAACCTGATGTTAACCGATTAAATTAATCACTCTTTTTTAGAGATAACTTTTCGTTGAATGACTGCCTCGACTATAGCGGTAGGTGGATTTTGTTCTCGGAGATGATTTTGGATTCTCGACTGAATATAATCTTTGGGCAAAAAATCCACAATCAGAAACCGAATCACTTTATTGATATAACAGAATATATAGTTCCAAATGGGAATCACTTGTTTATCCCGATTACTGGAATGCAAATTCACAATTAACCATATATTTTGATTGGCTTTCAAACTGGTCAACCCTTTAATAATTTTCCAGCGACTCGCTAAATCAGGCTGTAAGTACCATTGCATCCAATAGGGCATATAGCGCGTAAAGTCGCTGATTGTATAATCGGTGCTGGCTTTCAGGTTACAGGATAAAATAACCCTAAACCCTGCTTTCTTGACCCGCATGATATACTCATAGTCACTGCCATGATGGGGAAGTCTAACGGTGTCAGGAAAACCAACCTGATCAACAATTTTTCTGGGAATAACGACAATGTTACCACATAGCACATCTGCCTCTAACTCGTCAGTGGTGGAAAAAGCATTGATATTACTAACTGGCTGTCTATCTTTCTGCCCACTGTAAACAATCCAATCAGTGTACGTCTGATCCAAAACAATACCACCGACAACGGTGCTGTCATAGTTGCCTGAATAACAAATTTTAATCAGATTGGCAATAAAATTATTTGAGATGCAAATATCGTCATTTAACCAAACCAGATACTCTGCCTCTAATGCGTTAATAGCATACTCCATTCCTTTCACAATAGCACCTGCCCACCAAAGGGAACCATCTGCCTCAATCAGAAAAACGCTGGGAAACTGAGTTTGAATCATTTCCTTGGTTCCATCGGTGGAACCATCATCGACGACAATGATAGAGACTCCTTGTCTATTTTCTTGTTGAATTTGCCAAGTGAGTTGAGTTAAGATATTCTGGGTATAGTTTTTTCGGTTTCTAACAGGGATAATCAAGATAATTTGTCGGTCGTTGCTCATAGATTGGGTAACTCAGAGGAGGACATCAACACCTTAATCAACTTATACATCTGTCTGCTTCATCTAAAATAAGATAAAGAACTGAGAAAACTTCCCCAAAAAAATTCTAATTCACAAGCCGCAATTAAATCCCGTTTAACCTGTCCTCGATATTTCATCACATGCAAGATAATACGACGCAAGTTACCGAGTAAAGTGCGGATAACGATAACTGGTTGTTGTTGAGGAGTCGCATTAATCAGGCGCAGTTGACAGGTGGCTAATCCACAGCCACGAGAAATAGACAATAAGTACTTTTCTTCTAATCGCCAACCTGGTATTTGATGGTAGGTATGTAAATCAGGATGGTACCAAATTCCCCACCCAGCTTTATACATATATAACAATGGTTCATAGTCTTCTCCACCCAACATTGAACCTGCCAATCTCCCTTTTAATTGAGGACGTTGGGGAACGCTTTCATGCCAAGATTTTCGACGAACCACTAACGCCGCTGCTGTGGGTAATCTCAAGTTTTGCGGTTCAAATTGATGGGGTGTGGAACCATGTTCTCGAATGGCTAAAAAGGCTTGGATGCGTTGAAAGTTTTCCGGCGGTTCAACTTCAAACTCCCCATGAATTTGCCCACTCAATGCACCCGCTTGGGGATGTTCCTGGGCAAATG
>Ga0207419_1002551_pt1 | contig 11835 bp, 10 predicted proteins | sample ElkSloMetagenome_4_FD_184723 | JGI IMG/M metagenome (GOLD analysis project Ga0207419, IMG submission 184723) | Hot spring microbial communities from Elkhorn Slough, Monterey Bay, USA - MD2A (version 2) | ecosystem: Environmental > Aquatic > Marine > Intertidal zone > Estuary: Microbial mat ... | reverse complement strand
ATTGGGAGTGTTCCAAAACTCAAACCCAAGGAATTACAATGATTCGTCCAATATGTTTTCAACAAAAATTCATTTCTCACAAACTCCGAAAAAGTAATCCGCATACCCGCCAATCCTACTGCCACAATTGATTTTTTTCATACTTTTTTATTCACAATAAAAATATCACTCCTTGTAAGCAAGAATTGCATCGAGTTTTTGTTTTTCAAAGAATACTCCCGCATCGCCCATTTCTTCCAGCCTCTTTCGCATTTCCGACTCAAAGGCATTCCACCTCTCCCCCAATACTTCCGACGAAGCAAACGAAGTGGAGTGAAGATAGCCGATAATCTCATCAATACTCCATTGTTCTTCATATTCCATTACGAAGGATTCCCTTCCCACGAACTGAGATGCATCAACGATATCCTCAAAACGTTCTTTTGGCTCTCGGTAGAGCCCCGCTTTTCCAGCCTTTCGTTCTTGTCCCACATGCCTTTCAATTACCTCGCGGGCAATTTTTTTCCACACACTCCTTTCATTATTTCGATGGATAGAATTAGTATTAGCAACAATAGCAATGCCACCATTCCGATTCATCATGGCATACGCCCGATCCAGAACAGCATTTCCCTCCATCCAATGAAATGCGGATCCAATCGTCACCAGATCAAACATTCCTAAATCATAAGAGACCTCTTCCGCACTTGATACTGCCCAAACAATATTTTTGACCTTTTTTTCTTCAGCGATTCTCCCACCCTCCGCAATCATTTCGGAATTGATGTCGGTAGCGACAACCTCCCCAACTCTCGGCGCCAAGGCAAAAGCAATCTGACCTGTTCCTGTCCCAAGGTCGAGCGCGCGATAATTTTTTGTAAGACAGAAAACCCTTTCTAAATGCTCATAAAAAGCCTCTGGATATCCCCGCCGGTACTGAGCATAATAATGCGCCACTCCCTGAAATATATTTTGATCGTACGGCATATTTTTTTTAAAAATTTTCCTCTAAAAAGCGAATCCGAAGACCCTTACAAACGATCTTTTTTATCTTCTATAATTTCCAAACGATCGTATCCATGTTTTTCAAATTCTTTCCAGTACCTCTCTTCGTACGGATATATTCCCACTCCCAAATACCCACCTCCTTCCTGCGCTATTTTCTCTATCTCTTCTTTTGTATGTGCTCGATAGAAATCCCGCTTTCCTAGTTTATTGGAAAGTACATCTTGCACTGCCCACTCCTCAAAATCCTCCATAATCTCATGATATTCTTCTTCCTTCGGAGAATCTTCGCGAACATACCAATTCTCTTTATGCTCCATGACCAAGTTCTCCAATCCAAACTCCGATGCGCGCGAATAAAAAACTTTTCTCAACTCATCCATCTCTTTTGCCCGCTTTTTGTAATACTTTTCTTCTTCATCCACAAAAGCATCACTCAATAAACCCGTCACCGTATCGGCAATCTCCAGCGCCATCACTAGACTCTCAAATTGCTTTTTCGTAATGTTGATCTTCATATTTTCTATTGAACTAAGAATTATTATAATTACATACATGAACAATAATAAAATTTGCCCAGCCTTCAAGTCAAATCCTGGATTGCCATACTCGAGGCATCGCTCCCAAGAAACAACAGACAAGGAATGGTTTGTTAAGGTAGAAAAAAATCAAGCGCATAAGGATTACTTTTTGAAATAAAAGAATTATACACTCATTCCATTCCCATCCCTCCAAAAACTCTCTTTTGGAACAAAACGAGTATATGTACCACCGCCAAGAGAACATTGGGATTGGGAAGAGATTTCCAAAAATTTTTCTGGTAGTTCTTTTTTTAGAATTAATTCATAATCAATAAACATTTGTTGCATATATGCATGATGATGATCAATAAAATCTGCCACGGTTGCGTCCGTTGCTATCTGCTCTTCAGGAAATTGCTCCTCGACTATTTTTTTTAGTTTTCCGTTAAGCACAATAATAGGAAGTATGTTGTATTCTAGAGGTAATCTATATTGCTTGCCCTCAACAAGAAAACCCACGTAATACAAAACAAAATCGGAACGACCGTCATGATGGTTTATGTTTCGCCATTCTCTTAATAATTTATGAACAAAAGGATATTCTTTCCATTTTTTATCAGGAAATAGCCAGAATAATGCATTTATAGAAGTTTCGGCATATCTATATAAAGCCTCATTTAACTGCCAAGTATTATATTTAGAACACATGTTATAGCGTAAAAGAATTTTACTTTCTTCTACTTCCCATAAAAGAGCATGGTGGGCGCGCTTGTATGTCAGCCAATAGCGCTGAAGCAAATCACGTTTGTTGTGAACTCCATGTTCTAAGAAGGTTGTAGGTTTATTTTTACTCATATCTTTACAACATTACCTTTATCCGAAAAGGGTATGAATCTATATTCATACATGCACATATCAATCAACATCAAAAACTCCAACAACTTCCTATTTCTTTCAAAAATTCTCATAATAAACCAAGTCTATCAATCTTCTGACAAAATCGCTACTATGTACATTTTTTCCTATTCTCGATTTCCTCTTTATTGATCAGTAAAATACTCCATTGCCAAAATCTCGCTTACCCCGCACAATACGACTATATGAAAAAACCTCTCTATTATATAGACATTGCTATCCTCACAAGGACATCGCTTTTATCTAACCCTGTCTATACGTATACGTCCGATAAGGACCATGCTTTTGGCGATCTGGCAGAAGTTCCCTTTGGGAAAAGGATTCTTTGGGGTGTTGTTGTTGCGTCTTCACTCAAAAAACCCCCCATTAGGAGAGCCTATCGACCGATTCGCCGGATACTTCGCCAAAACATCCTCACCAAAGAACAATATCAGCTCTCCCAATACCTTGCCTATGATTATGTCGCTCCTGCTGGAAGCGTTCTTAATCATTTCATTTTTCCCCGTGAGCCCAAGCAAGACACCCTCCAAAAAGAAAGTATCCTTCCCCCAAAAAAGAAAAAACAGACCTTTGCATCCACTTCACTTCTAGCTCGAAAGATAGCTCGTAACACCAAAAACCTTCTTCTCTCTTACCCAGCAGGAAAAGAAAGATGGCGACTCCTTATCGAAATAGCGCGGATAAGAAATGGAGATGAAGGACAAAGCCTCATTCTTCTTCCCGATCGCGCATCTCTGGAAAGTATACAAACATTTTTTCCTGATGATTTTTCCGAAGAAAACTTTGTTATCCTTCATGGCTCTCTGCGAACTTCTCAAAAATATGAAATCTGGAAAAAAATACAAACAACAAAACAGCCTCTCATTATTTTTGGTACAAAAAGCGCCCTTTTTGCTCCATTTAAAAATCTCACAAGTGTCATACTTGATGATGAACATCGAGCTTCTCACAAACAAGATCAAGCCTCTCCTCGATACGATTCGCGTCGTACCATTGAACAACTCGCTCACATCTTTGGAGCATGGATACTTTTTACGAGTGCTACGCCAAGCATAGAATATATTCACTACGCCAAAAAGCAAAAGTGGACTTCTTTCCTCTATCCAAGAAAAAACCTCTCTCTCGAGAAAAACATCCATGTTATATCTACTTATTCTTCTTCTTCAAGTACAAAGCAAGCATTCCCCACAAAAGAAAAGCTCTTTTCTCCTGAGCTTATTCACACTATCAAAACAACATTAGAAAAAAAGGAAATCTTTTTTCTTCTCACTGCGCGACGAGGAATGAATGCTCTGAGCATCTGTTTGGATTGTAAACAACTCCTTACCTGTCCACAGTGCCATCGCGCTCTTCTTGCTCAAAAAAATGGCACCTATCGATGCGGACAATGCCATTTCCACAGCGACATCTTTATGAAATGCCCACATTGCTTAAGCATGCGATTTTCTCACAGAATCCCCGGGACCCAATCGATTGAGAAAAAGGCTCAAGAACTCTTTCCTTTTGCTCGTATCATGAGGATTGATTCGGATTCAGAATTTTTTATTGCCAAACGATTTAATCCCGAAGCCATAGAAATGAAAAAAAGTCCCGATATTATCATTGGAACTCCCGGAGTTCTTCAGCAATGGCCCTTGTCGAGACCGGGAGGAGTAGGTATAATCGAAGCACAAACATTCTGGCAATGGCCTGAGTATCTTGCAGAAGAACGAGCTTTTCAGATCTTCTCTCGACTTCTCGATCTTCTCAAAAGAAGCGATTCTCCTGGAATTATCCAAACTCGAGATAGAGATCATCGCGTTATTCAGGCTCTTTTCTCAAGGAAAAAGACGCTTAACCTCTACAAAGAGATAGAAGAAGAGCGAAAAGATCTCTCGTATCCACCTTTTGCAAGAATGATTTCCCTCACAGGAAAACATACGAGTGAAAAAATTCTTTCCCGGCAATCAGGTGTTATTCGTGAATCTCTTGTATCAGCATTTCCAGATTATCGCATTTCTCCGCCCTTCACCCCCCTCCAGAAAAAAAACACATCCGACTCTTTCCAAAAAATTCTTATTCGAATCCCTCAAAAGAACTACGCACTTCTTGATCCAGACATTCGAAAGCATCTTGGAACTTTTTCTCCAAACTGGTCGGTCGACGTTGACCCTCGCGAAACAGCTTAATTCCCTTATATATCCTGATATGCATAAAGCCTCTCCACTCCCACTCACCCTCTATCCTGATGAAGTTCTCAAAACACCAGGATCTAAAATATCTCCTCGTGAACGCGAAGAAATGCGCGAGCTTGCTCTTCGTATGACAGAAACCATGTACCACGAGCATGGCGTTGGTCTTGCTGCACAGCAAATTGGCAAAGCACTCCGCATTTGTGTTATTGACGTTGATGGGACACTCCACACCCTCATCAATCCCAAGATAACCTCTTTCTCCAAGGATATGCATACAGATGAAGAAGGGTGTCTGAGTATACCCAAGAAGTTTTTTCCCCTTACTCGTCATTGGAAAGTAACGGTTCGCTATGAAGATCTTGACGGAAATACAAAGAAGCTTCGAGCTTCCGGACTTCTTGCACGCGCTGTGCAACACGAACTCGATCATTTACAAGGAATTGTCGTTCTCGACCGCTATCATGAACAAAAAGGAAACCGCTAAATCAGTACCCCCTCGAATTGCTTTTTTCGGAACACCAGAAATTGCTGTTTTAACGTTGCAATCTCTTGGAGAGAATAACCTCACCCCTATACTTGTTGTCACCAAACCCGACGCCCACGTAGGACGAAAAAAAATTCTTACACAAAGCCCTATAAAGAAATATGCTCTTCAAAAAAACATTCCCGTTCTAGAGCCCCTCAAGCTTGATACTTCTTTTATAGATTATCTTCGAGAATGCTCTCTCGATGCTATTATTGTCTTTGCCTATGGAAAGATATTTCCTTTAGAACTTCTTGAACTTCCTCATCGAGGATGCCTCAATATTCACGCATCACTTCTTCCTCTCTACAGAGGTGCTTCCCCTATCCAAAATGCTCTTCTCAATGGAGAAATCGAGACAGGCGTCACTCTCATGCGTATGGAAAAAGGTCTTGATACGGGCGATATTATCGCTCAGAAAAAGCTCCCCATCGATCCTCATGACACAGCGCAAACACTTTCTCAGAAACTTTCTCTTCTTGCTCCGCAAGTACTTCTTTCTCCACTTCCTCAATGGTTGGAAGGTTCCCTCACATCCATTCCTCAAGACGATGCCCAAGCCACCCATTGCTCCACCCTTCGAAAAGAAGATGGGCATGTTGATTGGTCTCTTTCTTGTCAAAAGGTGTATAATACCTATAGAGCTTTCACGCCGTGGCCAGGAATATTTTCTTTTTGGAGTCCTTCTCCAGAAAAAAAGATTCGGATAAAATGGATTTCTGTGAAACCCTCTGAACTCTCTCACATGAATCAACCCAATGGAACCGTTATTTTTGACTCCTCCAAAAAACTTCTTGGTATCGTCTGTGGGGACAAAAAGGTACTTATCATAGACACTGTCCAAATAGAAGGAAAGCCTCCCATAGAAACTCCTTCTTTTCTCAATGGCTATACAAACATCATCTCTTCTCAGCTTACATAAAAACAAAAATATATGTCATCTTTTTCTCAACATGAAACACGAGCACTACTTATCGGCTCTCTTCTTATAGGACTTACCGTTGCAAGTTCCCTTATCCTCACTTTTTGGAAAGACAGAAAAGAAGAATCCTCCCTCATTATCCAGGAACAAACATCTGTCCCCCAAACGCTCAATTTCATTTCTCTTCAAGAAGCTCAGAAAATTATTCAAGAAGATAACACCCTTGTCCTCGATATACGATCAGACGCTTCCTATTATTCTGAACACCTTCTTAATTCAGAAAATATTTCCTTAGATGAACTTTCTGTATGGACTTCTCGCCTCAAAGAAAAAGGAAATCTTCCATCAACCATACTTTTGATTGGCTATGAAACTCAAGCTATTTCTCTCTCTCAAGCTACAAAATATCTTGAATCACAACTCGAAACAACGGCTATTTTTACCCCAACAGGAGGGTTTGAAGCATGGAGTTCACAATCATTTCCTACCATCAATGCTGGCGACCCCACCAATCCTATCGACCAAACAAAAATCCAATATATTTCCTCTCAAGAAGCCCTTAACCGAATCGCTTCCGATCCACTTCTTTTTATTCTCGATACGCGAAGTACCGAAGATTACAAGAAAGATTATATCAATACTTCTCAAAACATCCCTCTTCCTCTTCTTGAAAAGAAGAAAGCGGACATTCCTTTTGGAAGAACAATATTTGTTTACGGAGAAAACGCCCTTGAAAGTTTTCAGTCAGGTGTTCGTCTTTTTGATATGGGGTTTTTCGATGTTCTTACTCTTGATAGTGGCTATAGTGAACTTACTTCTCTTACAGAGAATTCGCCCCGGCCATCTGATCAAGAATAATTCAAATAGCTTCAGGTACACATCGTTTCAAAAAAACCATCTCTCTCAAGATGGTTCTTTTCTTCTTTTTCCTATAAAGGATTACTCCTCGACATTCGTCGCCTTTATAATTTCAGAAGTTACTTTTTCAACAACTTTAGGATTTTCTCGCAAGAAAGCCTTTGCCTTTTCTCGACCAACACCAAGTTTTTCTTCTCCATACGAATAAGAATTTCCTGATTTTTTTATCACATCATACTTCACTCCTGTATCAATAAGATCTCCTGCGCGAGAAATACCTTCATTGTACATGATATCAAATTCTGTCGTCTTAAACGGTGGGGCTACCTTATTTTTCACTACCTTAACTTTTACACGATTTCCAACCACTTCCTCTCCTTTCTTTATCTGTGCAGCCCTTCGCACTTCAAGACGAACAGAAGAATAGAATTTCAAAGCCTGTCCTCCTGTTGTTGTCTCAGGATTACCAAACATAACACCAATCTTCATGCGTATCTGATTGATAAAGATAACCGTTACATTCGTTCTCGCAACGATAGCAGTAAGCTTTCGCAAAGCCTGGGACATAAGTCGTGCCTGTCGTCCCATATGTTGATCTCCCATCTCACCTTCGATTTCAGCCTTGGGAACAAGGGCTGCGACAGAGTCAACCACAACAATACTTACCGCCCCACTTCGAACCAATGTTTCTACGATATCCAACGCTTGCTCTCCTGTATCTGGTTGAGAAATAAGAAGATCATCAATATTTACTCCAATTTTCCTCGCATATTCAGGGTCAAGTGCATGTTCTGCATCAACAAAAGCAGCAGCTCCCTTGGTTTTCTGAGCATTAGCAACTATATGAAGAGCAAGAGTTGTTTTTCCTGAAGATTCTGGTCCATACACCTCTACGATTCTTCCTCTTGGAATACCCCCTATTCCCAAAGCGATATCAAGAGATATAGCTCCTGTGGGGATAGATTCTACATCAACCTTTTTTACTTCTCCGAGTCGCATAATCATCCCTTCACCAAAACGCTCTTTTATTTCTTCCACCACTGAGACAAGATTATCCTCCTCTGGCTTCTTTTCTTCTTTTTTCTTTCCTGCCATATATATGTTTTATAAATTTATTTCATTTCTTCCCCCTCCTCTTCTCTGATATACACGCGTCCACCCCCCTCTTCTTGAAAAGACTCTATGGATTGAGAACTTTCTCCCTCTAGTATACCATAGGTTCTCGTTTCATCCTCCGAGACAATTTCTATTTGATTGGTGAATAGAAAACTTTTTTCTTCCCCTCCAACCATTTCACCTACAAAAATAGTTTCTCCATCAATACGAATTTCAATATTCAAAGGGTCTCCTTCAGATACACCAACAATGAAGCTTTCTTCTTCTTTTTGAGCCTCTTCTTCCTGCACATTCTTAAAATCTCCGATAATGGAAAATGTTTTCTCTGTCGATTGATCAAAGGCATTGACCGCGCGAAGTGTGATCGTATTCACTCCTTCTCGGATCTCAACGCGCTCGAGAAAATTCCCCATTTCATCTACGAGAATTTCCCGATCATTCATATACATACGCGTTGAAAGATCCGTTTTTCCACTCACCTCCACAAATGATTGGGCTATTTTTACACCTGATTCAGGAGAAGAAATAAGAAGTTGTGGATCGTTCACAAAGTCAGCTACTTCAGAATAAACGTACCATACAATACCAAAGAATAAAAACCCAATACATGCAAAAAGAAGTATTCGAGGAGTAAAAGCATGTGTTATCAAGGGCTCTGGAGAACGCCAAAGATCTCGCGATATTTTTTCCTCATCATGTCCAACATTGTGAGCTATGCCACGTTCACGTTCAAAAGAAGCTATAAATTTTTCCGGATCTTCTCCTAAATACTTCGCATACGAACGCAAGAAGCCATGTACATACACTAATGAAGGGAGAGAAGAAAACTTCCCTTGTTCAAGGGCGTCCAAATACTTCGTCTGTATTCCAGTTCCTTTCGATATCTCAGCTAAACTCAAACGACGCTCACTTCGAATATTGCGGATTCGTTCTCCCAATGTAAGCGAGCGCACCTTTTTCCGTATAAATCCATTCCTGAGCGCCATAATAAAAGTTTTAGGACATTTCTGTGAGGCATCCTACCACACTTAAAACCTATTAAGCAATGTTTTTTCTTTCTCTAAAGGGAGCTTTTCTCTCTTCTTCCTCTATCCCTTGTTTACATACTTGCATGTTTTAATGTTTAGATGTTTAGATGCTTACATGCTTACATACTTATGCAAACTTTTATTCTGAAATATCTTCTTCATCCTCAGACGCTCCCTGAAAGGCTCGGGGACCTACGAGAACTTCACGTGGTTTTGCGCCTTTTTTAGGACCCACGACACCCTCAGCCTCCAAAGCATCCAGGAGTTTTGCTGCTCGATTATACCCAACGCTAAAGTGACGTTGCAACATAGAAGCAGATGCTTCTCCTGATCGCATAACCAATTCTTTGGCTCGATCATAGTATTCGTCTTGATCTTGTGCTTGAACAAAAGCATCAAAATCAATATCATCATCTCCTGTCTCTGGAGATTTCATCCCTTCTTCATCTTCGAATGCTTCATCTCCACCCCCTTCATCCTCGTCCTCCTCATCTTCATTTTCTTTCTTTTGCACCACAAGATAACGAACAACATCACGAACCTCTTCTTCTGTAACCAATACACCCTGAACACGTTTGAGCCTTGTACTATCAGAAGTAACATAAAGCATATCCCCCAAACCAAGGAGCTTTTCCGCACCCTTTCGATCCAAAATAGTACGAGAATCAATTTGTGTTGCCACTTTAAGCGCTATACGAGTAGGGATATTTGATTTAATAAGGCCTGTAAGCGTTTCTACACTTGGTCGTTGAGTTGAAATAATAAGGTGTATACCGACAGCTCGAGACTTTTGTGCCAAACGGACGACCATATTTTCAATATCCTTTCCATGAGACATCATCAGATCAGAAAATTCATCAATAACAATGACAATAAATGGCAATACCTCCAAATCTTCATCACTTTCATAATCTCCAGAATGTATTTTCTTATTATACGAAGCAAGATCTCTCGCCCCCACTTCACCCAAAAATTCATATCGCTTTTCCATTTCCCCAATAGCCCAATGAAGAACACCCACTACCTTTTTCATCTCCACTATCACTGGAGTCTTAAGGTGAGGAATGTCCTTGTAGAGCATAAGCTCAATACGCTTTGGATCAATCAAAATAAGTTTCAGTTGATCGGGTGCATAGGTGTACAAAAAAGAAAGAATAATACTGTGTATACAAACACTCTTTCCTGATCCCGTAGCTCCAGCAACAAGCAAGTGGGGCATTTTTGATAACGACGTGTAAAAAAATTCTCCGGCAACATCTTTCCCTAAAGCGATAGGGAGGCTCGTTTCTCTCACAGCCCGACGAAAACCAGGAGTATCAAGAGCGTCACGAAGACAAACCGTAGCAATAGAGCGATTAGGAACTTCGATACCAATAAGAGACTCCCCTGGAATAGGAGCTTCGACCCGAATAGAATGAGCTGCTAATTCATAGGTAAGATTGCTTGTAAGAGCAACTATCTTCTCCAAACGAACTCCTCTCGCTGGACGAAAACGGAACTGTGTTACCGTAGGACCAACGCGCTGAGCAACCGGCACCACTTCTATACCAAATTGAGCGAGTGTTTCTACAATAACCTTTTTTTTATGATCAGCATCACCGGAATCTGGTTCTTGATTGGATTGTTCCAAAAGCTTTAAAGAAGGAAGCTTCCAAAACATTTTTCGATGTTTTCTTTTTTTTCGTTTTTTTGGCTTTTCTGGGATATCCTCATCCTCTTCATCATCCTCTTCATCATCTTCATCATTCTCGTCATATTCTTCGTCTTCCTCTTCAAAAATATCCTTATTTTGAGGTTTTTCTTCTTCGGGCATATCATGTTCAAATCGAACATTTTTTACAAGACCTTGGCTTTCTCCCTCTAAGGAAGGAGACTGCTCTTCAAAAAGATCTTTTTCTTCATCGTCCTCATCCATCTCCTCTTTTTCTTCATCGTCTTCCTGATTTTCTTCATTTTCATCTTCATCAGAAGATTCCTCTTTCTTTTCCTTTTTTTGCTTAAACCAACCAAAGCCCTCAAAAAGAGGTATCAAAGAAACACCAAAGGCAATAAAAAGTCCTGCGATAAAAAGAACAGAAAGAAAGATAGCCGAAGCAATAAGTCCAAACATCTTGGTCATCCCAAAGGCAATTCCATATCCAAGATATCCACCAGACCTTCCTTCAGAAGCAACTTGCGCCATTTCTTGAGGATCGACAAAAATATGAAGTATCGACAAAAGCGCCACAAAAGAAACGCTTATAGCGACGATGCTTACATAATAAAGACGGGAGCTTCTCTGAAGAAGAAACCATGCAACAAGAAGTAAGAGTACGGGAAAAATCCATTTTCCCCAGCCAAGGGCATATCCGGAAATCTTAGCAATATATTCTCCGACAAAACCTGCTTGAGATACAAATGACAATGAAAAAAACACGGCAAAAGCAAAGAAAAACAATGCTCCTACACTTCTCCTGACATCCTGACTCGAACCAAAAAAACGAAGCCATCCCTCGTATTCCCCTTCTTCTTCTAATTCTTCTTCTTCTTTTTTTTCTTTCTTTGTAGCCATAAGCGTATTTTTAGTATACCACAGAACAAAACCTGCTTACAAAATAATACTCTCAGAATAAGAGAAATCCCTCTATCTGCAAAAGATGAGATACATCGGTAACACTCCGAATCCTGGCAAAATTGATAAATTTTTGCGAGAATTTGAAGTTATCTTGTAATTCTCATGTATATGCCCAGATCAAAAAATCCGAATCTCATATTCCCTCTCTGGCAATTCTTTCACTTCCTTCCAGTGAGCATA
>Ga0207419_1002550_pt1 | contig 11839 bp, 9 predicted proteins | sample ElkSloMetagenome_4_FD_184723 | JGI IMG/M metagenome (GOLD analysis project Ga0207419, IMG submission 184723) | Hot spring microbial communities from Elkhorn Slough, Monterey Bay, USA - MD2A (version 2) | ecosystem: Environmental > Aquatic > Marine > Intertidal zone > Estuary: Microbial mat ... | reverse complement strand
GGCAGCCGGTGACAACGCCGGCTCCTCGATCAGTGCCGCTGGCGATGTCAATGGCGATGGGATCGATGACCTGATTGTCGGAGCCGCCGGCGCGGATTCGATCGACCACGATTCCGGCAGCAGCTACGTGGTCTTTGGCAAGCCCACGGGCTTTGACGCCACCGTGGCCCTGTCCGCGCTCGACGGGACGAACGGTTTTCGCCTGGACGGTGCGTCAGCCAGTGACCGCTCCGGCGGTTCTGTCAGTGGCGCTGGCGATGTCAACGGCGATGGCATCGATGATCTTGTCATCGGCGCGACAAACGCCGATTCCAATGGCCAAAGTACCGGTACCGCCTACGTGGTCTTCGGCAAAACCACCAGCTTCGACGCCGAGGTGGCCCTTTCCGGACTCAACGGGTCCGACGGTTTCCGCCTCGACGGCGCGGCGGCCGGTGACCAAACCGGCAATTCGGTCAGTTCCGCTGGCGATGTCAACGGCGATGGTATTGACGACCTGATCGTTGGCGCACAGTTCGCCAGCCCGAACGGCACCTATTCGGGCAGCAGCTACGTGGTGTTTGGCAAAACCAGTGGCTTTGACGCCACCGTGGCCCTGTCGGGACTCGACGGAACAGACGGCTTCCGCCTGGACGGTGCGTCGGCCGGTGACCTGGCCGGCGCCTCCGTGAGTGCTGCGGGTGATGTCAATGGCGATGGCATCGACGATCTGATCATCGCGGCCATTGGCAACGAGCAGAGCGGGGACAATACCGGCAGCAGCTATGTGGTGTTCGGAAAAACCACGGCCTTTAGCGCTACTGTACAGCTGTCCGGGCTCAACGGAGCGGACGGCTTCCGCCTGGGCGGTGCGGCAGCCGGTGACCGATCGGGGTTCTCGGTCAGCGGCGCTGGCGATATCAACGGCGATGGCGTCGATGACCTGATCATCGGCGCCAACAGCGCCTCGCCGAACGGTGACCAATCTGGCAGCAGCTTCGTGGTGTTTGGCAAGACGACCGGCTTTGACGCGACCGTGCCGCTGTCCGATCTAAATGGCAGCAACGGCTTCCGACTGGACGGTGCGGCGGCCGGTGACGAGTCCGGCTACTCGGTCAGCGCCCTCGGCGATGTCAATGGCGATGGCATCGATGATCTGATCATCGGCGCCCCTGTAACCCTGTCGAATGGGGTCCTTTCAGGCAGCAGCTACGTGGTATTCGGCAAGACCACCGGTTTTGATGCCGTGGTCGATCTGGCAAGCCTCGACGCGGCCAACGGGCTCCGCTTCAACGGAGTCGCATCGTTCGATCTCACCGGTTCTTCGACCAGCGCGGCTGGCGATCTCAATGGCGATGGCGTCAACGACCTGACCATCGGTGCCTCTGGTGCTGACCCCAACGACAGCGCATCAGGCAGCACCTACAACGTGTTCGGCGTTCGCGACCGGCTCTTCAGCGACCGCCTCGACAGCCAGAACATCGCCACCTTCTTCCCGCGCTTGGACCTGCGCCGCAGCTTTCTGGGCAGTGCCGTGCGCTGGGACAACGGCGCGACCTGCAACTGCGACCTCGAGCCGTTTGATTTCAACCTGTTCCGATCCGGCGGCAACCTTGCTTTCTTCTGGCCAAGGTCTACGATCGAAGGCGGGGTCGCCGACGAGTCAGGGAATTACCTCGTGCTCCAGCCCGGAGACACGGTGGGTCCAGGCTCCGATTTCAGCGAGTCGCTGAATCCAGCCAACACCGCCAACTGGCGCGCGGGCGCCGACGGCTACCTGGGCTTTCGCTACGTCGACCCCATCAGCGGCCGGCTGCGCTATGGCTACGCTCGCCTGCGCACGACCGCACCCACGGGCTACCCAGCCGAGCTGGTCGAATTCAGCATCAACCTGAGCGGCGCGGCAGTGACGATCCCTGCACCGTAGGAGCGATCAGCCGATCTTCATTGCTCAGCCAGCCTCCCTGCACGCATCACCGATCCAGGAAATCAACTCGTCATCAATTTGTTCGATAGCGGTGAGTTGAACTCGGTGTGTACACATCGTTCCGAAAGGTCCCGAAGCCTCGAGGCGCCCGGCTACAGGACGATCATTGAACTTCAGGCCGAGATCAATTCTTGACTTGGTCGCTGGCTTGGCGAGAGCGAACTGGCGCTTCCGGCGAAAGCTCACGGCGGTTTTCTTCGGCACGACTTCCACATCCGGCGCGCGTTCGAGCATCGCCGACTTGAGCTTCTCGAAGATCGGTCTCAGCGATTCCTTGCCCTGATACTGCGCCTCAATCAGGGCCGTTGCGTCATGCGAGGCCGCATCGGACTCCCGAAACTTATGCGCAATGAAATTGGCGTAGCCGTGGCTGACTCCACACTCGTTCTTGAGGAAACCCATGAATTCCCCATGCTTCTCAAACCCTTTCGGTGCCAGAACTGACTTCCATTCCGCCAGATTTTTCCCGGTCTTTTCCTTGAGATTCTGTTCCATGAACAATCCTTCGACTTTACTCCTGACCCGATCGAGTATAGACCCTGATCAAGGCAAGTTCCGCCCGGGCGGCTGAGAAACAGTCGTGCTCGAAAGGTTGTTCGCTCAAGCCGAGGCCCGTATCTCCTTCTTCAGAAACAGCTCAACCGGGATAAATGCAAACGGTATGAGGCTGGCGAGCACGGTCAGCAGCCAGGTCACCACGGACCACTTCTGCCGATGCGACACCACAAGTGAAAGCGCGCAGTAGATGAGAAAGAGTACGCCGTGGGTCATACCCAGCACATAGACATGATCTCGGCTGATGAATCCGATCGTTACGCTGAGAATGATCAATAGGGAAAGGCCCTCAGCCAGGCTGGCCAGGCGGAATAATTTGAGCATGCAGATTCTCGTCTGAAGTCAGGTTGAAAACACGGACGATAGTTTAAGGAGTCTACGCATCAGTGGTGCATTCATCGCTCGCACGATGACGATCAGGCTGAAGACCGAGAGCTTCCGTGTCTTATCAGCGACCAGCCTGTCCGTCGTGCTGGTATGCAACATCAACGGGTGTATGGGTCATTCGTGTAGTCGTTCGAGCTAGTCGTTCGAGCGAGAATTTCGAGCACGACGTCATCCGCGTCGAGGGTTTCCTTATCGCCATCGCCATATCCCTGGTCTCCGGTCGCTTCAAGTCCGCGCCGGCACCTTAACAATTCCCTTACATTTTTCAGAGGCAGTTTCGCTAGCCTTTCGTCTCCCCTACCCAAGTGAATGAGGAAGTCATGAAAATTTGGACGATTCTGTTTATCAGTTCGGCCCTGATGCTGGCGGGTTGCCAATCGGACGAGCCCGAAGACAGCATGGAAGAAGCCCAGCGGGCGATCGAGGACGCAGCCGAGGAAACCGGCGAAGCCGCTGAAGCCGCCTACGATGAGGCAAGCGATCGGACGGAAAGCGCCATGGACGAAATGGGCGACAGCGCCGAAGAAGCCGGGGACAGCATGCGCGACATGGCTGATGAGGCCGGCGACTCGATGCGCGAGATGGGTGACCAGATCAGCGAGGGCGCGCAGGCTGCCTGGCAGCGTGCTACCGAGGCGACGATGAACGCCCGAGAAAAAGCCGAGGAGCTGGCCAACTCCGGCCTGGATCGCAGCAGCGAGGCGTGGGCCAACCTCCGTGAAGAAGCTGCGGAAGCACGTGAGCGAGCCGAAGCCGCACTGGAAGACGCTCAGGAGTATGGCGGCGAGGCCTGGTCCGAGATGCGTAAGCGCAGCTCGAACGCCATGGAAGACCTGCAAGCCGCCTGGGACGATGTGACTGAGGACACCAGCGACAGCTGATCCTCGCCCTTGGCACGAATCGACCGCGGCCACGTGGCCGCGGTCGTTACTCGAATCAATCGTTACTCGATTGTTTCAGACCGATTATCGATCCTCTTTCTAGCGCAGGCGTCAGCTGCGCTTGGACTCAATCCGAGTCCTGCATCATATGCGTTTGAATGATCTGCATGAACCCGCTTTCGCTCATGCGCCGCATGCTGATTTCCACCATGCCGCAGTCCTGGGTGATCGCCATCTGCTGTTCGGTCGAAACGGAAGCCGTGGCTTCCACATTGTCGAACGCATTCATGCTCTCCAGCGTCGCCGTTTCCGGGTCAACGGAGTTGAACATGCTCTCCATCTGATCCAGCATGTCATCAACGCCTGAGCTCCCGATCAAATCTCGGTAGCCATCGAGCATGCACTGACCCGCCTCGCGATACTCCTCATCCCAAGCACTGTCAGGCACTGCCCCTCGAATCGCTTCTTCGTCCATCCCCCTGGCCACGTACTCCTTCACCATCACTTCCATCATGACTTCAGTGCCGCGTTCGGAGATCTCCTCAAAGCGATCCAGCTGGTCGTCAGCGACGGCCGTAGATGAAAGGCCGACGGCGACCATAAAACCGGCGGCGACCGCGAAAACTGTTTTGAACTGATTCATCGAGAGATCCTTGTGATGTAAGAAATGAATGAATTGCGCTGAGCATAGTACGGAATCACGCAGAAGAACGAGACAACGAGCGTCCAAGGAGCTGGAGGCGGGCGGCTGATGCAGCCCTCAGGCGGTCCTCTGCGCTTCACCCGGAGCAATCACGGCCTCACCGACCGTGCGACCGCCGGCGACCCTCTGGTGCGCTTCGGCGATCTGATTCGAAGCTCAGATGCGTTCGGTGACCGCATGAAACGATCGTTGTCCACTAAGGATACGCGAGCATCGAGCTGCTCCTTGCTCTCTGTCGCTATACCGCGATACCGCTGATCAGATCCAGATTCCAGACCGATGAGAGAGCCGTCAGCAGGCCAGGCTGATGGCAATGAGAGCGCCGAAAGAACGAGCGCAGGGTTGCGATTCTTGCGGCCCAGTTTTCCGAGTCGGGCGATCAAGGCTCGCGCCCTCCTGCTCAACTGCAACGGCGGCGGCAGCCACTGCCAGACCCAGGAGGAACCCGCTGTCAGGTCCGGCGGTCCCTCATGATGACTCGAAGCTCAAGGAAAACTCGCGAATCTCCTCCTGCCCGCTGATCTCGAAGTCCGGACATTCGACGCGTTCGCGCGCCTGATTCTGGCAGTACTCGATCTCCCATTCGACGGCGACCTGATCGCAGGACGCATCGAAATCGGTCAGGGAAATCACCTCATCCGTCACCACGCCGTCGGTTCCACGAAACTGGATCTGAATCGGAATATTACGCGTTTGACCGTCGCTCAGCTGATAGCGGCTCTCGCCTCGAACCATATAGAGCGAATGCAGCGCCTGATCGACCCGCGCGATTCGTCGAATCTGACACGGAGGCTGGCCACCATCGACTGCCTCGAATCGGATATCGAGGCCTGTCGGTGTCGGAGCAGGCGTCTCCACGCTGCATGCCGACAGTCCGGCTAGAAAAACGCCGGTCCAAAGAGCCAAAATCTGTTTCTGTCTCAAAGAACTACTCCTTTTTTCAAATAAGGCGCCGGCCAGGTTAGAGAACCCGGATTAGGCAAGTCCCCATCTATTACGTGGACCTCGAACAAAATCTGTCATGTCAGCGCCGTTGCGAACAGGCGACTCAATACAGTTGGCCCGGCGGGCGGTCTCTGCAGGGGTCACTTCGAGGTTGCGCTTCGAGAGGCTCGGAGCGCAGCCCGTACAACCTCTTGATACGCGCAAGCCTCAGGCCGGACGCGATCGCCGCGCAAGGAAAAAAAGCGCGGACCCCACCAGGGCAAAGCCGAACAGCGTCTGCCAGTGGTAGGCGTTGGTCTGAGCGGCAGCCCAGAAGCTCAGGGCCAGGGCAACGGGTGCCGCCAGGAGGATCGGCCCATTGAAGGCGGACAGGCCTGCCTGGCGGCGAAGCCTGGGCAGAGCCGCGATAGATGAGACATAAGCCAGCAGTCGCGCCAGGGTACTGACAGCGGCCAAGGCCAGGAAATCGTCCCACAGAGCAAAGAGCATGGCACCGATGCCATACAGGATGATCGAGTTAGCGGGCGTTCCCCAGCGCGACACCCGGCCGAACCAGGCCGGCAGAAGGCCATCATCCGCGAGTGCGGCCGGCATCCGGCTTGCTGAAGTGTGGCCCGCAGTGAGATTCGCCAGCACGCTCATGACGATGGTCGCGGCAATCAGCCAGGCGCCGATCTCGCCGCCGTACTCGGCCGCCAGTGCGGTCAGCGGCGCCTCGGGCCCGGTGCCTGCAATCACGCTATGGCTGTAGGCCCACTGCAGCCCGAAATAGATCAGGGTGACGACCGACAGCCCCAGCAGGAGCGCGCGCGGCATGGACCGTCCGGGGTTGCGGGTCTCGCCCGCCGGAATCGTCGCGTTCTCGAAGCCGACAAACGCGTAGAGCGCGGCTAAGGCGATGCCCTCCACCGCGCTGAACTGTGGCAACGCGACCGGCCCCGGACTCGCCGCAGCACCAACCCCCACGGCCATGAGGATGAACAGCGGCAGCAGCTTGAACACAGTCATCGCCGCCAAAACCGCCACCACCCGCCTGATTCCGATCACGTTGATGATGGTGATCCCGCCCAGCACGATCATGATCAAGGCGACCTTGGCCGCGCCCGCGGCGACCACCGGCCAGAGGGCTGCCGCGTAGGCCACGAGCACCAGCACGTTCGCCCCCTGGCTGATCAGCCGCGCCGCGTAAAAGGTCCATCCCACGACAAAGCCCGGATAGGCACCGAAGGCATCGCCAACAAAGCGCTGAGGTCCTCCGGAGCGATCCGTCAGCCGGGTCAGCTCGGCAAAACAGATCACGATTGCCATGACCAGCACGCCGCCGATCAGCAGCAGCCAGGGCGCAAAGGTGCCGACCGCGGCGTGCAGCGCTTCCGGCAGGCCGAAGATCCCGGCGCCGATCAGCCCGTTGACCACGATAAAAAGAACGCCAAGCGTTCCCATGTCGCGGCGGTATTTCGAGACGTCGGAGTTCATGGGCTCAACAGGCTTGCGGTGATCAGGGTTGGGTGTCTACTGTACTGGCGTCGCTCAAGCCCACGCTCCAGAGTTTCGGCCTGCTATTGCCCCAACCATAGCCTTCGATTCTCGCCAGCACAGCAGTTCTGAGCGGTACCTGCGTGGCCGCTTGCATTTTTAACGCTCACCGTCCACGGCCTCACAAATCTCCTCGGGCGTGGCATGGGTTAGATTTTTGTCGATCTCGGCTCCGACGCAGGCGGAGGTATTGGCGTCGAGCTCATTGCGCAATTTGCCGAGGAATGCCGGCGCGGCGATGATGACCAGATTGTCGAAATCACCACGCTTACGGGCGGTATCAAGAATTTCGGCAAGCTCACGCGCGAAGTCCTCCGCCTCGCGTGTTTTCGGGTCCGTGTCCTTGCTCTGGGCGCTTATACCGTGGCCCTCGGCGCGCGACTTGCCGGTGCCCTGGCCGGTCGCGCTTTCCTTGTAGCTTCCCTGCCGGTCATCCTCGAGCTCACTGCCCGAAAGGCGGGATTCCGGATGCAGGAAATTCTTGATCTCGGCGATGTGACCATATTTTTCCTGGCGCTCAAAAAGGCGGGCTTCACTGGCGTTCGCAACTAAAACAAACGTCGTCATCTGAAAGACTCCTTCTAACTGAGCGAGGGGTCAGAGTAACAGACCGAGTCGCTGGGCCCCGGCCGCCCGGACCAGAGCGATGAAGCTAGACAGGAGGGCGATATAGGAATCTAGGGAACCTCTGAACAATTATGTTCGGAGGTTCCCTAGGTGAGCGGCTGGCTAAAACGCAGGGTGGCGAGATATTCGAAGACATGACTGGCTCTCGTCAATTGGAGTCGATCGGGCAAGGTCTTGCCCCGTCAATCTTGATGGAGCGAGGGGGTTGGCTGAAACAGTCTGACGCCCTGTCGCTCCGTAAAAATCGCTGAGCGCGCAGCGCCCGAAGCCCCATCAATTTCACCCTGCTTGCCCGCTACCAAGAAACACACTCACGTCTCAGACGGTATCCTCGTAAAGCTCAATTAATCTTAAGGTCGTCATGAAACGAATCATCTGGGGCGTCGGAATCCTCGCTGTTGTGCTCGCGGGCCTGTTCGGGCTCCGCTACTTTCAGCTGCAATCCCAAAAAGAAGCCATGTCCCAGGCCCCTCCTCCCGCCAAGGTGGAGGCCTATACGGCATCGGTCGAGCGCTGGCAGGGGACGCTTGATGCGATCGGTGAATTGAGGTCTGTCAACGGGATTCGGATCGCCAACGAGATCGCGGGTGTCGTCGATTCGATTGAATTCGAATCCGGCCAGCGGATCGAGCAGGGCGACCTGTTGATCCACCTCGACGACGAAACCGATCAGGCGGCCCTCGAAACCCGCTTAGCCGATGCCAGGCTGGCCCAGCAGCAGTTCGATCGCTTCTCGGACCTCGTCGGACAAAATGCCGTCTCGCAGTCCGATTTTGATGAGTCTCAGGCTAACCTCGAGTCTGCCGAGGCCCGCGTCAACGAGCAGCGCGCGCGGCTAGCGAAGAAATCGATTCGGGCGCCCTTTGCGGGCACCCTGGGCCTTCGCCAGGTCGATCTCGGCGAATTCATCGGCGTCGGCACGCCCATCGTCGAGATCAACACGCTGGACCCGATCCAGGCGGACTTCACCATCGGCGAGCGATTTCTGCCTCTGATCGGAATGGGCGATCCAGTGGAGATCACGGTTGCGGCTTTCCCGGACCAAACCTTTCGCGGCTCGGTGCTGGCGATCGAGTCCTCGGTGCGCGCGACCACCCGGACGGTCCAGGTACGAGCTCAATTTCCCAATCCGGACCGGATTCTGCGGCCAGGGATGTTTGCCAACGTCACGCTTTTCCGCAACACCTCACGAAACGCCATTACCGTTCCCCGAACCGCGATTTCCTACAACACCTATGGCGATTTCGTTTTCGTGATCGCCGAGTCGGACGGCCAGGCTACCGTCGAGCGCGTTCAGGTGGATACGGGCGATGTCCGAGAGGGCCGCGTCGAAGTAGTCGACGGCTTATCCGAAGGGCAGCGGATCGTCGCCAACGGCCTGAATCGACTGCGTAGCGGTCAGCCCGTCAACGTGGTGGATTCCGTCGACTCCGACAGCGCGGACGCGGAGGCACGCTGATGCGATTTACCGACTTGTTCGTTCGGCGGCCGGTGCTGTCGACGGTCGTCAGCCTCCTGATTCTGCTGCTGGGGATACGCGCCGCACTCGAGCTGGAAGTCCGCCAGTATCCGAAGCTGGAAAGCACGACGGTGACCGTCTCGACCGCCTATCCGGGCGCCGACTCGGAGCTTGTCAAAGGATTCATTACAACGCCGCTGCAGCAAGCGATCGCCGAGTCCGACGGGATCGACTACCTGGCCTCGACCAGTTCGCAGGGCGTATCGACGATCCAGGCCCGGATGGTGCTCAACTACAACGCCAACGACGCCCTGGCCGAGATCCAGTCCAAGGTCGCCAGTCAGCGCAACGTCCTGCCCGAAGCCGCGCGCGATCCGGTCATTACATCGACCACGGGCGAGTCGACGGCGCTGATGTACATCGCCTTTTTCAGCGAGTCGATCCCGGTTCCGGAAATCACCGACTATCTGGCGCGCGAAGTCCAGCCACGCCTTCAGGCGCTACAGGGCGTCGGCAAGGCCGAGCTGCTCGGGCGGCGCTTTGCTCAGCGCATCTGGATCGACCCGCAGCGTCTGGCTGCCGTCGATCTGACCGCGCGCGAGCTGGTTGAAGTGCTTCTGGCAAACAACTATCAGGCCGGAATCGGCAACACCCGCGATGATCGCGTCCAGATCGACCTGTCGACGAATACCGATGTCTCCAACCCGGAACAGTTCAATCGCCTGGTCATCAAGCAGGAGCCCGGCAGCGTCGTTCGCCTGGGCGACATCGCACGCACGGAGCTCGGCTCGCAGACCTATGACTCGATCGCTCTTTACAAGGGCCAGCCGTCGACCTACGTTGCCATCGAGCTGGCGCCGGGCGCTAATCCACTGGAAGTGGCCGCGCGCGTCCGCGACACCCTGCCCGACATCGCCGAGCAGATCCCGGAAGGCCTGTCCGTCGAGCTGCCCTACGATGCGTCGGTATTCATCGATCGCTCGATCGATGAGGTCATCAAAACGCTCGTCGAGGCGGTCATCATCGTGCTCGTCGTCGTGTTCCTCTCTCTCGGTTCGATCCGGGCGGCGCTCGTGCCCTCCCTGGCAGTTCCCTTATCGCTGATCGGCGGCGCGCTGATCATGCTGCTGTTCGGGTTTTCCCTGAACCTGCTGACGCTGCTGGCGCTGGTGCTTGCCATCGGCCTTGTGGTCGATGATGCGATCATCATCGTCGAGAACGTTCATCGACATATCGAGGACGGCAAGTCGCCGGGTGAGGCGGCGCTCGTCGGTGCGCGTGAAATGGCGACGCCTATTATCGCCATGACCCTGACCCTGGTCGCTGTTTATGCACCGATCGGCTTCATGGGCGGGCTGGTCGGCGCGCTGTTCACGGAATTCGCCTTCACTCTGGCCGGCGCCGTGCTGGTCTCCGGCATTGTCGCTTTGACCTTCTCGCCGATGCTGTCCGGCAAGGTGCTCAAGCCGCAGGGCAGTCCCTCGCGCTTCGAGCGTGGCGTCGAAAACACTTTTCAGGGCCTGGCTTCGAAGTACAAGAAGGCGCTGGCCTGGACTCTGAAATCGACGGCGACGGTCGCCGTTCTGTCAGCCATCCTGCTGGTCTCGATCTACGGCATGTTCAAGCTCAGCCAGAACGAGTTGGCGCCCGATGAGGACCAGGGCATTCTGCTTTACTCGGGTACGGCGCCGCAGACGGCGACGCTGGACTACATGGAAGTCTACGCCGAACAGCTGCAGACCCGCTTCGAGGCGTTGCCCGGCTACGACGAAACCTTCATGCTGCTCGGCCAGCAGTCGCCGAATACGGTCTTTGGCGGCTTCAAACTCAAGCCCTGGGAGCAGCGCGAGATCTCGCAGTTCGAAGTCGAACCGCAGATGCAGGCGGCCGTATCCGAGGTGACCGGGCTACAGACCTCTGTCTTCAACCGGCCCGTCATTCCGGGGGCCGGGGAAGGCCTGCCGATGCAGTTCGTGATTACTACAGCGCAGCCCTATGACCAGCTGATCGAGGTGGCTGACGACATGCTTGGAACGGCGCTTCAGAGCGGCCTGTTCCTGTTTATCAAAAAGTCGATCGATTTCGATCGGCCCATGACGCGGGTGGTGATCGATCGTGATCGAGTCGCCGATCTGGGCCTGTCGATGGCCGATGTCGGCCGCGAGCTGTCCAGCCTGCTCGGCGGCGGCTACATCAATCGATTCAACATGCAGGGTCGATCCTATGAAGTCATTCCCCAGGTCGAGCGCGTGTCGCGAGCGACTGAACAGGACCTGGCCCAATACTACATCCGAACCGACTCCGGTGAGCTGGTCCCCCTCGGCACCGTGGTCCGTTTCGAGCCCGTGGTCGAGCCCTCGCAGCGCACCCAGTTCAATCAGCTCAACTCCGTGGCCCTCGAAGGCGTGCTGACGCCCGGCGTTGCTATTGGCGATGCGGTCACATTTCTCGAGGGCGAGGCCGAACAGCGTTTTCCCAGGGGCTTCAGCTACGACTACAAAGGCCAGTCGAGACAGTTCAAGCAGCAGGGCAGCGCCCTGGTCGTGACTTTTTTCCTCTCCCTGCTGGTGATCTATCTGGTCCTCGCGGCCCAGTTCGAAAGCTGGCGCGATCCGCTGATCATCCTCGTCTCCGTACCGCTGAGCGTGGCCGGCGCCATGGCTTTCATCATGCTCGGGCTGGCCAGCATGAACATCTACACGCAGGTCGGGCTGATCACGCTGATTGGCGTGGTCTCGAAGAACGGCATCCTGATCGTCGAGTTCGCCAACCAGCTGCAG
>Ga0207419_1002547_pt1 | contig 11848 bp, 8 predicted proteins | sample ElkSloMetagenome_4_FD_184723 | JGI IMG/M metagenome (GOLD analysis project Ga0207419, IMG submission 184723) | Hot spring microbial communities from Elkhorn Slough, Monterey Bay, USA - MD2A (version 2) | ecosystem: Environmental > Aquatic > Marine > Intertidal zone > Estuary: Microbial mat ... | reverse complement strand
ATCCCAATTTACATTAAAGTCTGTTTCAGTAAACGAAGACAATTACAGAATTTATGGGGAATTGACAATCAAAGGCAAAAGTAACCCAGTCGAATTGGATGCAATGATTGAATTCGGTAATGACAATAAATCGGTCAAATTGATTTCTGAAGAGTTTGAAATAGACAGAACAAAATGGGGAATTGAGTATATGTCTAAGTCAGTTTTCGATGATTTAAAAGAACGTTTTATAGATGATGAAATAGTTCTGAAAGTTGAATTAAAAGCAAGTAAAGTCTAATTTGAAGATTATTTTTACAAATAGAAAAACCCAGCAAATGCTGGGTTTTTACGTTTATAGTATTTACTTGTTTTCTTAAGCTTGACCAGTAGGACCAAAGTTTAATGGTATATTCTGTTGCTGCTTATCTTCTTTTATACTTCCGTGTGAAGCCTCATAACGTTTTATGTTTTCAGACAAAGCTTTAAGTAAACGCTTAGCATGCTGTGGTGCTAAAATCATTCTAGATTTCACTTTAGACTTTGGCACGCCGGGCATCACGCTTACAAAATCAAGAACGAATTCAGTCGCCGAATGGTTGATAATCACAAGGTTACTATAAGTACCGTTTGCAATGTTTTCGTCTAACTGAATATTGAGTTGATTCTTTTTAGCTTTGTCGTCTTTCATAATTAATTTAGGTTTACACTTACATTTGGTCTTAAATCCTCTGGTTTCATCATGTTTTCTAGCTCTTCTTCAGAACCAACGATAATATCGTCAAATTCTCTCAGACCTGTACCTGCTGGTATTTTGTGACCAACAATTACATTCTCCTTAAGTCCTTCTAGATGATCCACCTTACCACTTACTGCTGCTTCGTTAAGTACTTTTGTTGTTTCCTGGAAAGAAGCCGCAGAAATAAATGATTTGGTTTGTAATGAAGCTCTGGTAATACCTTGTAGTATTGGCATAGCCGTGGCAGAATCTGCATCTCTGGCTACTACGACATTTTTGTCTTCACGTTTTAAGATAGAATTTTCATCTCTTAATTGACGTAAGGTAACAATCTGTCCTGCCTTAAGCGTTTCACTATCACCAGGCTCTTCAACTACTTTCTTACCAAAAATGTTATCATTCTCTTCAATAAAGTCTAGTTTATGAACAAGTTGATTTTCAAGGAAGTTGGTATCTCCCGGATCCATAATCTTCACTTTCTGCATCATTTGTCTAACTACAACTTCAAAGTGCTTATCATTGATTTGAACGCCTTGAAGTCTATAAACTTCTTGAACTTCATTTACCAAATATTGTTGTACAGCACTTGGCCCTTTGATATTTAAAATGTCGATCGGTGTTACAGATCCATCGGACAATGGCATACCTGCTCTAACATAATCATTTTCCTGTACAAGAATTTGATTTGATAATTTAACGAGATACTTTTTCTTTTCGCCGATTTTAGACTCTATAATAATTTCTCTGTTACCTCTCTTAATTTTACCAAAAGACACTACTCCATCAATTTCACTAACAACAGCTGGGTTTGAAGGATTTCTCGCTTCGAATAATTCAGTCAATCTTGGAAGACCGCCTGTAATATCACCAGCTTTTGAAGAACTTCTAGGTATTTTCACTAAAATCTTACCTTCTTTGATTTTCTCTTCATCATTTACAATAATGTGAGCACCAACTGGTAGGTTATATGAACGTATGTTCTCACCTTCTTCATTTAAAATGTGAAGTGTTGGTATTTTTCTCTTATTCTTAGATTCTGTGATTACTTTCTCTTGGAAACCTGTTTGCTCATCAGTTTCTACTTGATAAGTCAGTCCTTGTTCTATATTTTCAAATTTTACCTGACCTGAGAATTCAGAAATAATAACTCCATTAAATGGATCCCACTTACATATTATATCGCCTTTTTTGATATTATCTCCTGGCTTAATGAACAATTGAGAACCATAAGGTATAACATTAGTTGAAAGAACTATTCCTGATTTCTTATCGATCAACTTCAATTCTGAAGTTCTAGAAATAACTATTTCAACATCCTTACCTTCGTTATCAGTTGTGCTAACAGTTTTTAGATCTTCTATTTCAGCTTTTCCATCAAAGTTGGCCTCGAGTTTATTGTCTTCAGAAATGTTACCAGCAACACCACCAACGTGGAATGTTCTAAGTGTAAGCTGTGTTCCTGGCTCACCAATAGATTGAGCTGCAATTACACCAACAGCTTCGCCTTTTTGAACCGTTTTACCAGTTGAAAGGTTTCTACCGTAACATTTAACACAAATACCTTTTTTTGATTCACAAGTTAATGGTGAACGTACTTCAACAGTATTCAAAGGAGACTCTTCAATAAGTTGTGCTTTAGCTCTGGAAATTTCTTCACCAGCTTCTACAATAACTTCTTCAGAAACAGGATCGATAATATCATTAAGAGCACATCTACCAATTATTCTTTCTGCCAAAGTTTCAACAACTTCGTCATTTTTCTTAAGAGCAGATACTTCAATTCCTCTTAGTGTTCCACAGTCATCTTCTCTTACAATTACATCTTGAGAAACATCAACCAATCTACGTGTTAAGTATCCTGCATCTGCAGTTTTTAAAGCTGTATCAGCAAGTCCTTTTCTCGCACCATGGGTAGAAATAAAGTATTCTAAAATTGAAAGACCTTCTTTAAAGTTAGATAAAATAGGATTTTCAATAATTTCACCACCACCTGAAGTAGATTTCTTAGGTTTTGCCATCAATCCACGCATACCTGTTAACTGACGGATTTGTTCCTTCGAACCTCTCGCACCAGAATCAAGCATCATATACACAGAGTTAAAGCCTTGCTTATCTTCTGTAATTTTCTTCATAGCCAACTCCGTCAAGTTCGCATTAGTCGCTGTCCAAATGTCAATAACCTGGTTATATCTTTCATTATTAGTGATAAGACCCATGTTATAGTTATTTACGATAGTGTCTACCTGAGCATTGGCTTCATTAATAAGTTGTTGTTTTTCGTCTGGAATGATAATATCTCCTAATGAGAAAGATAATCCACCTTTAAAGGCATAATTATAACCCAGACCCTTAATTTGGTCTAAGAATTCTGCCGTTTCCGGTACGCTTGTTTTATCAACAACTTCACCAATTACATTACGTAAAGCTTTCTTAGTTAAAACTTGATTTACATAACCCACAACTTCTGGTAGATGCTCGTTAAATATAGCGCGACCAACAGTCGTATCGATTAACTTATGAGTTTTATCAGAGTCAGGGTCATTGTCTTTTACCCTTAGTTTAATAGATGAATTTAATTCAACTTTGCCTTCATTCAAAGCAATATTTACTTCTTCGAAAGCATAGAAGGTTAAACCTTCACCTTTTACTTTATAATCCTCTGTTGATTTGCGCTCTTTAGTCATATAATAAAGACCAAGAACCATATCTTGAGATGGTACAGTAATCGGTGAACCATTTGCTGGATTAAGAATATTATGAGAAGCCAACATTAAAAGTTGAGCTTCTAAAATTGCTTCTGGTCCTAATGGTAAATGCACAGCCATTTGGTCACCATCAAAGTCTGCATTAAATGCAGTACAAGCTAATGGGTGTAGTTGGATTGCTTTACCTTCAATTAATTTAGGTTGAAAAGCTTGAATTCCTAATCTATGAAGTGTTGGAGCACGGTTTAGTAAAACTGGATGCCCTTTCAATACATTTTCCAGGATATCCCAAACTATAGGCTCTTTTTTATCTATTATTTTCTTAGCTGATTTTACAGTTTTTACTACACCTCTTTCAATCAGTTTTCTAATGATAAAGGGCTTGTAAAGTTCTGCGGCCATGTCTTTTGGTAAACCACACTCAAACATTTTAAGCTCAGGTCCAACGACAATAACAGAACGTGCAGAATAGTCAACACGCTTCCCTAAAAGGTTCTGTCTGAAACGACCTTGCTTACCTTTTAAGGAATCTGAAAGCGATTTTAGAGGTCTGTTAGAGTCAGTTTTTACAGCTGATGACTTTCTTGTATTATCAAACAAGGAGTCAACTGATTCCTGAAGCATACGCTTTTCGTTTCTTAGAATAACTTCAGGTGCTTTAATTTCCATTAAACGTTTAAGACGATTGTTTCTAATAATTACACGTCTATAAAGGTCATTTAGGTCTGAAGTCGCAAAACGACCACCATCTAATGGTACTAATGGTCTTAATTCTGGTGGTATAACAGGAATAACTTTCATAATCATCCATTCTGGATTGTTATTTCTGTTATTCTTGGAATCTCTAAGCGCTTCCACAACTTGAAGACGTTTTAAAGCTTCGGTTTTTCTTTGTTTAGAAGTTTCGTGATTAGCTTTATGTCTTAAATCGTAAGATAATTCGTCTAAATCTATTCTTTTTAAAATTTCTATTAGACACTCAGCTCCCATCTTAGCAATGAATTTGTTTGGATCTTCATCGTCTAAGTACTGGTTTTCCTGTGGAAGACTATCAAGAATATTTAAATACTCCTCTTCTGTTAAGAAATCCATTTTAGTTAATGGTTCTCCATCTTCATTCTTAGCTTCACCTGGTTGAATAACTACATATCTTTCATAATAGATAATCATGTCTAATTTCTTAGACGGAATACCTAAAAGATAACCTAATTTGTTAGGTAAAGATCTGAAATACCAAATATGAGCAACAGGCACAACAAGATTGATGTGGCCCACACGATCTCTTCTTACTTTCTTTTCAGTAACCTCAACACCACAACGGTCACAGACGATCCCTTTGTAGCGAATTCTTTTATACTTACCACAGGCACATTCATAATCCTTTACCGGACCAAAAATACGCTCACAGAATAAGCCATCTCTTTCAGGCTTATGTGTTCTGTAGTTAATTGTTTCAGGCTTTAAAACTTCCCCTCTGGATTCTGCAAGAATCTTTTCAGGCGAGGCTAAGCCAATTGAAATTTTATTAAATTTCACTTGTGTTTTGTTATCGTTATATCTTGTCATCGTACAAGTTTAAAAAGAATTGATTTTTTAAAAATTAATGTTTTTCAACATTTACTCTTCCAATTTAATGTCTAATCCAAGACCTTTCAGTTCGTGCATTAAAACATTAAATGATTCCGGTAATCCAGGTTCTGGCATTGGTTCGCCTTTTACGATTGCTTCGTAAGTTTTTGCTCTACCAATGACATCATCTGATTTGACGGTTAAGATTTCGCGAAGAGTACTTGATGCTCCGTAAGCTTCAAGTGCCCAAACTTCCATCTCTCCAAATCTTTGTCCACCAAATTGTGCTTTACCACCAAGTGGCTGTTGCGTAATTAATGAGTATGGTCCAATAGATCTTGAGTGCATCTTATCCTCAATCATATGACCAAGCTTCAACATGTAGATCACACCAACCGTTGCCGGCTGATCAAATCTTTCACCCGTTCCGCCGTCATATAAGTATGTATGACCATATCTAGGAATGCCAGCTTTATCTGTTAACTCATTTATTTGGTCTATAGTTGCACCGTCAAAAATTGGTGTTGCATATTTTTCACCTAATTTTTGGCCAGCCCAACCAAGAACAGTTTCGTAAATCTGACCAATATTCATTCTAGAAGGTACACCAAGTGGATTAAGTACAATATCTACCGGAGTTCCATCATCTAAGAATGGCATATCTTCTTCTCTCACGATTCTAGCAACAATACCTTTATTACCGTGACGACCTGCCATTTTATCACCTACTTTCAGTTTACGCTTTTTAGCCACGTAAATCTTAGCAAGTTTTAAAATACCTGAAGGTAATTCATCACCGACAGAGATTGTAAATTTCTCACGTCTTAGGTTACCCTGAAGATCGTTCTTTTTGATTTTATAATTATGAAGCAGGTCTGCAATTAGGCTGTTCATTTTATCATCTGTAGTCCAGGTACCTTTTGTAAGGTGTGTGAAATCTTCTACAGAATTTAACATCTTTAAAGTGTACTTTTTACCTTTTGGAAGAACATCTTCTCCTAAGTCATTTTGAACACCTTGAGCAGTTTTACCATTGACAATAGCGAATAACTTATCAATTAAAATGTTTCTAAGTTCTTCGAATTTTACGTGATATTTAGACTCAAGAATATTGATTTCTTCCTTGTCTTTAGCACGTTTTCTTTTGTCTTTGATAGCACGAGCGAAAAGTTTTTTATCAATAACAACACCTCTGAGTGATGGCGAAGCCTTTAATGAAGCATCTTTTACATCACCGGCTTTATCACCGAATATTGCTCTTAATAATTTTTCTTCCGGCGTAGGATCACTTTCCCCTTTTGGAGTAATCTTACCAATAAGAATATCACCTGGTTTAATTTCAGCGCCAACTCTAATCATACCATTTTCGTCAAGATCCTTAGTTGCATCTTCAGAAACGTTGGGTATATCTGCAGTTAGCTCTTCATTACCTAGCTTTGTATCTCTAACTTCTAATGAATATTCATCGATATGGATAGAAGTAAGAATATCTTCTCTCACTACTTTTTCGGAGATCACAATCGCATCCTCAAAGTTGTAACCTTTCCATGGCATGAAGGCTACTTTCATATTTCGACCAAGTGCTAATTCTCCTGCTTCGGTAGCATAACCCTGACATAAAACTTGCCCGGTAGTAACTCTATCGCCAACACTTACAATAGGTTTCAGGTTAATAGAAGTTCCTTGATTCGTTTTTCTAAATTTTATAAGTTCATATGTTTTAGAATCTGAATCGAAGCTTACCATACGATCTTCTTCAGTTCTGTCGTATTTAATGGTAATTTTTTGAGCATCAACATATTCTACTACACCTTCTCCTTCTGCATTAATAAGAACTCTTGAATCTTTTGCAACTTGTCTTTCTAAACCAGTTCCTACTATTGGAGAATCAACTCTTAAAAGAGGTACAGCCTGACGCATCATGTTAGACCCCATTAAAGCTCTGTTTGCATCATCATGCTCCAAGAATGGAATTAATGATGCGGAGATAGAGGAAATCTGATTTGGTGCAACGTCTATGTAATCTACTTCTTTAGGATCTACGACTGGAAAGTCACCTTCCATTCTGGCAATTACTTTTTCAGGTAAGATTTTTCCATCATCTGCAATTGGAATATTTGCTTGAGCAATTAATTTTTCCTCCTCTTCTTCAGCAGAAAGATATACAGGATCATTTTTGAAATCGATAACTCCATTTTCAACTTTTCTGTATGGTGTTTCAATAAATCCTAAATTATTAATCTTACCAAAGACAGACATAGAAGAAATTAATCCAATATTTGGACCTTCTGGAGTTTCAATAGGACACAATCTACCATAATGGGTAAAGTGAACATCTCGTACCTCAAATCCTGCTCTTTCTCTAGATAATCCACCCGGGCCTAGAGCAGATAAACGACGCTTGTTTGTTAATTCTGCAATTGGATTGGTTTGATCCATAAATTGAGACAATTGGTTAGTCCCAAAGAACGAATTAATAACCGATGAAAGCGTTTTGGCGTTAATAAGGTCAATTGGAGTAAAAACTTCATTGTCTCTCACATTCATTCTTTCTCTGATGGTTCTAGCCATTCTAGCTAAACCAATACCAAATTGTTGTGATAATTGTTCTCCTACAGTTCTTACACGACGATTAGATAAGTGATCAATATCATCAACCTCTGCCTTAGAATTTACAAGTTCTATTAAGTACTTAATGATTGTGATGATGTCGTCCTTTGTTAAAACACGTTTTTCATCAGCAATTTCTAGTCCTAGTTTTTTATTCATTCTGTAACGACCGACCTCACCAAGGTTGTATCTCTGATCACTAAAGAATAATTTGTCAATTATACCTCTAGCTGTCTCTTCATCTGGCGGTTCAGCGTTACGTAATTGTCTATAAATATGTTCAACCGCTTCTTTTTCTGAATTGGTTGGATCTTTTTGTAAAGTGTTATATATGATAGCATAATCAGAATTACTGCTATCTTCTTTGTGAAGAAGAATAGTTTTAGAACCTGTTTCTAAAATTTCTTCAATATTGTCTTTTTCGAGAATCGTATCTCTGTCAAGAACTATCTCGTTTCTTTCGATAGAAACAACTTCTCCTGTATCTTCATCAACAAAATCTTCATACCATGTGTTTAAAACACGGGCAGCTAATTTTCTACCTAAAACTTTTTTCAGCCCACTTTTTGAAACCTTGATCTCTTCAGCCAGATCGAATATTTCTAGAATATCCTTATCTCTCTCAAATCCGATTGCACGGAACAAAGTGGTAACTGGTAATTTCTTTTTTCTGTCGATGTAGGCATACATAACAGAGTTAATGTCTGTTGCGAATTCTATCCATGATCCTTTGAATGGAATCACACGGGCAGAATATAATTTTGTTCCATTCGCATGGAAAGATTGCCCGAAAAATACACCTGGTGACCTGTGGAGTTGAGAAACTACTACACGCTCAGCGCCATTTATGATAAAAGTACCACTTGGAGTCATATAAGGAATTGTCCCTAAATACACATCTTGAACGATAGTTTCAAAATCTTCGTGCTCTGGATCTGTACAATAAAGTTTTAATCTCGCCTTGAGCGGTACACAATATGTAAGACCTCTTTCGATACATTCTTGAATTGAATATCTCGGTGGATCTATAAAATAATCTAGGAATTCTAAAACAAATTGGTTTCTTGTGTCCGTTATAGGAAAGTTTTCCATAAACGTATTAAAGAGACCTTCATCGGAACGTTCTTCAGGTTTTGTTTCAAGCTGAAAAAAATCTTTAAATGATTTTACTTGAATATCAAGAAAGTCCGGATAATCTGGCTTATTTGATACAGATGAAAAACTGATACGTTGATTTTTGGTTACTGACATCTTCTACGAATGAATTTATGCTTAAAAGCTTGTGTTATATAATTTGTGAAAAACACTTGCGTATGTAAACGCAAAATGGTTTAGACCAAAAAAGCCAAATGCTTTATGGTCTAAACCCTTAAATATCAAATAGTTGAGATTACTTAAGCTCAACCTCTGCGCCTGCTTCTTCTAATTGAGTTTTTAGAGATTCTGCTTCGTCTTTAGATACACCTTCTTTGATTGGAGACGGAGCACCATCAACTAAAGCTTTTGCATCTTTAAGACCTTGACCTGTTAGTTCCTTAACTAGCTTTACAACTGCTAATTTAGAACCTCCTGGAGCGGTCAGAATTACATCAAATTCTGTTTGCTCCTCAGCTTCTGCTTCTCCACCAGCTGGACCTGCTACTGCTACTGCTGCAGCTGCTGCAGGCTCAATACCATACTCTTCTTTAAGAATGTCGGCTAATTCGTTAACTTCTTTTACAGTTAAGTTAACTAATTGCTCTGCGAAATCTTTTAATTCTGCCATTTTCTATCGTTTTAATTGTATTTATTTATTGTTTGTTTTTATTCTTCTTTTTCTGATAATGTTTTTATAATTCCTGCTAGTTTGCCTCCGCCAGATTTAAGGGCTGATACAACATTTTTAGCAGGTGATTGTAATAATCCAACGATATCACCAATTACTTCTTCTTTAGATTTGATATTAACTAAAGTTTCTAAATAATCATCTCCTAAATAGATAGCTTCGTCAACGAAGGCACCCTTTAGTATTGGTTTATCATTTTTCTTTCTAAAGTCTTTAATAACTTTTGCCGGAGCATTTCCTGTCTCTGAGAACATAACTGAAGTATTACCAACCAAAGTTTGATCTAAATTCCCGAAATCTTTATCAGAACTGCTCATGGCTTTTGCCATTAAAGTATTCTTTACCACGAGTAACTTAATATTAGCTTTAAAACAAGCTCTTCTCAATTTGTTAGTGCTCTGAGCGTTTAGCCCGGATATATCTGTAAAATAAATTGTAGAAGTCTCAGCTAATTTGTCTGTTAACTCTTTAATTACTATTGATTTTTCTTCTCTTGTCATAATTAAAGTTATTGTTCTGTAAAACGTTTAGTATCTATTGCCACACTAGGAGACATAGTAGAGGACATGTGAATGCTCTTTATGTATATTCCTTTTACTGTTTGTGGTTTTAGTTTTACTATTGTAGATAGTATTTCGCGTGCGTTACCAGCAATTTTGTCTGCTTCAAATGAAGTTTTACCAATTAATGCGTGTACGATTCCTGTTTTATCTACTTTAAAATCTATTTTACCACCTTTTACATCAGATACTGCTTTAGCAACATCCATTGTTACAGTTCCAGTCTTAGGGTTAGGCATTAATCCTCTAGGCCCTAAAATTCTACCTAAGGGACCTAGCTTACCCATTACGCTTGGCATTGTGACGATAACGTCTACATCTGTCCAACCTCCTTTGATCTTGTCTAGGTATTCGTCAAGGCCAACATAATCGGCACCTGCAGCTTTAGCCTCATCGGCCTTATCTGGAGTAACCAAAGCTAAGACAGTTGTCTGTTTACCTGTACCATTAGGAAGGGTTACTACACCTCTTACCATTTGGTTGGCTTTACGTGGATCTACATTTAGTCTTATTGCAATGTCTACCGATTCGTCAAAGTTTGCGCTAGATATCTCTTTTACAAGTTTAGAAGCTTCAGCAACAGTGTATAGATTACTAGTATCTACTTTAGCTCTCGCTTCTTTTTGTTTTTTTGTTATTTGTCCCATATCAATTTAATAATTTAAAAAGGTGCATTACCCTTTACATTAACTCCCATTGAACGAGCTGTACCTGCAACCATCTTCATAGCAGACTCTACAGTAAACGCATTTAAATCTTGCATCTTGTCTTCTGCTATTACTTTAATTTGGTCCCATGTTATAGAAGCTACTTTTTTTCTGTTAGGTTCACCTGAACCTTTCTTTTGTTTTGTAGCTTCTAAAATTTGTACTGCTGCCGGAGGTGTTTTTATGATAAAATCAAAAGATTTATCAGCGTAAACTGTAATTTCAACAGGCAATACTTTACCAGCTTTATCTTGGGTTCTACCATTAAATTGTTTACAGAACTCCATTATATTCACACCAGCTGCACCCAAAGCAGGTCCTACTGGCGGTGATGGATTTGCTGCACCTCCTCTAACTTGGAGTTTTACAATTTTACTTACTTCTTTTGCCATTTTAGTTATGTTTTTAATGGGATTGTTCTAGAGGGAAGCAATAAAACAATCGATATCACGTAACATTTATATTTTTTCTACTTGCATAAAGCTCAATTCTACTGGTGTCTTTCTTCCAAAAATCTTGACCATTACTTTAAGCTTTCTTTTTTCTTCATTTACTTCTTCTATAGTTCCATTGAAACTATTGAAGGGTCCGTCAATTACTTTAATATTCTCACCAGCGGTGTAAGGAATTGAAACTTGTTCTTTACTCGTTGTTAATTCATCAACCTTACCAAGCAATCTATTCACTTCTGATTTTCTAAGCGGCACAGGATCTCCTCCTTTAGTTTCTCCGAGAAAACCGATAACGCCATTTACATTTTTAATGATATGAGGTAATTCACCTTCTAGGTTTGCATTAATTACTATGTAACCAGGTAAATAAACTTTTTCTTTTTGAATTTTTTTACCATTTCTGATCTGAACGACTTTCTCCTTAGGTACCAAAATCTGATCTACATAATCTTCTAAGCCTTCGTGAGCTATTTCCTTTTCTATGTATTCTTTGATTTTGTTTTCAGACCCACTAATAGATCTAACTACATACCATTTCTTAAGGGCTGTTTCAGACATAATTATGATTTTACCCAGTTAAAATAAGCCTCAATAACACCACTAAATAATTGATCTACACCAAAAACTGCGAGCGAAAGCACGATTGAAAAAACCGCTACAATCAACATCAGCCTTTGAGCATCAGCAATCGAAGGCCATGTA
>Ga0207419_1002545_pt1 | contig 11857 bp, 6 predicted proteins | sample ElkSloMetagenome_4_FD_184723 | JGI IMG/M metagenome (GOLD analysis project Ga0207419, IMG submission 184723) | Hot spring microbial communities from Elkhorn Slough, Monterey Bay, USA - MD2A (version 2) | ecosystem: Environmental > Aquatic > Marine > Intertidal zone > Estuary: Microbial mat ... | reverse complement strand
TCTTGCCGGAGCCGCTATGCGGGTAAAAATGCCGGATGTATTGCCCGATAAAGCCTTTATCATTATGATGTTTGAATATTTTCCGGTGGGAATAAGAGGCTTATTGATTACCGGTATCATGGCTGCGCTACTTTCTACTGTCGATGGATTGATTTCTTCTTCCAGTACACTTTTTGCCCAGGATATTTTCTTCCGCTTTTTCAAAAAGAATCTTTCTGAAAGAGAAACAAAGAAATATATCCGGTACATAGAATTTGTTGTGGTTATTTTGATTTTTTTATTCGTCCCTTTATTCATAGGCGCGAGATCTGCCATGGAATTGGTACAGGGCTTTCTGGGCAACGTGATGGGTGTCATTATCGCGCTTTTCGTGCTTGGTATATTTTTCAAAAGAACCACGTCCTGGGCTGCATTTGGCAGTATGATAGTCGGATTAGTTTTATCTTTCGCTCTTGATCTATTCACTGATTTCAATTTTGCCTTTATTGGTACTTTATCTTTTACAGTCACAGTGGTATTGGGTTATTTACTGAGTGCTTTTGGGAAAGCGAAAGATAATGAGCAATTAAAAAACCTGACCATATGGACCTTAGAGGATGTAAAAGGACCATTTGTGGGGCTTAAATCATGGCCCACGCTATGGGTATGGGCTATAGCTTTGCCAGTTATCTGGATAGTATTTATGATCATTTGGGACTGGTATATGATGGCTAAATAAGGATTAAAATGTATAGATTTAAAAATATGAATGATGTCGAATAAATATTTCTTTTCAAATTCAGGTGATGATAGCAATTCAGGCATGTCAGCAGATAGCCCCTGGCAATCAATTGAAAAGATAAACGAGATTAATATTGAATCAGGCACTGAAATCTTGCTGAAAGCAGGTGATTATTTCAGGGGCAGTATTATTTTGGAAAGTTCAGGCAATTCGGATAAACCAATTATCATAAAATCGTATGGCAGTGGGGAGAAGCCGGTGCTGGCTGGAAGTATTCCTGTAGAAGTTGCCGGAAAATCTAATCAAAAATCTGTATGGTGTAAAGTTGAGGAGAAGGTTAAGGGTGTTTTCTATAATGACCAATGGTTAAACCTGGCCAGGTATCCTTCCTCAGGATTTTTTGGCATTGATGATGGGGATAAGATAAGTCTTGCCGACCGGGAGTTGTTGCTGGAAAATGTAGATTGTACAGGGGCGACGGCAAGAATAAGAGCGGTTAACTGGCAATATGAAATCGCAAAAATAGCCAGACACGAAAAGGATACATTGTTTTTTGCTGAAAAAATGATTTATCAATGCAACAAAGATTATGGCTACTTTCTGGATAATAAGTTTGAATTTATGACTGAACCGGGAGAATGGTTTCACGATTATGACAAAGGAATTTTATATTTCATCCCACCTGAAAACGCTTCATATTCAGACCATGTAGAAATAGTCATTCATGAGGTAGGCATAGACGTTCAAAGCTCAAATCATATACAAATTTCGGGCATTCACTTTGAAAATTATTACCTGGCTGGTGTATTAGGAAAAACCGGTGCCGGTAATATCGCAATCAAAAATTGTGTATTCGAAAATATTCATCAGGATGGCATAAGCCTGGAAAGTGGAACCAGGAATTTTGAAATAAGTAGCAATCAAATCAGCCAGATAAAGGGGCGGGGTATTGCTTGCCTGGATAGCGAAAACTGCAGAATTACTCACAATCAAATATTTGAAATAGGTCATTACCCGGGATACGGTTTTGATGGGGTAAATAATGGGACAGGTATCGCTATTCTTAAAACCGAACTGGTATATGAATTAAATGAATCAATCATAGAAAAACTATGTGGTAGGATTCCTGAGGATCTCATTGAATTATTAAAGCCTTATGTCGATTTTCCATTTCCGGATGAAAAATTTTTGCTAAGCTTTCTTCATGATAATATTGGTTCCAAAATATCCAAAGCTGATCTTGAATCAATTGGGCGAACGGTAAGGGAGAATCTGGCAGGTTTCGGCTTCGAGTCTGCCAATAACTACATAGGTTACAACCAAATTGAGAGAACCGGGTTGCACAGCATCCGCATTGATGGTAAAAATCATTTGTGTGAATTCAACCTGGTCAAAGACTCCTTGCTTTTCATGAACGATGGCAGTTCAATTTACAGTTGGGCCCAGAATTACGACTATTCAGTAGGCACTATTATCAGAAAAAATTTAGTAATTAATTCAAAAGGCAATGTAATCGCTACCCCGGATTTTCACCGTTTTGCTCATGGTATTTATCTGGACAATAAGTGTGTTGGTTTTACTGTAAGTGAAAATGTTGTTACCGGTACCACCTGGGGTATTTTGATCAATGATGAAGCCAGAGAGCATACCATAGAAAAGAACATATGCTTTGACAATGATATCGGCCTGGTATTTTCAGAATATTTTATGCCTGAAACCCTGTATGGATGCGAAGCTTTTGACAATATTCTGTTTGCTCGCAAACGACCGCAACGAGCTTTGTTCATAGAAAGCAGAATATCAAAATCTTTTGATCCTGTTATTACTGATCGCAATTTCTATGGTAGCTCCTATTACACTTTCCCGATTCTGTCCTTAAATTTTAAGAATGGTCACCGGGTGTGGAATGAATATGATTTGAGGTCATGGCAATTGACTTCCGGTCGGGATAAAAATTCCGGGTATTTTGCTCCTCCCGACCCGGAGGCAAGGCCTCAAATGTCTGCATTAATAATTAATGAGACTTTGGATATGAAGGAATTTCCAATAGATAACACCATCAGAGATCATTATGACATCTACGGGAATAAGTTAGGAGATTCAGTGATGATCAATCCATTTTCAGGGATGATAATTTTAGAAGATTAGATAGCAAAAAGATGAATATAACAAGTATTTCAAATACCCGAATACTTACTTTTCCTAAACTGGAAAATTGGGATATGTTGAAAAGTTTTTACTTTTTTATACATGTCAGTTTTGCTATTATTATTACTTATTTACCTGCTTACATGAGCGCCAGCGGATATTCTGGTAAACAAATAGCCTTATTAATGACAGTGGGTTTTGTAATGGCTTTTTTTGCTCCTTTATTCGTTGGGGTTTTAGCTGATCGCACGCAAAGGCCAGCTTTGATATTGCGAATATTATTGCTTTTCGTTATCGTCTCGCTTTTACCTTTTCTTACTACCGGCATTGGTTATACGCTATTGCTGGCAAGTTATTTTTTCTACTCGTTTTTCAATGTTCCCATTATGGGTATTGTAGATTCTATGGCTACAGCCAAAGCAAAGGTAGAGAAAACTGACTATGGTAAAATTAGAATGTGGGCAGCATTGGGTTGGTTTATAGCCGTATCTTCTTTTGGAATTGTAATGGATATGCTTGGATTTGGTCCCGATTCCCCCTGGCTATTCGTGGTTTTAATTATTTCTTTTGTTATAGTATTTTTTATTTCTTTAACCATAAAAGAAAGGAACGCGGAAACTCAGGATCGATTGAAGTTTTCACAAGTCAAAAAATTTCTGAAAAAGGGGACATTTACCATTTTTCTGGTAGCTGTTATATTTCACTATATCAGTATGGCGCCATTCGGCACATTTATAGGTCCACTTACACAGGAGCTCGGTTTGAGCCAGTCTATCCTTGGTCTTACAGCCGGTATGGCTACCGCCACAGAGGTGTTGGTGTTATTAGCTTTCGGTTGGCTGGCAAAAAAGATGCGGCTGGAAACCATCTTGATCATTGCCGTAATGATTACCGGGGTAAGGTGGTTTTTAATTTCTATTATTACTACACCGGTAGCCCTGATACTTGTACAATGCTTGCATGGTGCTACTGCCGGTTTGTTTATTGCCGGTGCTGTTACACTGGTGGGCAACCTGGCCCCTAAGGGCATGAAAGTGTCAGGGCAAATGCTGTATGGATTGGCGGGTGCCGGTTTGGGAAATTTAATTGGTACTAATATCACGGGTTTTTTGTATGACTATTTCGGGTCTATACAGCGAACCTTTCTTATCGCTGCTTTTATTGAAATTATCCCCATGGTTTTATTGGGTTACATCCTTTTAATTAAAAGAAAATAGATGTTTTATTTATCAAAGATATGAATATATGAATTTATCCTTTCGGCAAAGACTTGCAAAGCCAGTCTCAGTTTATATCAACTGGGCTGCTTATGATGAGTTGTCAGATAATATCAAATTGAATGAAGCCATTGCTTTTGAGCAATTTGACCAGATGCTTCGATTGAAAGACCAGGGTGTGCATTTTGACTATTACCTGATGGATTGTTTCTGGTTTTCAAAAGATGGAGGATACAGGGAATGGCGCGCACCGGATTGGTCACCAGAAGGTCCGGGAAAATTTCTGAAGAGGTGTCAGGAACACGATATAAAACCAGGCATTTGGGTTTCCACCAATTTTCGGGTAGCCGGAGAAGAATACTGGTTTTTGGATGTGATCCCTGAGTGGGAAGATTCACTGGCCACTCACGGCCGTTCTTTTTGTCTTTTCCAGGGTGGATATTTAAACCATTTCATGGAGTCCTTGCAACTGTTAGTAGACCAGGGCTTCAAAATGATAAAGTTTGATTTTGCCGATTTTGATGCGGCCACACCGGAAGTTGAAAAAACACACACCCGTGAAGAAATCAGGGAAAGCAATATCAGGGCTTTATTAAGCGCATTTAAAATATTTAGATACAACAATCCTGATGTGTTATTCATAGCCTACAATGGTTATGGCGGTGAATATACCAATACTTCAATTCCGTTTACTAAAAATATCGATTTGCGCTGGTTGGAAGTGTTCGACGCGTTGTATTGTGGCGACCCCAGGTTTTCCGACATTCCGTTTGCCAACTTCTGGCGCTCTAAAGACCATTACACGGACCACATGGTAAAGCAGTATGAATTTAATGGTGTTCCTTTAAAAGCTATTGACAATTGCGCGTTTATATTTGGAAATACCGGCACTTGTTATTACCGTGGAAAAGCCGGCTGGAAGGCTTCTTTGCTACTTTCACTGGCCAGGGGTGGATGGATGAATACCTACTATGGCGATTTAAAATTGTATGATAACCAGGATGCCGAATGGTTTGCCAAGGCACAAAAGCTATTTTACGAATTTCAGGAGTATGGAAGGATAACCACTTTTGGTGGCATACCAGGTGAAGGAACATTGTATGGATATCTGGCAGAAAGCCTTAATGGTAAAATTATAACGCTGGTAAATCCCGGCCAAAGTGTTTTAGAATTTAACCTGGAAGATGTTATTGGTGAAAATAATGAAGAGGCTAAAATATTATTTGCAGATAAAGGATATGAGCCTAAAGTTAATTTGAGTGTCTTGTCCATCGGGCCGGAGCAAATGGTGGTAATTGGCCTGGAGGAATATTCTGATCAAAAATACTACTTAGGTGAGGGCGATTACAATGTAATTGTAGAAAAGCAGGAACTGAAATCTTTCATCATTGACGGCAATAGTTTCAATACTGAAATATCTGTACCAGCCAGTCATGATGTACAGATTTTTATTCAGCAATTTGATAAAAAAACCGGGCTACCTTTTCGCTCAACAGGTGGCGGCGCACCTCATGGCACTAAGCTGGATCAGATTTTACAATTAGAAGTCGCACAGCTTAATAAAAATGTACCATTCAAGTATCATCATGATAAAGCAATATGGAGTGGATTATCCTGGATGACTGCTAAAGTAAAGAATAGTGATATAACACAAGATGCTCCTTTACAAATCAATTTCGAAAGCAAAGAACCTGAAGGTATTAAACTGGAAATAGAAATTTACCTGACCTGAAGGAATTTATATGTATAATTTAAATCAAAAGATTATGAAAAATAAATATTTAATAGTTGTCTTATTCCTGATTTATAGTTTCAGCGTTGATGCACAGTGGACCGGAAGCCACATAGGTACACGGTCAAATGTTGTCGGGAATTTTGAGATTGTCGGCGATCAAATAGAAATTAATTCTTCCGGGGCAGATATATGGAATATGCAGGATGATTTTTATTTCGTACATCAGGCTGTATGTGGTGATTTCTCAATAGTGACCCGGTTGGATGCCTTACAAAATACAGGGACGTGGGTAAAATCAGGACTCATGATACGCGAAAATTTAACTGATACATCTCCATATGCTTTTATTTCAACCTATCAACCGGATAACACAACTGGCACATGTATGCAGTTGCGTTTAACAGATGGTGGTACCAGTCAAAACTCGAATTGCAATGCAAATATCAATATCAATACCTGGTATAAGCTTGCAAGAGAGGGTAAAACGGTGACTTCCTATAGCTCAACCGATGGCAATAACTGGGAAGTACTTGATAGTAGGGAACTGGAGTTTTCTAATCTAGTTTATATCGGTATTGCTTCCACCAGTTTTGATGCCGATCAATTGGGCCGTGCTGTTTATTCCCAAACCAGTTTAGAAGAGTCTTCTGCAGCCACCAGTATTCTTATGGAGGCTGAAGATGTAAATTTTGGATCAGCCTATGAGCTCAATGAAAACGATTATTTTGCTTCCGGTACTCAATATTTGAAGGTGAAGGAAGGCTTTGCCAATCAAAACCAACCAGTTGACGGATTGCTGGAATATCCTTTTAATGCATGTAATGCTGCTGATTACAATTTATGGGTAAGAGTTAAAGCAGAAAATTCAAACCTTAACAAACTATGGTTTAAGGTCAATGAACAAGCATGGCAGCAATCCCAGGCTTTTGATTATTCTCAGAACTGGCAATGGCAGCGCTTGCAAGCCAACAGTGTTGAATTAGCTTCCGGTACCAATAAGGTTACTTTATCCTATTATTCAGACAATTTATCCATCGATAGAATTATGATTACTGATTCACTTGAATTTATACCCGAAGGATTTGATGATGGACAAATTTATGGCCCTTCGATATATCTTTCAGCTGATGGCAATGACAACAACTCGGGAGCCACTGTGGATAAACCCTGGAAATCAATAGATAAATTAAACACTGCCTTAAATGGTGTTTTGCCGGGCACAGTAATTTATTTTAGAAAAGGCGATGTATTCCGGGGGGAAATTGCGCTTAAAAACTCCGGAGCCAATAATGCGCCCGTAAAATTCACATCTTATGGTACTGGAGATCAACCGATTATTTCCGGTGCTGTGACTATCGATGGCTGGCAGCATCAATCCGGTAATATCTACAGTGCTCATTGGACCGGGCCGGCTCCGGCACAATTATTCATCGATGATCAACTGGTACTTCATGCCCGATATCCTAATATGGAAGATGGCTTCCTTTTCAATACCGAAGCAATAGGTGTCGATGGTTTCGTGGCGGGCTCACTGGCTTTTCCCAAGGAGGTAATCGAGGGAAGTGTGGTGAGAGTAAGAAGTAATGCCTGGACCTGGGAGAATAAAATTGTTTCATCTTATGAAGGAGGGAATATTTTATACGACAACAAAGCACAATATGAATTCAAGCCTAATTTTGGTTTCTATTTTGATGGAAAACCGGAGTTTATCGATACCCCTAATGAATGGGCGCTGGATAAGCAGAAAGATTCAATATATCTATATTTTCCTCAGGGTAAAAATCCTCAGTCTTCTGTAGTATCCGGTTCAATATTTCAAAATGGCATCACCTTACCGGGAGGAGAAAAACATGTAACCATAGAAGATTTGCATTTTAGCAAACTAGCCCAACATGCCATTGATGTGTCTACCAGTGCTTCCAATCAGGTCAAAATCTTAAATAATACATTTACCGGCATCAATAAAACAGCCGTGAATTTAAGAGGTAAGGATATAGATGTTGTTTCTAATCATTTTCAGGATATTATCAATAATGCCATTTATGGTTTTAATGTAACAGGTGTCAATATTCTGGAGAATGAGATGAAAAGAGTAGGGGTCAATTTTGGCTATGGACAGACAGGTCAACACAACACATGTGGTATATATATATTAAATAGTAATAATACCCTGATTTCTGAAAATAAGCTGGATAGTATTGGTTACGGGGGGATTTTGGCCTATTGTACTAACTCCATTATTGAAAAAAATATAATATCTTATGTCGGATTAACTTTAAACGATGTGGGTGCATTATATTGTTGGGGGCCAAGCAGTAATAATTCAATCTGGAGAAATAATATTGCACTTTATACTTACGGAAATAGATATGGGACTGTTGGGATAAATGAAAACCAGCCTTCATCTCTTGGTTTTGGAGTATATTTTGACAATGGAACCTTTGATTTAGTTGCTGAAAATAATACCATTGCCTACAATTCATCGGGTATGCTTTCTAACTCAGGTAGCCATGAGAATTCTTTTATAGGAAATATTTCTTATAAAAATAATTCCTATCAATTAGCTTATACCAATGATATAGCAGCTGGGTCAAAATACGGTGGCGATGGGGTCATGTATGGCATGAAAGCGGAACGCAACATTTTATTTGCCGTGAATCGGTTCAACAGGCCATTCACGATAAAAGGTACTGACATTTTGGAGTTGGGTACAGTAAAGGCAAATTATTATATGAATCCCTGGGATAAGGAAGGGCTAATGACTGCAAATATCCCCTGGCACGAATGGGTTGAAGAAATGAACGATACCCTGAGTCATAAAAGTTTTTATTACCTTGAAGGTGAAGAAGAAGACCCCAGCGAATTGTTTATTAACAACTCATCGGAAGAGAAGACAATCGAATTATCCGGTGATTATGTTGATTTGAATAATAATTCCATATCACAACTGGTCCTACCTCCCTATTCATCAAAAGTGGTAATCAAAGATGTAGATTTAAACATTATCACGGGTATAGAAGACAAGTTGTCGTCTTTAATTACTGTTTATCCTAACCCGGCTGCGGAGAGTATCATAATTGACGGGCTGGATCATAGCTTTCAGGTGCAGTTGGTAAATATGAACGGAAGAGTGGTTCAATCACAAGAATCTGTTGAAGCTGGTACAAAATTGAGCATCAAAAACTTAACCCCCGGGCTTTACATAATAAAAATTACCGGACACCAGGGCGTAGGATTTTCTAAAATTATCAAGCAGTAAAAATTAGAAGGTCATCATCTGGCAAGTGGAATACAAAACTCACTTGAATAAAAAACAAAGGCTACCTTTATAGGAAGCCTTTGTTTTGTTTATTTTCAAATCTATAAATCAACTTCAATGCTTAAGAACATACCAGAAATTTTAACCCCGGAACTATTAAAAATCCTCGATGAAATGGGGCATGGAGATGAAATTGTTTTGGCTGACTGTAATTTTCCGGCAGCGAGCCATGCCGATAAGCTCATCACTTACCGGGGTGTAGGAGTATTACGCATTCTGGAAGGGATACTTCAATTGTTTCCCCTGGATACATATGTCCCAACACCTGCCAAGGTAATGCAGCCGGTAAGTCCTGATGAAGGAATACCGGAAATATGGACTGATTATAGAAATTGTATAAAAAAATACCATCCTGACTTTAAGGAATTTGAACAGATTGAGCGATTCGAATTCTATGAGCATGCCCGAAAAGCATATGCTATTGTTTCCACGGCAGAGAAAACCGGCTATGCAAATCTGATTTTGAAAAAAGGCGGGGTGTAATACTTAGTTTATTATCACATACAGCAGATTTTAATTGTTGAGATTGTAAAATAACACATATTGAAGAAAACCAAATAAATATTATTGAAACAATGAGAAAAAAATGACGGGAAAAAATTAGTAATGGAACCTTGTTTTCATTATAGAGAATTCCGATGATAAAATAACTGTGAGGGATTTGACGAACCGTTATAGCGCCAGCGCATTGACGAATGGGCACTAACATTTAACATGATTAAATATTATTTTACCTGGCGTAGTTCTAAACGATAATTAAGAATAAAGAATTAAATAATAGACAGATGAATAGAAAAATTATCACATTTGCTGTGGTATCTTTAGTAGTAGCCATGTTGTCCTGTTCAAAAACAGAACAGGCACAAAAGCTTAATTATATTGTAATTATGGCCGATGATATTTCGGCTATTGAAATTGGTTGTTACGGCAATACCGAAATAGAAACCCCGAATATTGACCTTTTAGCCGAACAGGGTGTCCAGTTTAAAACTTGTTGGTCAACATCATTGTGCCAACCATCACGTATGCAATTGTTAACCGGTAGGTATGCCACCAGCACAGGTTGGTATAGCAATGATATGAAACCCGCAGGGGATCCCCATTATGGTATCTATGGTGATCCTGATTATAAATTGACAAGTGAACTGTTTTTTTCAAAACTTTTTCAGCAAAACGGGTATAAAACAGCTATTTCCGGAAAATGGCACATAGAGGAATATCCTAATTGGGGTACTTTTAGTAACGACTTTGGGTTTGACGAATATTGTCTTTGGGGTATACCCGATAGCCTTCCTGAAGGTTATGAAAACTATGCCAACGTTCCAGGGGCAACCGGGCCGTATTATAAAATGGGTTTCCGTGGGCCATTCTGGCAACCCGCAATTGTGGAAAACGGAAAGCTGGGGCCAACCGGTGAAGATGACTATGGACCGGATTATTTTTCGGATTTTATATGCCGTTTTGTCGAAAAAAATAAAGATAACCCGTTTATGGTTTATTACCCTGCCAACATTGCCCATAGTTGGTGGTATAATCCTGTAAGTGAAGAAACACGCTGGGGCACTGTTGGACCTGTTCCTGAACTTGATTCTCTTGGCAATAAAACCGGAAACAGAACCCCAGTTGGAAGAGAATATGCCATTGAATACCTTGATTTTCTGGTAGGTAAAATTGTGAACAAATTGGAAGAACTAAATATTAGGGAAAATACAGTGATTATTTTCACAACTGATAATGGCGCAGAAAAATACGGCAAAGGAAGGATTGTTTCGGAAAATGGTTTCCGGGTGCCAATGATTGTCAATAATCCAAAAATTATCACGGAACCTGTAATGAGCAAGTCATATGTTCAATTGGCCGATGTTTTTCCAACGTTATCGGATTTGGCAAAAATAGCAGTACCTGATTCGGTTAAAATTGATGGGATAAGTTTTATGAAAGTTTTAAAAGGTGAACCTTCGCCACGTGAGTATTTGTATAACTATTTAGACTGGAAAAGGGCTTTTAAATTTAAAGATTATTATCTTGATGGAAATGATAGTCTGTGGTTTTGTCGGCCCACGTCAGAATTTCAATTTTCTTATATAAACATGACAGACTCGATGAACAACCCGGAAGTGGTTTCGGTAATGCAAAAAATGGAAGAATTAAAAGATACTTATCCCGCTCCCGATACAACAAATAACCCTATGTACCAAAGGTACAAGGCAAAACATAAATATTTTGAAGAAAAAATAAAAAGCATTACAAGATAAGGAAAACAATGGTTCCTGGGTGGCACGTAGCTGTACGAGGTACGTAGTTACCATTGGTTAAAGGTTTAAATTTTCCTTACAATTATTTTAAACGCTGGTATGGCCTGTCGTAGTTTATTAATTTCAACATTCAGGGAATCGATTTCATTTTCAATTGCCGGCAAATTTTTTTTCACCTCAAAGTAACGTTCAATTTGGCCGGTAATCCAGTCATTATTTGCTGTTTTAGATTTGTTTTGTAATATTTTAATCACCTGTTGGTGATCATTTAATTTTCTTACTTCCGGAGCAAAGAAATATTCTATAAAAGCGATATTTCTTAGCTTATTTGAATAAAGTTTTCTTTTTTGCTCCACCAGGTTGGCAATTTCAGCAGCATATAAATGTTGAGGTGTAACATAAGTGCTGAGGTTAATTCCTGCTTCCAGTTCTTTGTCGGTAAAACCAGCTAATTCCATGGTG
>Ga0207419_1002544_pt1 | contig 11858 bp, 13 predicted proteins | sample ElkSloMetagenome_4_FD_184723 | JGI IMG/M metagenome (GOLD analysis project Ga0207419, IMG submission 184723) | Hot spring microbial communities from Elkhorn Slough, Monterey Bay, USA - MD2A (version 2) | ecosystem: Environmental > Aquatic > Marine > Intertidal zone > Estuary: Microbial mat ... | reverse complement strand
GCCTTCCACTTCGAAGCTTTGTCTTGGAAAAGAGCAGCAACGGAGATTCCCAAGCCGTAAATCGTGATTCCAAGCGAGTAAAGCGCCCGCATTAATCCAAGTAGAATTTGTCGGCATAGCGCTTGTAAACAGGCAGTGCCCAGCCAACTTTCAGGCCTATCAACATATCAAAGTAGTCGCCGTCGGTTTCCTCCATACGGTCAAAATTGTAGGTGCGATAGTCGGTAGTAAACCCTTGGTAGATATCAATGCCAATAAAGAAATTGGCGTAACGATTATTGCTGAAGTGGCGGTAACCAATAAACTGACTGGTCGCGATACCCGCTCGTTTGCGGTCATATCCTTTGCGGTATTCACCCTCAAGTGGTGGATATTCATCCTGTCTCAGCTCTATCCAAGTTCTGTGTTCAAAGTACTGTACACCAAAGCGTATTTCGAGACCGGAGTTTGGATTGGGGCCGATAATTGGAAAAATCTTCCCCAAGTAAAATCCACCGGTAAATCCACGCTGTTGAATACTCGGGAGAATAAACTCGCCGCCAATCCCTATAATTTGCCCACCGTCCGTTTTAAGACCTTTGCCAATTTCATTTGCGTCCTTCACATCATTTCCAAATAGAAAAAGAAAGTCCGCGCCGAGAAGAAGATTTTTCTTTGTTTTAAACGCATAGGAAAAACCAACATTGAAATTTGTTCCATACAGATCAGCCATATCTCCGTAGGGCTGCTGTACGCCTCCTTGAAATTGGAAGAGAGACATACGCAAAGGGTCTTTTGAGATATCCGATTGTCCCGCAAGATCGTTGGCAAAAGCGATGCTCAATAGTGTAAAAAGAAACCACTTGGTTCTGTGAGAAAAAACCGAGCCTAAGCGCGATGTCAAAAGGAATGTTCTATGCATTTATACGTATATTCGCCGTCCAAATTTAAGCCTTTCCATGAAGAATATTCAAATGGTCGATCTCATCTCTCAATACGAGAAGATGCAAGGAGAAATCGACAAGGCAGTAATTGACGTTATCCGGTCTGCAGCTTACATCAATGGACCTGAGGTTAAGGCGTTTCAGAGTGAATTGGAACAATACCTCGATGTAAAGCACGTCATCCCTTGTGCCAACGGTACCGACGCCCTTCAAATTGCGATGATGGGTTTGGGATTGCAGCCCGGCGATGAAGTTATTACCGCAAATTTCACTTACGTAGCCACCGCCGAAGTTATAGCGCTATTGCAATTGACTCCTGTATTGGTAGATGTAAACCCGGCCACATTTAACATTGAAATTGAGGCCATCAAGAAAGCCATCACCCCCAAAACAAAGGCCATTGTACCCGTCCACCTATTCGGACAAGCAGCGCCCATGGAGGAGATCATGAAGTTGGCCGAAGAGCACGATCTCTTCGTGATCGAAGATACCGCTCAGGCAATTGGGGCAGATTATTCTTTTATCGACGGCAAAAAGCAAAAAGCAGGAACCATAGGCCACGTAGGTGCTACTTCGTTTTTCCCATCGAAGAACCTGGGATGCTACGGAGATGGTGGAGCCATTTTTACTAACGATGATGAGCTGGCTCACCGTATTCGTTCAATTGCCAATCACGGCCAAGCAGAAAGATACTACCACGATAGAGTAGGGGTTAACTCCCGACTGGATTCTATCCAAGCTGCCATCTTGCGAATCAAGTTGCGCTACTTGGATGATTATGCTGCCGCCAGAAATGCCGCTGCGAGCCATTACGACGAAGCTTTCAAGAACCTGAAGGAGATTACCACACCCGCCCGCTGCGCTAATTCTAGCCATGTTTTTCACCAATATACCATGGTGCTAAATGGATTAGATCGCAATGAAATGAAAGAATACTTGGAGTCAAAAAGTGTTCCCGCGATGATTTATTACCCTGTGCCGCTTCACTTACAAAAAGCGTATCGCGATGACCGATACAACGAAGGTGATTTCCCGGTTACGGAACAACTTTGCGCAACCGTCCTCTCATTGCCTATGCAAACGGAGCTGGATGAAGAACAACTAAATCATATCACCGATGCGGTGAAAACCTTTGTAAAGGAAAAACGATCATGAATATTGCAGTCGTTGGAACGGGCTATGTAGGCCTCGTTACCGGAACTTGCTTCGCCGACACGGGAAATGACGTGATCTGCGTGGATATCGACCAAAAGAAAGTCGAAAGAATGAAAAACGGCGAAGTGCCGATTTACGAGCCTTACCTAGATGCTGTTTTTGAAAGAAATATTCGTCAAGAGCGTTTGCGGTTCACGACCGACCTAAAAGAGGCGGTGTCAAAATCGAGCATCATCTTCTTGGCATTGCCCACGCCTCCGGGCGAGGATGGATCTGCCGATCTCTCTTACGTCCTTGGCGTAGCCGAAGAGTTGGGCGAAATTATTGACGAATACAAAGTCATCATCGACAAGAGCACCGTACCTGTGGGTACTGCAGAACTGGTTCATGCGGCTGTCGCCAAAAATGCCAAAGTTGATTTTGACGTAGTTTCCAATCCCGAATTTCTTCGCGAAGGATTTGCCGTTGAGGACTTCATGAAGCCCGACCGCGTGGTTATTGGAACTTCTTCCGAGCGCGCCGCCAAGGTGATGACAGACCTTTACAAACCTTTCGTTCGTCAAGGTAATCCCTTGATCGTGATGGACGAGAAGTCAGCCGAGTTGACCAAATACGCGGCAAACGCTTTCTTGGCCACTAAGATTACGTTCATGAACGAAATCGCGAACTTTTGCGAGTTGGTAGGTGCCGATGTAGACAAAGTTCGTGCGGGTATCGGAACGGATGCCAGAATCGGAAAGCGGTTTCTCTTCCCCGGAATCGGATACGGCGGAAGTTGTTTCCCGAAAGATGTACAAGCTTTGGTTCGCAGTGGAAATGAATCGGGTTACCATTTTGAAATATTGGACTCGGTACTCAAGGTGAATGACCGTCAGAAGCTTTCCTTGATTCACAAAGTGAAGCAATACTACGGCGATAACCTTGAGGGGAAGACTTTTGCTCTATGGGGACTGGCTTTCAAACCCGATACCGACGACATTCGCGAAGCACCTGCTCTTTACATGATCAGGGAGCTCCTTTTGGCGAAAGCCAAAGTAGTAGCCTTTGACCCCGAAGCGATGGACAATGTGAAACTCCTGCACGGAGATACGATCGAATATGCAGACAATATGTACAAAGCGCTTGAAGGAGCAGATGCCTTGTTGATTGCAACGGAATGGGGTGTTTTCAGAAGCCCTGACTTCAATAAAGTGAGTGATCGACTCAAGGCCAAGGTGATTTTCGATGGAAGAAACTTGTTTGAGCCAAGTCAAATGAAAGAATCGGGCTTCCACTACGAGAGCATCGGTAGAGAAAAAATTACGGCATGAAAAAGCGAGTATTAATCACCGGAGCAGCCGGGTTTTTAGGTTCTCATCTTTGCGATCGGTTTATGGGCGAAGGCTACGAGGTGATGGCGATGGATAACCTGATCACCGGTGATCTGCGAAATATCGAGCATCTTTTTCCGGAAGAGAATTTTACCTTCTACCACCACGACGTGAGCAATTTCGTTCACGTTCCGGGAGACTTGGATTACATTCTTCACTTCGCTTCGCCTGCCAGCCCGATCGATTATTTGAAAATTCCTATCCAAACTTTGAAGGTAGGTTCCTTGGGGACACACAACCTTTTGGGATTGGCAAAAGCCAAAGGAGCTCGAATTCTGGTGGCGAGCACAAGCGAAGTATACGGTGATCCCGAAGTTCACCCGCAAAAAGAATCTTATTACGGAAACGTAAATCCTATCGGGCCTCGCGGGGTCTATGATGAGGCAAAGCGTTTTCAGGAGGCCATCACCATGGCTTATCACCGTTTCCACGGATTGGAGACGCGTATTGTAAGAATATTCAACACCTACGGGCCTCGAATGCGATTGAACGATGGACGGGTACTGCCGGCTTTTATAGGTCAAGCATTGCGAGGCGAAGACTTTACCGTTTTTGGAGATGGATCTCAGACGCGCTCATTCTGCTATGTTGATGATTTGGTAGAAGGAATTTACCGCTTGCTGCTTTCTGATTACGCAGAACCGGTGAATGTTGGTAACCCCGACGAGATTACGATCAAATCTTTTGCAGAGGAGATTGTAGAATTGACGGGGGCCAAAACGAAAATCACCTATAAAGATTTGCCGCACGATGATCCCAAGAAACGCCGTCCTGATATTTCAGTGGCGAAGGCAATCTTGGATTGGGAGCCGCAAGTGGAGCGCTACGATGGCCTGGAAAGAACTTTGGCTTATTTCAAAACCTTGAGCGAGGATGATCTTTACAAAAAGGATCACAAACACTTCGATAATTATATTCGCCGTTAATGAGTTTTCAAGCACATGAAACGGCAGTCGTCGATGAGGGCTGCGAAATAGGAGAAGGCACGAAGATTTGGCATTTTTCTCATATCATGCCCAAGTGCAAGATTGGTGAAAGGTGCAACATCGGTCAGAACGTAGTCATCTCTCCCGAAGTGATTTTGGGGAGTAACGTGAAGGTTCAGAACAACGTGTCCATCTACACGGGGGTCATCTGTGAGGATGATGTATTTCTTGGGCCTTCCATGGTTTTTACCAATGTAACCAACCCGCGAAGCGCCGTTATCAGAAGAGATCAATACGCCAAAACGGTGGTGAAAAAAGGGGCCAGCATTGGCGCCAATGCCACAATCGTTTGTGGAAACGACATTGGCGAATACGCCTTTATCGGAGCGGGTGCGGTAGTAACTAAAACGGTTCTTCCTTTCGCCTTGGTGATCGGAAACCCGGCCAAACAATTGGGATGGATCAGCGAATTCGGTCATCGGTTGAAATTCGATTCTGAAGGCATGGCCACTTGCCCTGAAAGTGGTGATCAATATATTCTCGAAGACGGAAAGGTCAGAAAGCAATGAGTCAAGAAAAAGTAAAGTTTGCCATAGTCGGATACGGCCATATCGGAAAGCGCCATGCAGAGATGGTTCGCCGAAACGAAGAGGCGGAATTGATCGCGGTGGTTGACAGTGCGTCTCCTGCCGAGTGCGGTGCTGATGGAATCGAGGAGTCATTTTTCTCCACCATGGAGGAGATGTTCGAAGCCCATCCTGAGATTGATGTCGTGAATATCTGCACCCCAAACGGACTGCACGCTTCGCAATCTCTTAAGGCCCTGAATCAAAAGAAGCACGTGGTTTGTGAAAAGCCGATGGGCTTGTCAAAAGCCAATTGCGAAGAGGTAATCTTCAAAGCGCTTCAGGTAAGCAGACACGTTTTTTGCGTCATGCAAAACCGTTACTCTCCCCCCTCAGCGTGGTTGAAAGACATGATTGAAAACAAACGTCTGGGCGAGATTTTCTTGGTAGATATTGACTGCTATTGGAACCGTGATGACCGTTATTACAAAAAGGACGGCTGGAAAGGGCGTGCTGATCTCGACGGTGGAACGCTCTACACGCAGTTCTCCCATTTCATCGATATCATGTACTGGTTGTTCGGTGACATTGAGAATATTGAAGGACGCTTTGCCGATTTCAATCATGAAAGTTTAACTGATTTTGAAGACAGCGGCCTGGTCACTTTCGACTTTATCAATGGCGGTAAGTGTTCCTTGAATTACTCTACATCAGTTTGGGGTAAAAATTTGGGCAGCAGCATTACCGTGATTGGAAGCAAAGGAAGCGTCAAAGTGGGCGGGCAGTACATGAATGAAGTTGAAATTTGCAATGTAGAAGGCTACGAAATGCCCGAGCTCGATGCATCGAGCCCTGCCAACGATTACGGTGCATACAAAGGAAGCGCAGCCAATCACCATTTCGTCATTGAAAATGTAATCGACACTATATTAAATAGAAATGTGGCTACCACCAATGCGCTTGAAGGGCTAAAGGTGGTAGACATCATCGAAAGAATTTACAAAGTAAGAGACAAGAATAATTCCTGATATGTACAATTCCCTCTTAAACAAGGAGAAGAAAATGGCCGTAATCGGCCTTGGTTATGTTGGGCTTCCCATAGCCCTCGAGTTTGCCAGAAAAGTTTCTGTAATCGGTTTTGACATCAATCCCGACCGGGTTGCATTAATGAACAAAGGCATTGATCCCAGCAATGAATTGGAGTCATCTGATTTTGAAGGTTGCGATATCACTTTCACTGCAAATGCGGAAGATTTGAAGGAAGCTTCTTTCTTTATCGTGGCGGTTCCTACCCCTATCGACATTGGAAATAACCCTGATTTAACTCCTGTTTTGGCTGCGTCGAAAACGGTTGGAAACGCCATTTCGAAAGGTGATTATGTCGTTTATGAGAGTACGGTTTACCCGGGTTGCACCGAGGAGGACTGCGTTCCGGTAATCGAGCAAGTTAGTGGATTAAAGGGTGTTGAAGACTTCAAAGTTGGCTATAGTCCGGAACGAATCAACCCCGGAGACAAAGAGCATACGCTACGCAGCATCGTGAAAGTTTCTGCCGGGTGCGACGCTGAATCGGCGGAGATTATTGCCAAGGTTTACGAATTGGTAGTGGATGCGGGAGTTCACCGCGCGAGCTCCATTCGCGTAGCCGAAGCGGCGAAGATTATTGAGAATACTCAGCGCGACGTCAATATCGCTTTAATCAACGAGCTCTCAATTATTTTCAATCGAATGGGAATCAATACCTACGAGGTGTTGGAAGCGGCGGGAACCAAGTGGAATTTCTTGAATTTCCGTCCCGGATTGGTTGGCGGTCACTGCATTGGCGTAGACCCTTACTACCTCACGCACAAAGCGGAGAAACTGGGTTATCACGCGCAGATCATCAACTCAGGTCGTTTTGTGAATGACTCGATGGGTGGGTACGTGGCCAAGCAAACCGTGAAGAAGATCATTGCAAAGGGCAAGCACATTCAGAACGCGAAAGTGCTGGTTATGGGTGCGACCTTCAAAGAAAATGTGAGTGATATCCGCAATTCGAAGGTAGTCGATACGGTGAAAGAATTGGAGTCTTTTGGCGTTCAAGTAGACGTCATTGATCCGCATGCCTCACCGGAAGAGATCAAACACGAATACGGTTACGATTTGGTGGACAAGCCAAACCCAAAATACGATGGGGTAATTGTAGCAGTGAATCACTCGGAATACGAAAACCTCCCCGAAAGTCATTTCGAGGAGCTAGTGGACGCGGATGGGGTATTCGTTGACTTGAAGGGGATTTACAGAGGGAAGATCAAAAAATTCCTCTATTGGAGTTTATAACTCCGCCGAAGACGTTTCAAATCCTCGATCTACTTTTTTAAACAGTCCTTGAAGCACTTTTCCGGGGCCCACTTCAATTGTTGCAGTGGCGCCGTTGGCAATCATGTTTTGCATGGTTTGCGTCCAGCGGACGGGTGCGGTAAGCTGCGCGACCAGGTTTGCTTTGATGGTAGCAGGATCGGTTACGGGCTCTGCCGATACGTTTTGGTAAACGGGACAAGAGGGTGTTTCAATTTCCGTCGATTCGATGGCTGATGCCAAATCGGCTCTGGCAGGCTCCATGAGTGGCGAGTGAAATGCTCCGCCTACGGGTAAAATCATTGCACGTCGCGCTCCCGCTGCCGAGAGGGCATCGCAGGCTTTTTGGACGGCTTCTAGTTCTCCGCTGATGACCAATTGCCCGGGGCAGTTGTAATTTGCAGGTACAACGATTCCGTCGATTTCACCACAATGCTTTTCTACGACTTCATCATCCAGGCTCAAAATTGCCGCCATGGTGCCTTTCGTTTGCTCGGTAGCTTTTTGCATGGCATTGGCGCGTTGAGCGACTAGCTTCAATCCTGCTTCAAAACTTAAAGCACCCGCCGCCGTGAGCGCAGAAAACTCACCCAGGCTATGGCCTGCCACCATGTCGGGCTCAAATTTATCTTCGAGCATCTTTGCTAGAACAACACTGTGAAGGAAAATCGCAGGTTGTGTTACGCTGGTCTCTTTCAAATCATCTTGAGTACCGTCAAACATGATGTCGGTGATTCGGAACCCGAGTATCTCATTGGCTTTTTCAAAAAGCGCTTTGGCTTCATCGGACTGCTCGTAGAGCTCTTTGGCCATTCCCGGAAACTGCGATCCTTGACCTGGAAAAACGTATGCTTTCATGTGGTTAAATTGGTTTTGAGTCGTTTACAAACAAAAAAATCCGACGAGCGCCGGATTTTTGAATTTCAATGTGATTAGTCCCTGTTTCCCAAAAAGCGAAGCAAGAATAAGAATAGGTTAACAAAGTCGAGGTAAAGGGTCAAAGCTCCCATCAGGGCGAACTTGTTTCCTTCGTCGCTGGTGGAATCCACCTGCATCCCGATCCGCTTGAGCTTTTGCATGTCGTAGGCCGTAAGTCCGGTGAAGATCAAAACGCCCAAACCACTGATGATGTAATCGAGCGTGCTGCTCTGCATAAACCAGTTCACCACCATGGCAATGATGATTCCGATCAATCCCATCATCAAGATGGAACCGAATTTCGTCAAATCGGTGCTGGTGGTGTATCCCAAAACAGCCATAATCCCAAAGGTGGCCGAAGTGATCAAAAAGGTAGTGGTGATGCTACTCGCAGTGTACACGGCAAATACCGAGCTGAGACTGATCCCCATTAAAACACTGAAGGCTATCATCGCCAAAAGCATTCCGCTGCTCGACATTTTTTGGAATCGGAATCCCATCAATAAAACCAGTCCGAATGGAGCTAACATGGCAACCCAACCAAACATGGACATACCCGTACCGTCTGCATTGTACAACAATCTCATTAGAGAATCATTTGTACCAAACCAATAGGCCATTACCCCTGAAATGGCCAATGCTGCCGTCATGTAAGTCATGACATTGCTCACGAAATTTTTCGCCAGAGCGCTCGAGTCAATCTGTGCTGTATTTTGCCCGCTATCACGGCCAAACATTATATTTTTATTCTCTTCCATAATCGTTTAATGAAGTTTTGCTGATATCAAATTAACAAATTCCTGACGAGTTCTCTCTTCTAAAAATTCTCCGTGAAATGCTGACGTTGTGGTAACAGAGTTTTGCTTTTGCACTCCGCGCATTTGCATGCACATGTGCTGAGCTTCTATCACTACTGCCACTCCCATTGGATCAAGCGTTTCCTGAATACAATCTCGAATTTGATTTGTCAGTCGTTCCTGTACTTGCAATCTTCGTGCAAAAACATCGACGACGCGAGGAATTTTGCTCAATCCTACGATTCGGCCTTTTGGGATATAGGCTACGTGAGCCTTGCCGAAAAACGGCAACATATGGTGCTCGCAAAGGCTATATACTTCAATGTCTTTTACCAATACCATCTGACTGTACTCCTCCGCGAACATGGCTGATTGAATGATGGCAGCCGGGTCTTGATCGTAGCCTTGGGTTAAAAACTGCATGGCTTTAGCTACTCTTAACGGTGTGTTTTCCAGTCCTTGGCGATCTCTGTCTCCTCCGAGGTTATCCAACACGCTCCCAAATAGCGACTCCAAATTGGTGAGCTCTTTTTCCTTTTGATTCTGCTGTGAATCTTCTTTCTCCATCCCGTTATTCCTCTCCCAAGTATTCGGCAAAATTGTTCTCCGTTTCGTGCAAACGAACCGAGTGCAATTGGCAGCCATGGCTTTCAATTTCGTTTTGAATCTCCCCCCAAATGGCTACTGCCAAATTTTCAGTAGATGACATTTTGCCCTTCATAAAAGGCACATCCAAATTCAGGTTGCGGTGGTCGAGTTTATCGATGACCAACTTCTTTAAAATTTTACTGAGATCTTTGAGATCGATAACACAACCCGTGTCGGGATGAGGCTGTCCTTTCACGGTAATGTACAGGTCATAATTGTGACCGTGCCAGTTCTGATTGGCGCATTTGCCGAAGACTTCCATGTTCTTCTGCTCAGACCATTCCTCGTTCCAGAGTTTATGTGCTGCGTTGAATCGCTCTCGTCTTGTGATGTAAACCAATGGCATGCTTAATTTTTCAGGTGCAAATATACAACCTATTTCAACCATACACCCTTATACCGGTCAATGCCTATCTTTGCCGAAAATCTCAATTCTTATGATTGTTGTAACAGGTGCAGCGGGTTTTATCGGAAGCTGTTTGGTAAGCGCGCTCAACGAAAAGGGCTACTACGATATAATTTTGGTCGATGACTTTTCCAAAGACGAAAAAGCATCCAACTACGAGGGAAAGAGATTTTCAAAATTGGTAGAGCGTCGAGATTTCCACGATTGGCTGGAAGAGAATCACAAGATGGTTTATTTCATCTTTCATATCGGCGCCCGAACGGATACCACGGAGTTTGACAAATCAATTTTTGATGACTTGAATGTCGACTATTCTCAAAAGGTTTGGAACGCTAGTGTGGAGCACGGAATACCTTTGGTCTACGCCAGTTCCGCTGCTACCTACGGACTCGGTGAACACGGCTACGACGACAATCATGAAGTGATTGAAAAGTTAGAGCCACTCAATCCTTACGGGGATTCCAAAAACGAGTTTGATAAGTGGGCGCTGAAACAGGATAAGAAGCCTTATTTCTGGGCGGGTTTAAAGTTCTTTAATGTTTACGGCCCCAATGAATACCACAAAGGACGAATGGCTTCAGTGATATTTCACGCCTTCAATCAAATCAAGAAAAACGGCGAGGTGAAGTTATTCAGGTCTCACAATCCTGAGTACAAAGACGGAGAGCAGCTGAGAGATTTTATTTATGTCAAAGATTTGATCAACGTCTGTCTGTTTTTGATGGAAAACAGAAAACACTCGGGACTTTACAATTTGGGAACCGGGAAAGCCAGAACGTTTTTGGATTTAGCGAAAGCAACGTTTGCCTCTTTGGACCTGGAGCCGAATATCTCTTTCATTGATACGCCCGCAGATATCCGAGATAAGTACCAGTATTATACGGAAGCGAACATGTCGAAGCTTAAAAGTATTGGATATGAAAAGGAGTTTATCTCTTTGGAAGAAGGAGTGAAGGATTACGTTCAGAATTACTTAGAAAAAGCGTCTTATTACTAGTCTACAGGCTCTTTTTTAATTCCAACAAAAAAGCCTTAACATTCTCCAGTCGCTTGACCATCTCTACATTATCGGAAACGTCTTCTTTGTTATCCTTGAGTTTGTCTTTTGCACCTTGCAGGGTGTAGCCACGTTCCTTCACTAGATGGAAAATCACACCAAAGTTCTCTACATCTTGTTTGGTGAAGAGTCGGTTGCCTTTCTTATTTTTTTTCGGTTTGATAATATCAAATTCCTTTTCCCAAAACCGAATAAGCGAAGTGTTTACGTCAAACATCTTCGAGACTTCGCCGATGCTATAGTAAAGCTTTTCAATTTCTTTTTCGCGGTATGGCATCAGTCAAAGGATTGGTTTACACTGGACGAAAGTTCAATCATCAGGTCGTATTCTTCCGGTGTAAGATCGTTAAAGTAGAAATTGGCAGGATTGATTTTTTGGCCATCTTTAATCACTTCATAGTGGAGGTGTGGAGCGCTGCTGGTTCCTGTATTCCCAACCAAACCAATTACATCCCCTCTTTTCACTTTTTGACCGCGTCGCACGTCTATATCACTCATGTGACCGTATAGTGTTTCATAGCCGTAGCCGTGATCGATAATAACGTGTTTACCGTACCCGCGACGACTGTTTACCACCCGAGAGATCACGCCGTCCCCGGTAGAGAATATTTCCGTGCCCGTGGGTGCTGAAAAATCCATTCCCCAGTGCATCTTGCGAACCTTATAGATGGGGTGAACTCGGTACCCGTAGCCGCTGGCCACTCTTTTTAAATTTTTGTTAGGAACGGGCTGCACCGCTGGAATCGAGGCAAGCA
>Ga0207419_1002540_pt1 | contig 11879 bp, 11 predicted proteins | sample ElkSloMetagenome_4_FD_184723 | JGI IMG/M metagenome (GOLD analysis project Ga0207419, IMG submission 184723) | Hot spring microbial communities from Elkhorn Slough, Monterey Bay, USA - MD2A (version 2) | ecosystem: Environmental > Aquatic > Marine > Intertidal zone > Estuary: Microbial mat ... | reverse complement strand
CCTAAACCCGCCCCTACAGGATTGGGGTGATTGGTGTGCGATCGCGTGAAGGATTAGGATAGATTTCGTCGTCTGGTGGTGGGGATAGGGCGGGTTTCGCTGTATTGTTTAGGGTGTGTGTGATCATTGAATCCCTAAACCCGCCCCTACAATTACTGTTAACCAGGATTACAGCAACAACCATTTTAGGTGTTTTCTCTCAACCAATCTTGAAACTTCTGTGTCTCTTCCAGCGCCGGATTGATGGAAAACCAATTCCCGTTGCGATCGCGGTATTCATAGACGAACATGCTACGGAGTAGAGTGGTGTATTCCACGTCTCCTTTCACCGTCTGTTGTTGTACCACCTGAAACAGCAACTCCCATTCCTCATCATCAATGGATGAGGTGAGGTAATCCCGACTTTCGCGAATTACGCCTTCTAGACAATCCCGCGAGATTGGGGGGTCCATTTGTCGCAAACAGCCAAATAGGAGTCCCAGTAAGTTTCGCAGATGCCCACCGCTAATTTGACAGAGACGATCTAAGGTTTCAGTATTATCAAAGACTTCGGGAAGTAAGGCGAATCGTTGTGCTGGAGTATAGTGCGGAAATGCTCTCACTAAGACCATTTGCCGCAACAAATCCATCCCTTCTTTACATTCTGATCCATCCCGTTCGCGCACAGGAACCATGGGTAATATCGTTGGCGGTAATCCACCCCCTAACCGATTTTTTAGAATTTCCACATCATTGGAAAAGGTTAACGATAGAGGAAGGGTATAAACAACGTGACAATTCAGTTTCCGTAATTGGTCACCTCGGTCAATAAATAAGTATTCGGGTTGTAAGCGTTCCGAGGGAAGCGGACGATTATCTACCCGATCCAAATTATCGACAATCACCACCAGCCCAGCCTTTCCCCGTCGTCGCAGTTCCGTGGTTGCCCGTCCTAATAGTTCGGTATTAATCGATTCTAAAATACCACTGGTACGGGGTTCTAGATATTCCCGTAAGCGGCGGCGGAGTTTGGGACTTTCTTTAGTTTTGGCGGTAATTTTACCAATGCCAATCGAGAGTTCGGCTTCGGCATTCAGTTCAATCGGCGTTTGCAGGAAGTCGGCAATTTCACTAAACAAATTGGCAAAATAACCGGGTTTCAGTTTAATTTTAATCGCTTCTAAACTTTCACTGACCCGACCCGCTACACTGAGGAGAATATCAGTAATATCGACATCTGCCATATCTAAGTCTTGGGAGGACTCAAAGTATACTACATAGTAGCCGTGCTTTTCTAACTCGGCTTTGAGTCGCAGCAATTCGGTGGATTTCCCGCAGCCAATATGACCCGTAAACAGTTGACAAGTGGGTTCATCGGGGGAAATTAAGGCAATGGTGCGTTGCAATGACTGAATAATTCGATTCCCTCTCACCGGGGAAAAATCAATATAATACTGCTGATCTTCAACTTCCCCCACGGTTAAGGGCTTGCTGGGATTGCACGCTTTATAAAATCTCGGTAGATCTAGTCCCATAAGTCATCATCGTCCTTATGCTATTGTCGTTGAAAGACAGGGCATCTCGCCACGCGATCGCACTTGTCGCATTATCCTGGTTATTCTCGTCGTCACAATAACCCGCCCACCGACAGGTTTTGGGTTTTTCTTTCCTAGCAGCCAGGAAAAATGGGGGAGACTCTTGCCTATCGAGTGTAACCTGAGACGTTCTCGGGCTAAGTCTGGAAAATACGAATGCTTGATTTGCTGTGCTTCCAGAATGCGCTGAACTGTGACCTGCCTCAAGCAGTAAAATAGGGAACAGGAGGCTGACACTCAATAGTCGTTTATTCATTTTTTCCTACAAATTGCTAGCTAGATCGATGTGAGGATTGCGATTACTCTTCCATCCGTTTTCTCTTCACTATTCTGGACGCCTCAGCCGCAATCAGGATACTATCGGGGTCTTGTTGTCAAGAAATTATCAAGATTGGGGATGGGTGATGTTTGTTAAGAAATGTAACGATACTCGCGATCGCGCATATCATTCAAGACCTAATCGTGAGTAATAGACAGAGACTCGTCCCCAGTTTGGCTATTGGTTAAGCTGAGGTGTTAGGTCTAACCATTCCTTAACTAATCACGAGTTAAAATAGTAGCTATGAAAAATTATCGGAGAGCGGTTATGGTTACGCCACGTCGAACGTTCCGCAAATTTACTCCCGTGCTTCTCAGTGTAACGCTGTGTTGGACAACACTGGCTTGTCAGGATTCAACCAACTATTCTCAGTCTGTAGGACAACAGAACACCAACACGGTATCCTCTCAGACTCGACTCACAGAGGGGAAGTATCCTATCCAGCAAGTGACCTACAATGACGCCAATGGGCAGTATACTTTATTTTTAATGAATTATACAGGCGCGGCGTACAGTACCACAAACCCGCAAATGATACCCCTGACGCCAGAGGAACGTAATAGTGGGGAACAAAGTTATCTACAAATGCAGAATAACCAAGCGGTTTTGCATTTGAGTCCAGAGTTTCAGATTGAATATATCCACGCGGTTACGGAACCAGCCAGTAACAATGAAATGGTAATTGTGCGTGAGGAATCAACCTACTGGCAACCCTTTGAGAGTGACGGGGAGATTGAGATTGAACTGGACTTTCATTCCCCTCGCTATTATATTCCACCCCCCTATCAATCCGGTCAAGTGCTGCATAGTGGTTATCATGCCTCAAGTTATGACCAAGCGGTTACGAAATATCAAAGCAACCACAACACACCACCGCCTGCAGTGCGGAACAATCAGTTACGTACATCGGGAGTCTTGCGGAAGTCAACCACGAGTCAAACCACAACTCCGAGAACCTCACCCGCATCCACGAATTCATCCAGTACAACCCCATCAACGCCAACGGATAAATCGAGAACGCCTCAAGCTTCACCGGGAACAACGAATCCAGCTACAACCACTCAATCTGCACCACCATCGACAGGTTCCTCAACAAATTCCTCCCCGTCTTCATCAAGTAGCAGAACCACGGGTTCTGGTTATGGAAGTAGTAATTTAAGGCAGTCTAGCCAATCGAAACCTAAGCCAAGTTCATCCCGAAATCGTTCATCGGGTTTTGGGAGTAGTAGCAGCAGATCTTCTGGGTCGAAGAAAAAACGTTGAATAATTTTATTGGAGAAGTTACATCTACATAAGTATAGCGGTTCTCAATTACGAATCGCACACCAAAATGTAGGGGTGCAAGGCTTGCGCCCTTATGCAATTAAGGACTCATTTAATTTAACGGTCTAGGTTCCAATTATGGATAATGATTTAGTTCTTTTTCTGGCAGGTGTTAGCTGTCTCATCCTTTATTTAGTCTTCTCAGCGCTAACTGAGATGGGGACAAAGCTTCCTTGGAAAAAATAACGAGAATCCTGGTGACTGGAAGTCGCTGCTACACAAAAAAAGTCCGCCTGCGCGGACTGGATTGTCTGGATTACAAAGTCAATATAGTTTTATCAATGGTAAGCTAATACAAGGTTTCAGGACTTTATCTAGACTTTTCATCTTGAACATTTATTCAACAATCCCTAATTACAATTTGACTTAAGCGCTTCAAAATTTTGAGAACGCTGTACAAATCTCCAGGGTTGCGAGTCGCTAACAAGTTTGATGTCGCGTATTTGGGATAGTCTTCCTGAACACATTTGACAAATATGAACGTTCCTCCACTGGTAATCATGCCATAGCTAGGTTTTTCTGGATTGGGATTTCCTAGCATATACGCCAACATTTGGGCAAGTCCGGCTTCAATGGAATAGGAGGCTCGTTTCGACTCGATAACCATAACCCAAAGCTGGTTTTTTAAGACTAATGTATCAATTCTTCCCCTGATAATTACGCCATCATCTTCCTCGACAATATCAATGGATTGTTCGGATTTAACGTAAAAGGGAGCTAGATAAAAATCACCAATGAAGAGAATAGGGTCTAAGACAGCCATTCTCACCACATCCTCTAGTAAGGGGGGATAGTTAAGCAGATTGAGATAACCCGCTTTTACTTTGTCTAATTGTTGTTTGTCGGAATCAGATAGATCGGGTAAATCTTCCTGCCACTCGGTAAAAAATTGGTTGTCTTCAACCAATTGGAGTCTATAGTTTTCTAGGAGATAGCGTAAATCTATATCTTGGGCTTGAATGATTTGTACCATAACGAGTTGGTGAAATTTATTGTGAAATAGAGTGGGTTCGTAGTAGGGGATGCGAGTCCTTGTGCCTTATGTCGCACTGCGAACTAAAATAACAGTACTCTTAACCCGCCGCGCGATCGCTTCCGGTATATTCTCCTGAATCATTAGCTGTAATAGCCCTTCCCGACTTGCGCCTAAAACCACGACATCACATAATTGGTTATTGGCGATATAAACCACCGCATCAGAAACCTCACTGGCGCGAATGGGAATCCGGCGAATCCGACCCTCGATTTGTTTCTTTAAAAAGTCGCTAGCTTTTTCTATGGCGGTTGTATCCGTAATCGTATCTTCTGGATCAAAGACTTGGCATAATCGAATATCAGGTGGTTTACTACTTAAAGGAATTAACGCTGGCAGAAAATCCAAGGCGCGTTGCGAATTGGGACCACCTGCGATGGGAATCAACCAACGCCGAAAGAAGGGAGGGATATAAGGTGGATGCATCATTTCACCCAATTTCACGACCATCACATCACAGGGCGCTTGGCGAATCACCGCATCCACTACCCCACCAAAAATGTGTCCAGGGGTTGAGGTTGAGCCTTTCCACCCCATCATCATCAAATTAATATGTCGCTCTTTAATGGTTTCTAGAATCGCTTGAGTAGTATCCTGACTCACCCGTATTTGAGTATGAACGGGTACATTCCAATCTCGTCCCCACTTTTCCGCCTGACGTAATAACCGACGACTGTTTGTTGTTTTTACTGGCGTTTCTGCCGGAGAATTGCTGCGGGAGACGATAATCACTTGTAGACATTCCAATTCATAGTCGCGATCGCGGGCGATGGCGGCGGCGAGTTTGACTAATATGGGGGCGGTTTGGGGATTGGCGATGGGAACTAATAACCGTCCTCGTCCCGTTTCTGGCGATCGGGTTTGATAAACTACATAAGAGGGTTCTAATTGTGATCTAGGCTGAGTTGTTTTACTATCAAGCTGATCCAATTCTGCTCGAATAATATCGCTGCGGGTAATAATTCCCAATAACTTACGCCCTTCTGTTACCGGGAGACGACTGAGGTGGTAACGGTTGAGCAAATACAGCACATCGACTAAACTCGCCCCTGGCTTAACCGTTATCGGGTTGGGTGTCATAATATCCGCTAAGGGTGTGGTTCCGGGAAAAGGACAACGGGGTGGATTGCCTTGCATTTTTGTCGCCTGTGTGATATCTGATTGACTAATAATCCCCACTAGCGTCCCCCCATCCACCACGGGAAATCCTTGGTGCGTCGAACGAGACACCGTCTGTAAGGCGTCATCGAGGGTCATCTGGAGGGATAAGGTTTCCACCCGCCGTTGCATCAAATTCTCTGCTGTTAACCCAACCAATGAACCCTTGTCCACCTTTTGAGTTGGGGAGGTATATCCTCTCCATTCCAACAGACGCTGATAAAGTGAGCCTTTGGAAAGTTGATCAGCGATCAGGTAAGACACCACACAGGTGATCATTAACGGTAAAACCAGATTGAAATCCGCCGTAATCTCAAATATGATTACGATCGCGGTTATAGGAACCTTAGATACCGCACTAAAAAACGCCCCCATCCCTGCCAAGGCGTAAGTCGTCGGGTCCCCAACCCCGAAAAACGATAACTTAGCGACACCCACTAGATAACCCAAAGCAGAACCCAAAACCAGTGACGGGTGAAATAAACCCCCAGGAGCGCCCGATCCGTAGGAAACAATGGTGAGAAAAAAGTAGGTGACTAAAGCGAGGCTAGTGAATTGCCACGTCGCTTCCCCGGTAATTAATAACTCTCGCAATCCGCTATTATTGCGAAAATCTGGGGGTAATAGAGAAACTAAACACCCACAGATTAATCCCGCTAGCCCCATTTTCACCGCCAAGGAGACATGAAAGCGGCGCTGTAGGGTCAGGGAAAACAGAATTCCTCGATTAAATAAGGTTGCCAGTAATCCGGCTAAAAGACCTAGAAGTAAATAAAAGGGAATCTCTGGGGCGGAAAAACTACTGGTTGTTTCACCCCATTCCAGGTTCAGGTCGAGACTACGCCCCCCCAAAATCCGAGAAATCACCGCACCGATAAACGAAGCCAGAATCGCCGTTCCCAGAGTTAACCCAGAAAAATCATGGAGTAATTCTTCAACCACAAACAAAATACCCGCAATTGGCGTATTAAACCCCGCCGCCAAACCCGCCGCCGCCCCTGCTGAAATGATCTGGCGTCGATGGCTGGGAGATGTGGGAAACCAACGGCTAAACTGAGCCGCCAACGCAGCACCAATATGAACTGTCGGTCCTTGGCGTCCCAGGGTAAGTCCTCCCGCGATCGCTAAAATAGTACTGACGAGTTTAACCACCGCCACCCGCAAATCGAGAGCGATGGGAAATTGGGCAAGTGCGGCTTTAATTTGCGGAATACCACTCCCAGAAGCATCGGGAGCCAAATACTCGACCAAGAATCCAGACAGCGCTCCCAATACCAATCCGAACGCGGGTAAAACTAGAAAGGGCGGAAATTGTTCAGAAGTTTGAACCCGCCATGAACCGAGCCAACCAATACTGTGTTGGAGTAACACGGCAGATAGCGCAGAAACCACCCCAATTAAACAAGCTTCTGCGATCGCCAAACGTCGCTTGGGCAGTAACCATTGACGTATGGGATTGCTCATTTGTCTTATGTCTTATGTCTTATGTCTTATGTCATTCGTAATTCTCTTCCCCATCTCCCTCTGCTCCCTCTGCTCCCTCTGCTCCCCCAGCTTCCCCAGCTCCCCCAGCTCCCTCTGCTTCCCCAGCTCCCCCTGCTCCCCCAGCTCCCCCAGCTCCCCCTGCTCCCCCTGCTCCCCATCACACCATCGCCTAAATCAAAATAGAGGTTTGCTCAGAAGCCGTCACTGAGAGTCCTTCTAACACTAAGGAGGGGGTATAACATGGACCATTCCATTCTGCATCTTCACCCAGGGCAACAATTTGCTTAAGGGCAGTGTAGACATTTCCCGCAACCATAGTGTCTTTTACCCGACCGATGATCGTACCGTTGCAGACGCGATACCCTAAATCTACATTGACAGAAAAGTCTCCAGATATGCCAGCCCCACCACCGAGGATTTGGTCGATGACTAATCCATCATCGAGTTGCATCAGTAAGTCTCTCAATGAGCCTTTACCGGGTTGCACCATGATATTGACTAAGCCTGGGGTGGGATAACTGCCTAAGCTGGGGCGAAATCCATTCCCTGTACTGCCAACTCCCAGTAATCGCCCGATGGTGCGATCGCCATAAAACTGTTGCAATTGTCCTTCGCGAATTAATAATAGGGGTCGGGTGGGTGTCCCTTCATCGTCAAAAGGACAGCTATAGGGACCCGTATTCGGTTGTTGAGATAGGGTAAGGTTTTGGGAACTGACCACTTGACCCAAGCGATCGCTCCAAGGGGAAGCCCTTTCCCATACCTGTTTTCCATTTAATGCGGTTTGGACGGTATCCCAGAGTAAATCGGCGGCTTTGGCGGTGAGCAAAATTGGGACTTGACCGATAGGGGGATAAACGTTATTTTGCGCCCAGTTGAGGCGTTGCTGAATCGCTTGTACGATTTTATCGGCGTTAAGCTGTTCCCGTTGGGTTTGACCATCCGAGACGCATAAAAAGTCATCGCCGCGCACCCATTCGACGGAGACAAAACAGTTGAGTGTGGTGTCGGTGTAGTGACAATCCAAGCCTTGAGAGTTGATCAAGCGGATGGTTTCGGCTTCACATTCCAATTCGGCGGTACACAGAACCTCTGGATTTGCGTCCCGAATTTTGGCGATCGCTTCTTTGCCCATGACGACCAATTCTTCTACCGCCACGGACTTGCCCAAGTCGGGATAACCTTCGGTACGTCCCGGTGTGAGTTCCACCGATTCCGATTCATTCAGAGTGCTAATGGCAATGGCTCGATCCACTAAGTCTTGGGGATTCACTGCACCATAAGCAACCGCCAATCCGGGACGACCGTTTTTCCATAAGCGTAGCGCCACCCCTTCTGATTGACTACTTTCTAGCCGCTTGAGGCGATTCGCTTCAAAGAGTACAGGTCGAGACATCGATTGCGACTGATAGACCTCAGCATCCTTGGCTCCGGCTTTGAGTGCCAGATCTAAAAGTTGTTCGCAGGGCAGGGCGGGTGACAAATTCGGAGACTCCATAATGTTTAGGGTTAATTATTCTGTTTATAGTTCCGGCTCATGGTGATAAACCCCTAACCCATTCAGGGCTACGTTAATTCTTGCAACAACCAAAATCCAGCAAAGGTTTCTGAGGTTGGTGTTGACTGCACGGCGAGAAAATGTATGGACTGGGCGTTTTCTTTGGCAGATTCAAAGCCTTGAGCTTCCGCTAGGGTTTGATCATCGGTTAGGTTGGCTAAAGCCCAGCTATCACTAGCACCCGTTTCCAGTAATAACCGAGGAGTGACACCTCCCTGAAATTTAACAAATGCCAGTTCTAAACCCGACATCCATGCGGCTAAGGCTTTGGCGCGATCGGAGAAAATAATCATGCCCGGAATGCGCGTATCGGGAGCCAGATCCATCATTGACAGGGGAAAAGCTTCACCAAAGTCAATGTCCCACTCCTCCATATCAGCAAATGCTTCGGCTTCCAAGCTCACCAATGCCCATTTTTGTCCTTGGATGGCGTCGGGTAAGGGTTGAGGAACTTGAGGTTGGTAGCGCACAAAGGCAGAGGCGGCGGCTGAGGACTGATATCCGGGTTGCTGGGGATAAACGTCCTTGATCCGCTGGTTGAGCCAGTGATCCAGCGTGTATGTGCGACGACTGGCGATCGCGGGAATGCCTAACTCTTGGCAGGCTTTAGTAATCATGTTGTTCATCTGACGCCGGAAAAAGCGAATTTTTGTCGGTGCTTGTCCCGATGCCGCGATCGCCTCTTCTAAGGATTGCCGCAACCATAAGGAGTTGACCTCCTGGTTGGAACAAAACTGCGCGTACTGAAATAAGTCGTCTGTGGATTGGTGGATGTTTAAAGGACTCTCACAAATTAAGACTTCCCAGAGCTTCTTCTGATTGTCGTCCAAGATTGGACGTGAATAGAAATCGAGTTCCCAAATAATCGTCATGCCAAGACTGTATAATCTAACCCCTCTTCTAATAATACGGGTTAGCGATCCGCTCCCTGAACGATTTATGCCAAGTTGCGGTCAAATCGAGTGGATAGGGGAGATGGGGAAGATGGGGGAGATGGGGGAGATGGGGGAGATGGGGAAGCTGGGGAAGCTGGGGGAGATGGGGAAGATGAGGAAGATGGGGAAGATGGGGAAGATATAGCAACCGCCAAGATGGTTAGGACACATCATTTATGTAGAGACGCGATGCAAGAAGCTTATCTAGCACAGTTCGGAAAGTCCTAATCGATGTGTCTACTGCTATAACGGATCAGATGAGAGGTTAAGAAAGCGGTAAGTTAGAGGTAAGCGCTCTATCCATACCTGTAAATCACTAATCATGCCTGTGAATCGAATTGTCCTGTTATGCGTGGTTGGAGGTGGACTGGCTATATTTGTGTTGTCAAATTTGTCAGCCCCCGCCTTGTCTATCGTATTTTTAGGAATGCAAACGGTTGCATTGCCTCTGACGGTATGGATAGGACTGGCGATCGCACTCGGCATACTTACCAGTTTAGTCTTACAATTGCTCAGTTTTCGACCCAGGAGGGTTCAGAGGTTTGATCGCACCGCCCAAGCATCGCCTCCAAATCGTTGGCGATCAGATGTTGAGTTTGAGCAGGAGGAACCTGAATCCGAGGAAACTGAACCAGAAATGCCACCTCCTCCACCCCCACCCCCACCACCACCACCAGAACCGCCGCCCTCTGCTTCCGGTTCGGATTGGGATCAAGCTGTTGCTCCAGAGTGGAACTTTGAAGGAGAATCGGCAACATCCATAGAGGACGAGTTTGACTGGGATGAGTTTGAAAGTCAGCCAGAGGAAGAGGTATTAGAGGAAGAGGAAACAGAGCGCGATCGCCAAGAGCGCAGTATCGGAAGCGATCGCAGTAGTTACGAACCACGTCAAGAACCCAGCCTTCGTTCTCAACCCGACTCGGTTTATTCCTACAGTTACCGGGAATCTAATACGTCTAAATCGAGAATTGGCAAATCTGAGGCAGTGTATGATGCTAACTATCGAGTAATTACCCCGCCCTACCGCCAACCCCCACCCCAAGCGGAACCGGAGGATGAGGATGAGAATGAAGGTGAAGACTGGGGATTTGAGTTTGATGAGCAAGACAGAGGTTCGTAGCTGAAACTCGATCAATGAGCTATTGATTATTACCCAGCCTGTAAATGGTCAACTTGGTAACAAATTTGGTCAACAAATCAATAAAAAATTAATCACATTGTAAATTTTTCAGCAAACTCTTGGTATGCTGCAAAGTATAATTAGTCTCAACAGTAGCAAGTTTCCAACACTATAAAACCAGGGAGAGCGCTCATGAGACGCCACACACTCGTTGTTTTAAGCATCACTACTGCGGTCTTTGGCTTAGTCCCCCTTGCCCAAGCTCAGTCCGACTCACCGTTTAGCGCTAATGACAATTCGGTTACGTTATCCGGTGAATCCCTACGGACTGTACAACGTCGCAGTCTATCCAACGATTACCGTTCTTTCTTCAATACCAACTCGTCCATTGCTCCAGATGCAGTCGGAGTGAATTCTGCAGATTCACGCTTTACCATTAGCGATCGCCTACGAATTGTCGTTGGAGATACTCTCAACTCTGGTGATCCCCTTGACCTATTTCCGGCTGTGGGAGAAGAGGGAGATGTTCAGCGACTCAAGCTACAAGTGCCGCTCAGGGAATAATTAGTCATAACTATTCTCAAATGACATCCGCAAAGTCGCGCAAAATTATTTGATAACTATTGCCGATGTCATAGCCGTAAAAAATAGAAGACAATTAAGAAGCAACTCCAACACAAACAACTAATCTGGGCTAGTACGGTGAGAAATGTTCCTGGTTTCTCAAGTCTACTAGCCTATTCTCTTGGGCAAAAGGTAAAGGGTAAAAGGGAATAAGTAGTCGGACAAAGGAAAGTTTACGGTTGAAATTAGGGGACTCTTAACAGGGAACAGTAATAATTTGAGGCTTCTTAACATTTCTTAGTACAGTAGACAGAATTTATGTCCAGGTACTTACAAGATTTAGTTTCTAAATGATACCCAATCCCATGACAGCGGTTTTCAAGTTTGTGAAGTACGTTATTTTATCATTTTTCATTATTCATGAGATATGCCAAATATTTTTAACCTTCCCTCTCAACTGCCCCATGAAGAACAATTTGAGGCATTAGTCTCTAGTGATAGTGTGTTAATTGAGCGAATTATCTCCACAGGGCAAACAACACCAACCGGAGAATGGTATGATCAGCAGCAGGATGAGTGGGTGATCCTGCTTCAGGGGGAAGCAATTCTTATCTATGATGATGGGTCTAAAAGTGAACTGAAAGCCGGGGATTACGTTTTAATTAATGCCCATCAAAAACACCGAGTTGAATGGACAAGCTCTCACCCACCCTGTATTTGGCTGGCTGTCCATGGTAATCTCAAATCTAATGGCAGAGACGATAAAATCTGAGTTAATTCAACACTGAAAACGGGTGTGTGAAGAACTAT
>Ga0207419_1002539_pt1 | contig 11880 bp, 9 predicted proteins | sample ElkSloMetagenome_4_FD_184723 | JGI IMG/M metagenome (GOLD analysis project Ga0207419, IMG submission 184723) | Hot spring microbial communities from Elkhorn Slough, Monterey Bay, USA - MD2A (version 2) | ecosystem: Environmental > Aquatic > Marine > Intertidal zone > Estuary: Microbial mat ... | reverse complement strand
ATCGCCGGTTTCGGGGTCTTTTTCTCTTTCTACTACCTGCTCCTTGCCATTGGCATCAACTACCACGATCTGCTGCTCGTCGTTGAGGTAGATTTCTTCTATGGCGCCCACGATGGGGATAGTAATTTCGGGCAGGGTTGGCGGAACATCCGGTGTACTTTCAGCCTCTTTTTTATCCCCCTTTTCTTTTTGTCGCTCTTCTTGGTTGGCCAATTGATCTTCTGCCATGGCCTGCACACCCCTGGTCAGCATGTCTATCCGGCCGGCGGTTACCTGCAGGCTGTCGTTGATGAAGATGCGGTCGAACTTTACCGGCATGCGGGCATTGGCAAGCATGGCTACGCGTACATACCCTGTACCCTGGTAGTAGCCGTTGCCCAGGTTCACCACGTCGCCTATCATCATGGGTATGCCATAGGCATCTACTTCGGTGGCTTTGATTACATCGTACTTGGGTTTTCCCGGGTTGTTCCTCATTTGGTAGGGATCGCCTTCACCGCATACCAGCACCCGCTCCTCGGGCATGGTAAATTTGATGATAGGGCTGTAATCTCCCCAGTAAAGCCTGCCGGCTGCATCTTTTCTGCCACCCTGTATTCGTGCTTCATAAGTGGCTTGCGGTACCAGGTCGTAAAGCCTTTGTTCGGTGCTGTCTGTTTCGTGCAGGTGCCAGTCAAATTGCGGGTCATTCTTTCTATAATACAGGCGGTAGGTATCAAATTCTCCGTTGACGGTTGCAGAACCATCGGCCCAGTGAAGCCGGGCAATCCGGTCGGAAAGCAGTTCTACCTGCAGGTTGTCCATTTCCCTTACGGTAAAGTTGGGGTCGGCGCCACCATAGGTGAAGAAGCACACCTCGCTAAAACCGTTGTTGCGGAAGAGGTCCCGGCCGTTTTTATCGCGTGCCCTTACCTGCCACACGTAGTCCATGCTGTCAATCAGCATTGGTTCGGCAGGGCCGTAGATTAGTTGGGTTTGTTGGGTGGTGGTGCTGTAAATGGGCGGGGTGTTCAGCACCACATCATTGGGGTTGCGCCCTTTTACCCGTATTTCGTAAAGGTTAAAGTCGTACTCGGTACTGGCGGCGGAGTTGGGAGAGGCCGTGAATCAAATGAGTCTGGTAGAGCTACCCCCTCTTCAATTCATATCTACTTACATTTACCACGCCGTTGATACGTTCTAATTTATTGATAAGCACATCCAGTTGCTTGGTGTCATTGACGTACAACATAATGTTGCCATCAAAAATACCATTGTCGGTTTCAAATGAAACAGAGCGAATATTAACTTTTAGCTCGTTGCTGATAATTTTGGTTACATCATTGATAAGCCCTACCCTATCAGTACCAATTATTTTTATGCCGGCCAGAAATGCAATTTTCTGCTGAGAGGTCCATTTGGCTTTGATTACCCGGTGGCCATGATTGGAAAGCAACTCTACCGCGTTGGGGCAATTGGTTCGATGGATTTTAATGCCTTCATTTACAGTTACAAACCCAAAAACGTCATCTCCGGGAATAGGACTACAGCATTTGGCTAAGGTATAATCCACCACGTTCATGTCTTCACCTATCAGTAACATATCGCGCATATCACCTGTCACTTTCGACATTTCCCGCTCAAAGGTTCTTGCATCGGACACGGTGGTGGTTTTAACTTTAGTGACATGGCCAGTCGGTTGCTCTTTATATTTTTTTAATTCTTTGGGCTCAATAATTCCCTTGCCCACCTTAAAATAAAAGTCGAGGTGAGACTTAGCATTAAAATAGGAACAAAGTTGGTTGATAATTTCAGGGTTGGGGTCTACCTTTATTTGTCTAAGCTTTCGTGCTACTATTTCCTTGCCTTCGATAGCAGCGGTTCTTTTCTCTTCTTTCAGCGCTTCTTTTATTTTACTTTTGGCTTTGGAAGAAACCACTAGGCGCAACCAATCGTCGTTTGGCTTCTGCTTATTGCTGGTCAAAATTTCTATCTGATCACCATTTTTCAAGCGATAGTTCAATGGAACCAGCTTCTGGTTTACTTTTGCCCCGATACATTTTACCCCGATTTCGGAGTGGATGTCAAAAGCAAAATCTAGCGCGGTAGATCCGCGGGGCAATACTTTTAGCTCCCCTTTAGGTGTAAAAACAAATACCTCTTCATTGAACAAATTGCTGCGAAAATCATCGACAAACTCGATGGCAGAAGAGCTGGTTTGCTCCAGCATATCACGCACTTTTCTTATCCAAAGCTCCAGCTGCGACTCCGCGGAACTGGCACTGTCTTTATATTTCCAATGAGCAGCGTATCCTTTTTCTGCTATTTCATCCATGCGGCGCGTCCTGATTTGCACTTCTACCCACATACCAGTTTTACTCATTACCGTGGTATGGAGCGATTCGTAGCCATTGGCCTTTGGAGTGCTTATCCAGTCGCGCAGGCGGTCGGGGTTGGGTTTGTAAAAATCAGTTACAATGGAATATACCTGCCAACTGGCGGCTTTCTCATTTTCAGGACTGGTATCTATAATAATTCGGATAGCAAAAAGGTCATATACCTCTTCAAAAGGAATATTTTGCTTGCGCATTTTTTCCCATATAGAATAAACCGACTTGGGCCTTCCTTTAATCACGAAATCAAAGCCATGGTTGTTGAGCTCACGCTGAATGGGCGCTATAAAACTACGAATAAATTTATCACGAGCCGCTTTTGTTACACTTATGTTTTTAACAATGTTTCTGTAGGAGTCACCATCGGTATATTTTAGGTAAAGATCTTCTAATTCTGATTTTATGGCGTATAAACCAAGTCGATGTGCCAGAGGAGCATAGAGATACATGGTTTCGCTGGCTATGCGCAATTGCTTATGTACCGGCATGGCATCCAGGGTACGCATGTTGTGTAGCCGGTCCGCCAATTTTATCAATATTACCCTTACATCTTCTGAAAGGGTAAGCAGCATTTTACGAAAATTTTCCGCTTGTTCGGAGCTGCCATACTCGAATACGCCTGAAATTTTGGTAAGACCATCGATAATCTTGGCTATCTTAACTCCAAACTCCCTTTCCACATCTTCCAGCTCCAGGTCAGTGTCTTCTACCACATCGTGTAGCAAAGCAGCAACAATAGAGGTGGTACCTAAGCCAATTTCATCAATGGCAATTTGGGCCACGGCCAAAGGATGATATATATAAGGTTCGCCTGACCTACGCCTCATGCCACGGTGAGCCTCGAGTGAAGTATTAAATGCTTTCTTTATATTTTTGGCATCACCATCTTGAAGAAAAGGTTTGGCATGCCTCAACATGGTTCTGTAACGCCTGAGTATTTCTTTCTTTTCTTCTTCTACATCTATTGTTAACATAGCATATTCTAATCGGATTGAAGATGGCAAATCAAATCTACATTATTTTGGATAAAAATAGTAAGCCTTCAAAAATCAATTTGTTATGACAATTTACATAAGATTTTTCATTGTCATGCATGTATTTCTAATCCTACTTTCTTCAATCATCTGCATTTGCTCATTATGAAATAATAATTTTAAGTTAAGATACAAAAAATAATACAAAGTAGTCTATTTACATCTTAAATTTGTTATGAAAATAACGATTAAATAAGCCAAAAAAGTACGCTATTTTACTTTTCGATTTAATCATTATTTCCACCCATGTTTGCCAAGTAAGGGAACAAAGCTAAAATAATTATGCACTTCTTTGCGTAAAGTTTTTTCATCTTCTTTGATAATCCGAAGCATTTTCTGCTTGGCAGCATTTCCTACCGGAATTATCAACCTACCGCCTATGTTGAGCTGTTGAATAAGTGGCTCTGGCACCACCGGTGCAGCAGCGGTCACGATGATACCATCGTATGGGGCGTGAGATGGCCATCCCTGACTGCCATCGCCTTGAATAAAAGTAGCATTGGTGTATCCTATCATTTTCAACATTTGAATGGCTTTTTCATGTAAGGTATCGTTATATTCAATGGTATATAACTTAGCACCCAGCTCCTGCAAAATGCACGCCTGATAGCCACTTCCGGTTCCAATTTCCAGGATTTTATCTCCTGGTTTTACTTGTAACAATTGCGACTGATAAGCAACGGTATAGGGTTGTGATATGGTTTGGCCTTCACCAATGGGAAATGCCTTATCCTGGTAAGCATGTTCCAGAAATGCCTGATCAAAAAACACGTGTCGCGGTACAGCACCAATAGCTGCCAAAACCCGGGGATCATCAATTCCCTTTTCCTGAACTTTTCTCACAAGTGCCTTTCGCATACCCCGCTGACGGTAGTTGTCTTCCATTTGTATCTAACTTTATACTAAAAAAGTAAAGATAATGTGATAAGGTTATCAAAACATTTAAATGGTAGCCTTTTTAGCTATTATTGAAGTTTCGCTCACCAGAATTGTATTTGCCAAATATTGAAATGAAAGATAAAGCACCTTTTACTCTCCACCAACCAAGGGAAGGAAGCAATGGAAGGAGTAAAAATAACCCCGAAGATTAATACTCGGGATTATTATTGCTTATTTAAATCACGTTTGTACCAAGGGGTTAAATCAATATTTTAAAAATTAAAAATATTATTTGATAAACACACCCCTGGCCCATTTCAAGAGGGTTTAATTGGTATATTATTCTCATTTTCAAGATAAGAAACTTAAGTCAATCATCAATTGATTGGGGCGGGATAATAAGTCTGTTACCAAACTGATGCTGGTAATGGCAACGCTGCCAAAAGGTTAATTTAATTTAAAATATTATTTAGTTTATTTTGTAAACTACTTTACTTTTACTAAGTTTGCATTTCCGGGGAAAGAAAATCTTTCCTTTTATTTTAATTATTTGGTTTATAATATAAACTTGTTTACTATGAAATATTTATTTATTATTTTAATGTTATTTATCCTCAGTACAACTACAGCCAGGGCGGCCGAAAAAGTTAAAAATGATTTGCAAACAGTCAAAGCATTGCAAAAAGCCGGATATCTGACTCAAAGCTTAGACCATTGGTTGAAATCAATTGAAATTATGCAACGGGAATCAGCAACTTACCCAAGTGACGCTAAACTCAAAAAACTACTGGCAGAAAGTTACCTTGGGCTTTTAAACACCTGCATGGCCAAAGAAGACGAAAAAACATTTAAAGCATATGAGGAAATAGCCTTGGAGGCTTTTGAAAGCCTGGAAGAACATACGGTATTTGAAGCTGAGGCACTGGCCTGGCAGGCCTCATTGTATGGCTGGAAAATTGCTTTTAACCCAATTAAAGGCATGTATTTAGGACCAAAAAGCCAATTAATTTTAAAAGACGCCATGAAAGCCAATGAGCAAAGCGCCGAAGCTTGGATCCGCAATGCATCATCACTGCTATTTACCCCTAAAATGTTTGGTGGAGATCCTGAAGAAGCAGTAAAGCATTTTGAAAAGGGCGTAGCATTGTATGAAAAGCAAGGTATAACTGACTGGAAATACCTGGATGCCCTAGCTTGGTTGGGCCAGGCATATGCCAAAACCGGACAAAAAGAAAAAGCGAGATATACCTTTAAAAAAGCAATTAAACTGGAACCAAAGTTTTACTGGGTGAAAAATATATTGCTGCCCTCTTTAAAAGAATCTTCTCAATAATAAACTACGGCGAAGAATCTCTTTTTCATACCTAAAGAATTTATCAGATTATGAAAAAATTACTTTTTTTACTTTTGCTATTGCCAGTTTTCATTCAAGCGGTCTCTCAACCCATTACCGGGAAAATTGTTGATGAAGATAAAACACCAATTCCAGGCGTTAATATTTATCTGAAAAATGATTTACTCAACGGCACTATTAGCAGCGCCAATGGAGATTTTGAGATAAAACCGACTAATCCAAAGGATACTTTGGTAGCTTCTTTTATGGGCTACCAAAAAAGTGAAGTGCCATTAGCTACGATAAATGAACCACTATTGATCGTTTTGAAAGCAAGTAAGGAAGAAATGAAAGCAATAGTAATAAAAGGCGAGCGATTAGTGGCAGAAGGTTTTGACCAGCAAAAGATTGACAAAATGGATATTTATCAAAATCCGGCCGCTAAGGCCGATCCTTTGCTGGCTGTAAATACCTTGCCCGTAGCTACTAATCTGGATGAATCAGCAAGCATACGCATCAGAGGGGGCTTGCCGCAGGAAACTGCCATATTTTTTGATGGTGTCCCCATTTATGATGCCATCCGTTATGGAGAGCTCAACGGAATTGGAACTTTCAGTATATTCAATACTGCCATTGTAGATGAAGTACGGGTATTTCCGGGCGCTGCACCACTGGAATATGGCAGCAACACCTCCGGATTGGTAGCAATTGGCAGTGAAAATCAGTTGCAAAAAGAAAGCTATACAGATGTATTGCTATCAATGGCAAGTTTGGGAGTAAACCACCGTAGAAAAATTAATGAGCATTCTGGCATTCGATTTTTTTCTAATTATCAGCCTTCAGCTCTTTTAACTGGCATCAATCAGGAAGCATTGCAAAACCTAAAATCCTTCAATTCAATTGATGCCGGTTTACAATTAGTGGCAGCTACTGATGATAATTGGGAAATGAAGCTTTTTAATTACACTAATGACGAAGGATATACATTTAATGTACAAGAGGTGGGTGAAGCAAACAATGTGCTACAGGATAAGATAAGAAATTTTACCATATTCAATTTGAGTAAAACGGTAAATAAAACCAAGTTTCTTTATAATCAAGGGTTGTCATTTAGCAATCAGCAATTCCAGTACAAACGTAGCACTACTGAAATTGACCGGCAATCAAGTTTTAGCAGCATAAGCGTGCACCAAACCCGTGAAAAAAGTGAGTGGAAAGCTGGGCTAAATCTTGATTTACAGTTCCAAAACTTTTCCAGCTTAAATTATGAGGTAAGTTATGCCACTAGCGAAAACGATCCAATGATTGCTATTAACGATCGCTCCGAGTTAAATAATTTAGAATTGTATGTATACCGTAAAAGATATTTTGGTGAAAAACTACAAATAGGCTCCGGTTTAAGTATTAATCAAAGGGGTAAACTGGGTAGCAATATAATGATGAATTATAAATTTAATAATACTCACAGCTTACGCTTAACAGAAAGTACAGCCAGGCGTAAATTTATGGCCGACCGGTTCATTGCTTTCAACTATGAAATTAAAGCCGATAACCTGGCCCTTGAATATATATTTAAATCTGAAAATCAAGAAATAAGTGCGTCAGGTTATTGGTACAGAAAAGAATATGGTGGAGACGAAGTAAAAGCAGCCGGCCTAGAATTATATCAACAATTAAGTTTGCCTGCTATTGATATCAATTGGTCTTTTAGTATGCTCAACTATTATGAAGGCATTCAGCAGTACGAACTCTTAAAAAATGAACTGATAGACCTTGACTACTTTTTTCGGGCATCAGCCAACTGGACCATTATTAATGGCTTACAATTAGGAATGAATACTATTTATCGACAAGGTGGAGCTTATTTACCAGTAATAAGTGCCCGATTTGACGAACAATACAATGCATACGAACCAATGATGGCACCTAATGCAACAAGGCTCAGCGATTACTTTATTATTAATCTCAGTGTTTCTAAAACATTTGCACTATTTAACCGCTGGCCATTAATAGCTTTTATTTCTGTAAATAATGTATTGAATCACGAAAATATTAGTGGCTATCAATATAATTTCAATTATGAATCACGAAATAGACAGCTTTTCAGTAAGCGAGTATTTTATGCTGGTGTAAACATTGTGTTTGGAAATGATTAATATAAGTATGTTTATTTTATAAACTATTTTAAATTTGTAATTATAAGGATCGAAAACAACAATCAAATGAACGAAAAAGATACATTGAATACCAAAGAAAGTATTGACATTATTACCCGCATGATCAACCAGGCCAAAGGCAATGTGGCACAGAGCCGGTTTTACATTTTATTTTGGGGATGGTTGGTTTTGATTATGAGTTTAGGCCATTTCTTTCTGGCTGTTTTTACTAATTACCCCTACCCTTTTGCTGTGTGGTCGCTAAGCATCATAGGTGTGATAGTTTCCTTTACTTATGGTTATCGCGAATCCCGTCAACGCAAAGTCACTACTTTTGCTGATACAGTTTACAAACAGGTATGGTTTTCCTTTATTGCCATTTACTTCGTACTGGTAGCTTTTATGCCACGTTATAATTTTTACATCACCCCCATGGTTTTGCTCTTTGCCAGTATGGCCACTTATCTATCGGGTGTAATTCTAAAGTTTAAACCCTATCGCTGGGGAGGATTGTGGATATTTCTAATGGCGATCGTGGCATTTCTGTTGCCCGGCGATTGGCACCCCCTTGCCTCTGCATTTGCCGTTTTATTCGGTTATCTTGTTCCTGGTTACATGATAAAGAAGCAGCAATGAATCACTTTAAAAATCTCGACCCCTTACTCCATTCACAACTTCGTTTGGCTGTTATGTCGTTGCTAATGAGTGTAGAAGATGCAGAATTTGTTTATTTGAAAGAGCAAACTGAAGCAACTGCAGGCAACCTGAGTGTGCAGTTGGATAAATTGTCTCAGGCGGGATATATTAAAATAAACAAAAAATTTGTAGGCAAAAAGCCCAAAACCACCTGCAAAATAACAAAAAAGGGGATAGATGCTTTTGAAAATTATGTGAAGACCATGCAGCAGTATTTAGAAGCGGGTAAGGGCAAGCAATAAAGCGCAAATTATTAATCATTTCAATAATTTGATAACCTGAAGTGAAATTCCCTGTTAATTGAGATTATATAAGTTGTATTTTTTAATTCATTTAATTTTTTATGATGAAAATATCTAAAACAAATTTTTTCACGCTATTAACTATTACTTCCTATACAGTTCTTTTAATTGCTTGCAATACAGGAGAGCAGGGTTCAAATCAGCAAGATGGTGAAGCATATGATGATACGGAAGGTTATAGCCAGACTCAGGATTCTGAAAGAGAATTGCCTGATAATGAAAAAAAGGATGGTATTCAAGGATTTGAAGATAGCGACAATGATGAAATGATCGCTGAAAATGAATTTGAAGAAAATGTAGACAAAGTGTACGCTGAGGAGAATATGGATGAGGAAGTATTTGATGAATGGGATAAAAATCAGGATGAAAAACTGGACGAAGATGAATTGAGTGAAGGGGCCTTTTCCTATTTTGATGATAATGAGAACAACGTGTTGGAAGAAAATGAAGTTAATACCTACGTGGACAATTACTTCAGCAGCTGGGATGATAATGAAGACGGTTATTTGAATGAGGAAGAGTTGACTTCAGGCTTTGACTTCTACCTTGATCAGGAGTTTGATCCCAGGTATATGAAAGAATGGGATGTTAACAATGACGATCGCTTAAACAAAGAAGAAATAAAAAACGGAATTTTTGCCTGGTGGGATTCTGACGAATCAGGAGAAATCGAACGTGATGAATTTAGCATTTAATATCACTGTGTTTATTAGAATGATATTGGTTAAATAAAATATTTAGATACAGATAATCTTCGCTGGTTAGAAGATTATTTATTATTTACCCTCCTCAATGGCTGGTCTGTGTGACATAGGCCAGGGACAAAAAAGAAGTTAGTATACACCGATTACAGGAGGAAAAAAGCTGTCAGGTAAGGCAGCATTCTATTATTACCCAACCAACACTTTTTCTATATTGTTAAACAAATAATTGTTTTAAACGAACTTAATCTTCACAGGATTAAAACTAAAATTAAAGACGGAGACCGGAAAGCATTGAACCAGCTGCTCGAAAAATACTACGCCCCCATTTACCACTTTGCCTATGGCATTTGCAAACAACTCATCCATTAGCGATGAAGCAGTAGCTTGCGTTTTTATTGCCTCTGGGGAAATAAATACAAACAAAATATTTTTTAAGTAAAGGCATATTTATTCTCAATTGGGCCTGGCCTTGACCCGGCCAAAAATTTGGATCATCCTTTTTCCTGAAAAGTTGTCAGTTTACTGAAGGTGTAACCACAAACTTGCGAAACTGAATAGGACCATGATCTCCCTGTATCATTATAGGCCCTGGTTCACCTTCGTTACTATTAAGCGAACCACCGGTGATGCCTGGGATAGGACGGTTATATATAGTTACAATACCGTTATGCACAATCGTTACATGTCTGCCCACTAAGGTGATTTCGTAGGTTTGCCACTCCCCGGGTTCATTGGCTGCATTTACTGATGGTGCAATAAAACCATAAATGCCACCGATACTTACATCATCAGCCCTTCCCTTCGAGTCTTCAATCTGAACTTCATAGCGGCCCCGAAGATAAATTCCACTGTTACTTCCTTCAGGATATTTGAATTCTACACTGAGTTTAAAATCATCAAATTTTTGAGTGGTAATCAAGTTACCACCTTTTTCAGGGTTCACCAGAACACCATCCACCATTTTAAATTTATTATTCTCAGGAATAACCCAAAGATCCATATTGTCAGTAAGCAAATCAATTGGATTAGCCCACACCGGTGGCTCTTCTCTTTCCAGGCTTGGCGCACGAACACCGGTGAATTTCAGTTTATTCCCATCCAGAAGTTTATATCCCGAAAGCTTATTATCTTTCAGACTGAATTCAAAATAGATATCATCAATTTCCATCCATTGGGGAGGAATGGTGAAGTGATATTTATCTTTTTCGGCATCATAATGAATTTCAGCAATTGGTCTTGCACTTCCCTCGTAGCCAACATAATAGCCAACAAGGGTAGAAAATCCGGACAATTTAACTTGCAACCACCCGGGAAAACCATCAGATGACATCAGTCCGTGCCTGAAAATACCAAGATTTTCTAATTGATCTTTCTCCATAACTATGGTAAGGTCCCATTTGCCAATCAACTCAGACTCACTTTCAACGCGTTGTGCGAGTAAAGAAGAGAAAATAACCATTGTAAAAATAGCCAGTAACAAGATAAATTTTAAATTTTTCATAGTCGTATGTAAATGATAATTAATACTCGTGTTTTGTTAATATACAAATCTAATTAAAAAGCGGAACCGAACAACGGAAAGAAATGCATTCCGGGCAATTTTCATTTCAATTGTTCTAAACTTAACACCTTAATTAATCGCCACTATAAAGCTAGTCACAAGCTGAAAAAATGCTACCGGCGCCCATATACGTTCTATTTTACTGGGAGTAATGATATTCATGATTGTGCCTACCACAAAAAACACAACCACCACCCAAATACCGATATGGGCAATTGACTGCAAGCCGGGAAACAACATGTTAGCTTTTGATAATACTAAAGCAGCCATTAAGGCCAGGATCAGCATATTCATCACAGCCACCACCCGCATTTTGCCAGGATACTTTCCCGGATATCGCCCGCCCATAGAGGCTTGGCCCCAGGGCACGCCGGCAGCCAGGCAGCCCTGAAAAATGATAACAATGGTGGTAAGTACTGTAAAAATATAGGCGGATGTGATGGTAAACATAAGATTATTTAAGTTAGATTGTCTCAATTGACAGCAAAAATAGCAATTAATTGGCTTTGCATAAATTGATCTTACACATGTCATTGTCATTATTTTCCGGTGCCATTTAATTGCTACCTACATGTTATATATCAATACCCCAACAACCAGGGCAGCCAGGATCGTCACTATAATCAAGATCCTGAGACGGCTTTATGCATCCGGGTTACAAACCCGGACGAGTAACGTCCTTTGAAACTTGGAACTGGTACGGTTTTTTAATCCCAATCATTAAAGTCAAGTGTTTTTAACACGTTTAACAAAAAACGTCATTAGTATTCATGATTTTTAAGTCTAAAAAAACAAATAGGCAATGACGTTTGGTAGTAGGCTTTACTTAAGTGCATTCTACAA
>Ga0207419_1002537_pt1 | contig 11884 bp, 9 predicted proteins | sample ElkSloMetagenome_4_FD_184723 | JGI IMG/M metagenome (GOLD analysis project Ga0207419, IMG submission 184723) | Hot spring microbial communities from Elkhorn Slough, Monterey Bay, USA - MD2A (version 2) | ecosystem: Environmental > Aquatic > Marine > Intertidal zone > Estuary: Microbial mat ... | reverse complement strand
CGCCCCTACTATTAAAATCCTTAAACACTTCGCGAATCAAGCTATCCTTTCCCGCGGTATCCATCCCTTGGATACATACCAAAATGGCATATTTATCGTAGGTGGCGAGGTGGTAAACCCTAAAAAAACCATCCCAAAAGCTATCTTTTTAAGTATTGCCTTTGTTGTGGTTTTGTATATTTTAATTCAAACGGTTTGTCAAGGAATTTTAGGAAATACCCTACCCTACTTTCAGTCTGCTCCTTTAGCAGAAAGTGCCAAGGTGGCCTTTGGTGTTTTTGGTTTCACCCTGTTGACAGCCGGTATGGCCATTTCAATGTTTGGGAACCTTTCTGGCTCTCAGCTCAATAGCCCAAAAATAGTTTATGCCTTAGCAAGAGACCGAGTAATTCCCAGTAAATTTTTGGCTAAGATACATCCAAGATTTGCGACGCCTTATATTTCACTTATCGTCTATGGGAGTTTCGCTTTTTGCATTTCGGCATTGGGTGATTTTGAGCAAATGGTCATTATAACCACAAGCTCCTTCCTATTGCTATATCTCGGCGTGGTTTTATCCTTAATTAAGTTGAGAAAGACAGGTTCTAAAGTTAGTGACGGATATAAAGTGCCCGGAGGTTTGTTAATCTCTATTTTGTCTATCATCATAATTCTTTACTTTCTATCCAACCTCGAATGGCGGGAAATAATTGCTACGCTGATTTCCATTGCTATTCTGAGTTTAGTGTATTTATTATTAAAAACTTTAAAAACCAAAATTTAAAATTATTACTTAAATTTTCTAAAATACTATTTATCAAAATGACGGAAATTTTATCTACCTTGGAGTACTCCAATCTTTTTTCAACCAAATTTTTCGGCAAAGTAATCAGCTTTAAAATCTTCATAATCTCGAGAAGATTTTATAGCATTACTATTTCCGAAGTTTAATACTATTTTGAAAATATAAGTGAACATAAAATTCAACTTAATCGATGCAGCTTAAGACCAACATAAAGAAAGATATCTTAAATCACTATAAAAAATGGCTTGATGCGTATCTTAATGCCGATGTTGAAACCTATAACCCCTATTTTGACGAAGTCTTCCATTTTATTGGGTCTACTGACAATGAGGAGTTTCTAAGTAGAGAACATACCACACAATTTTTTAAGGAAACCGCAGACCAATTAGCGGGAAAATGTGATTTAAGAAACGAGACTTATACACTGGAGCAATTCGGAAAACAGATTTTTATCACTCATATTTTTGACGCTTGGTTTTTAAATAATGGGGATTCTACCTACTACGGTAAATTCCGTTTTAGCTCCATAATGCCTCAAACTGCTGACGGCTGGAGGATCATTTACCAACATTTTTCAACGCCCGATTCAAAATCTGATTTGGGAGATACCATTGGGTTTGAGAAAAGTAACGATAGACGAACTAATATGGATCAAAAATTTGCACAGATAAAATCCTTTATTAAGGAAAAACAGAGTCATACTATTAGTCTTTCAGTTTTTGAAAATGGTCATAATATTCTCAAAAAGCTTTCACAGAAAATGTATCAGCCCTTTGTCAAATTTAAGTCTACAGCAAAAGTCATTGCTTTAGATCTAAGTATGAGCTATGATATTATTAGAAAAACGTACCAAGGGGAATTAATTTTTCAGAGAAAACTTGGAGAGGGGACTAGATTAATTATCAAATTACCACAACATTTCATTTAAAAAAGGGAATATGAATACCACAAAGATTTTCACTTTACCAATTGCGATAGTGCTACTTCTATGTATATCAACAACACAAGCACAGACCAAGTACCTAGACAGTATAAACGAGTTGATCAAAGAGGCTAAAACCGATACTTTAAGAATTCTACAAACCGTCATAAAAAATGAAAGATTAAAGCAGATAAATTTGGATAGTGCTCAAGTTTCGGCAGAGAAAAACCTAGAGGCGGCAAGAGCTATAAACTTTCAAAACGGAGAACTTCAAATTTTACTAAATCTTTCAGGAATTTACACTACCAAAGGCAACTACCAAGCCGCTGAAGAGGTGCTAATAATAGCCGATTCGTTAGCAAACTTGATGAAGGATAACAAAAAATTAACCAATATTTATTCTGCTCAAGGAATTTTATACGGTACTCAGGGCCAATATGAAAAATCAAATGAGTACTTTAAAAAACAAATCCAAATTCTTGAGAAAAGCGGAGACAGTAACTCTTTAGGACGTAGCTATTCTAACTTAGCTATCGGTTATCAAATGCAAGGTGATTATGCACAAACCTTATTTTACCAGCAAAAGGCGCTTAGAATTCAAGAGGCCCAGAATAACGAAGTCAGTCAAGCCTACCTTTTAATGAATATGGGCAATACCTTTGAAAATTTACAAGATACTCTAAAGGCTCAAAAATTTTTCTTGAAAGGAATTGAACTATCTAAAAAAAACGAAATAAAAAATGTAGAACTTTACGGCTATTCTAACCTTGCTTCTTTATTTTCAACACAAAACAAATGGCAAAAGTCTTTTGATTATGCTTCACTGGCCGCTGATCTTGCACAAAAAATGGGGGATGAGAGTATTGAAGCTGCAAGTCTAGCAAAGGCAGCCGAGGCCTTACTAAATCTCGGCAAGGTAGATAGAGCTGAAAAAATGGCGAACGATGCTTTAATTTTAGCTGAAAAAGCCTCTCAACCTTTGGTCATATACCAAGCTTTAGCCAATAAGGGAAAAATCCTAACTAAAGTCAATAAATTCAGTAAGGCCGTACCGGTTTTAGAGAGGGCAATTAATATGTTGGATAACATAGAAAATTACAATCTAAACACCTCCGAAACTTATGCAAATTTATCTATATGCTACGAGAATTTAGGTAGGTATGACAACGCACTGAGCGTATTCAAAATTTCCTCGAAAATTAAGGATTCAATTCAAGCTGATGAAAATATTAAAAAAACAACCGAATTGAGCCTTACTTATGAATTCGAAAAAAAAGAGGCATTGGCTCAGGCTGAACAAGATAAAAGAGATGCCCTTAGTGAACGCACGAAAATGCGTCAATTTTATCTCATATTAGGATTAGGCATTTTACTGCTATTAGGTACGGGTATTGCCTTGATTCTCTTCAGAAATAATAAACAAAAACAAAAGGCCAACTTGCTACTAAAACGTCAAAAACTAAAAGTAGAGTCTACTTTAAACGAATTAAAAACTACCCAAGCCCAGTTGATTCAATCTGAAAAAATGGCAAGTCTTGGAGAGCTTACCGCAGGTATTGCCCACGAAATTCAAAACCCTTTAAATTTTGTGAACAATTTTGCCGAAGTCAGCTCTGAGATGGTAGATGAGATAGCTTTCGAACTAAAAAAAGAAAACATATCTGAAGCCAACGACATTTTGGATGATGTAAAGCAAAATTTAAAAAAAATAACCCACCACGGCAAACGTGCCGATTCTATAGTCAAGGGAATGTTACAGCATAGCCGTACTGATGTTTTTGAAAAGCAGCCTACAAACTTGAATGCCCTTACCGATGAGTTCTTTAAATTAGCCTACCACGGCATAAAAGCTAAAAATCAGAATTTTAGTGTTAACTTAGTATCAGACTATGATGACACTATCGGCAGAGTAAATATTGTTGCACAAGACGTGGGACGGGTTATTTTGAATCTCATCACCAATGCATTTTATGCTGTGGAAGAAAAGAGTAAAAGATCAAATATTCCGGATTATAAGCCGACAGTTTCCATCTCTACCAAAAAAATCAATCAGACAATAGAAATTAAGGTAGCAGACAATGGTAGCGGTATATCTGAGTCAATAAAGAATAAGATTTTTCAGCCCTTTTTTACTACTAAACCTACAGGACAAGGTACTGGATTGGGCCTATCCATGAGCTATGACATTATAAAATCGCATAACGGCGAGTTATCAATGGCTTCAGAGGAAGGTAAGGGTTCAGAATTTAAGATTATAATACCGATCTAATCATGATCATCACGAGATATCTAAAGCTTATTGTACAAGCTAAACGCATGTTCCTCAAATTAACCTGCTGTTTAGTTTTAGTGCCGTTATTACATTTTTCACAGCAAAAGATGAATAAAGCTGAAGTCCGATTAGAAGCTGTAATCTCAGAATTATCTCAAAGATTAAAAACAAGTATTGTAGATTCCATAGCTGTTTATTCTAAATTATACGAGACAGTTGAGCAAGCTGAAAAATTAGATTCCGATATACTACGGGCAAAAGCTTACAATAACTTAGCCTCGTGGCATAATTTGCAAAACTCATTAGACTCGGTAAGATATTATTATATAAAATCCGCTAAATTTTTTAAAAAATCAAACTCTCAACTGCGTGAAGCCGAAAGCTATTTAAAATTAGAAGATGTCTATAAGCAACTTGGGGAATATAGCGAAGCCATGTTGGTTGATTTTAAGGCTTTAGAGTTATATGAAAATTTAAATGAAAGAGCGGGTATTGCTAGAGTCTATACACGTCTGTGCGATTTGCTCTATTACCAGCAGAAATATCAAGAGGGTATTAATTATTGTCAAAAAGCAATTGATATTCAGGAGAAAATCAATGTACCAGATGATTTAGCTATTAGTTATCGCTACAAGGCAGATAACCTATTAATTCTAGAGCAGTATCAAGAGGCCCTTAAAAATATAAATAAGGCAATCGCGGTTTTAAAAAATCAAAATAGAACGGAACTGGATATTGCACCTAATTACAATACACGTGGTAATATTTATAAATATTTAGAGCGCTACGATGAGGCAGTTGCCGAATATAAAAAATGCTACCAAATTGCGAACGCTTCAAATAATCCCAGAGGTGTCATTTCTGCGCTTGGTAATATTGGGCATGTCTACCGTTTAACGGGTAACGATAATGAAGCCATTCCTTATATATTAAAAGCAATTGCATTCATGAAAAAAAGCGGAATTGTACAGAATCTATCCGAAAATTACCTCCATGCTGCCGCAAGTTATAAAGCTATTGGAAATTATGAAGAAGCCTTGCTCTATAAAGAATTATATGCCGAAATCAAATTAAGCGAACTCCACACCATTATAGAACAATTGGAAAGCGAGCTTCAAATAAAATATGAAACTGATAAAAAAAACGAAACGATTGAAATTCAAGAGTCTCAAATTGATAGACAAAAACGGATTCAGCTTTTGTATTATGGCATTGGCGGCCTTCTGTCCATAATTCTTTTAGGCATGTATCTTACAATAAAAAATATTAAAAAGAAACGATTGGCTCTTCAAGAAGCCAATAATCAAATAAATAAAAATCAAAAGGATTTAAAAAAATCAAATCAAAAATTAAAAGTTTCGCTAAGAGATTTAAAAGCAACTCAAAACCAGCTTATCCATGCTGAAAAAATGGCAAGTCTTGGTGAGCTTACCGCAGGGATTGCCCATGAGATCCAAAACCCCTTGAATTTTGTCAATAATTTTTCTGAACTAAACGATGAACTGATTGATGAAATGAAAACCGAATTAAAAAAAGGAGATTATGAAGAAGTCATCGCATTATCAAACGATATAAAGGACAATCAAAACAAAATAACCCACCACGGCAAACGCGCCGATGCCATCGTTAAAGGTATGCTTCAACACAGCCGTAGCGGAAGTAACGAAAAAGAGCCAACAAATTTAAATGCCCTAACCGATGAATATTTCAGATTGGCCTACCACGGTTTAAGGGCAAAGGACAAAAGCTTCAATGCCACCTTAGTGTCTAATTATGACGAATCTATTGGCAAGGTCAGTATCGTAGCCCAGGATATTGGCCGGGTCATCTTGAACCTTTTCACAAATGCATTCTATGCAGTAGATGAAAAAAGAGCAAAAATCGATAATACCGAATTTAAACCAACGGTCACGGTAAGCACTAAAAAAATAAATGATACAGTTGAGATTAAAGTTAAAGACAATGGCAACGGCATACCAAAACACGTAATCAGTAAAATATTCCAACCCTTTTTTACAACCAAGCCGGCAGGTAAGGGCACTGGTCTTGGTTTATCAATGAGTTACGACATTATAACCGCTCAGGGCGGCGATTTAAAAGTGAACACCAAAGAAAACGAGGGCACAGAGTTTATTATTTTTTTACCTGTAAAGGACTAAGTTGAACTTGAAGACGCTTGCCCGCGGTAGCTTTTGCGTAGGAGGGAAATTGAACTAATATAAAGAAAGAATCAAACTATAGACCCAGAATCAGGTGACTAATATTTTTTAAAATGAACAACACTAAATCCACCAAAAACAAAATCAATAGCCCAGATTCTATGGCTTTAGCTCTAGAGCAGCGTGAGGCGGAATTATCTTTGCTAAGCAGTATTCAAGAAGCCATCAACGAGGCTGTTGATATGGAGGGTATCTATAAGATTGTTGGTAATAAGATTAGGGATTTATTCGATGCCCAAGTTGTGGGAATCTACAGTATAAATCACGAAAAGGGTACAGAAACATTCGAATTTTTATATGAAGATGGAGAGCTATTAAATCCCCAACCTAGAAAAATTGATGCGGTCAGGACTTTGCTAATCGAAAAAAAAGAAAGGATTTTAATTGATGAGAATCTGCCAGAAAAGGTGGCAGAAATCTCAGGAGTAGCTGCAACTGCGGTTCCGGGCACCAAACTTCCCAAATCAATTCTATTTGTACCACTCATCTCGAAAAGTAAGGTAACCGGCTACGTTAGTATTCAAAATTTGGATAGAGAAAATGCATTTTCGGATAACGATGTCAAATTAATGGAAACCATCACAACCTCCATGAGCATAGGTTTAGAAAACGCCCGGCTGTTTACAGAGGCAGAACAGCGAAATGCCGAATTATCGGTAATCAATAGTGTACAAAAGGGCTTGGTGGCCGAAATGGATATGCAGGGCATTTACGAGTTGATCGGTAATCAACTACGTAGTCTTTTTGACTCTCAAGTTACCGGTATATATTCCTTTGACCACGATGCCAATCTCGAACATTTTCACTACCTCTATGAGGATGGCGAACGCCTCTATCCTGAGTCTCGTCCTTTAAACCAAATTCGCCGCTGGTTGATTGAGAATAAAAAACTAATGCTGATTAACGAGGACGCCGATAATGAGATCTATAATATTACAAATGAAAAGCACATCCCAATACCCGGCACCAGATTGCCTAAATCCATGCTTTTTGTCCCGCTTATTGTCGGTCAAGAAGTTAAAGGTTGTGTCACGCTACAAAACCTAGACCGTGAGAATGCTTTTGATGATTCCAGCGTTCGTCTATTAACTACGTTGGCAAATAGTATGAGCGTTGCTCTAGAAAATGCACGTTTATTTAACGAGGCTGAGCAAAGAAACGCCGAGCTATCGGTAATTAATGGTGTACAGCAAGGTCTAGTAGCTGAGATGGACATGCTGGGTATTTACCGCTTGGTGGGAGAAAAAATCCGTAGCTTATTTAACGCCCAAGTTGTAGCTATATCTACGTTTAACTACGATAAGAACCTAGAAGAATTTAATTATGTGTTTGAAGATGGTCAGGAATTCAAGCTAGATCCTAGACCCATTGACAGCTTGAGGCAAAATATCATTGAGTCTAAAACATTAATTTATCTTAATGAAAAAGCAGATGAGATGTGGACAGAAATTACTGGAGAATCCCCTACTGTGGCCGAAGGCACCAAGTTTACAAAGTCTGCACTTTATGTGCCTATGGTGGCAAATAGTAAAGTAATAGGCTACGTAAGCCTGCAAAATGTAGAAAGCGAAAATGCATTTTCTGAGTCTGACATTAGATTATTGAGCACGCTGGCAAATAGTATGACTTCAGCCATCGAGAATGCGCGATTATTTAATGAGACCACAAGGTTATTGGACGAAACCAAGCAGCGCGCCACAGAACTAGAAACCGTAAATCAAATTAGCCATGCTTTAGTATCCCAACTTGACTTGAAGTCGTTGATCAAACTGATTGGCGACCAGATGCTTCAGACATTTGGTGCAGACATTGTGTATCTCGCCATCCACGATAAAAAGGCAGATATGTTGCATTTTCCTTACATCTATGGTGAGGATGATGCTCATTCTAGAGAGTTCGGTAATGGAATAACCGAAAAAATTATTCTCAGCAAAGAACCACTTCTCATCAATGAGGATATGGATCGTGCATATGAGGAAATTAAAGCTGATAAAAAAGGTAAGTGGATGCAATCTTTTTTAGGTGTCCCCATTATTGTAGGAAATGAAGCTACTGGTGTGATTAGCGTACAAAGCACTGAAAAAGAAAATCGATTTAACGAGTACGACCTCAGATTATTAAAAACCATCGCGGCTAACGTTGGGGTAGCCATGCAAAATGCAGAAGCTTATGAAGAACTACAATCGGCTTTAAACGATCTAAATTCCGCCCAGGAACAATTAGTACAACAGGAAAAATTGGCCTCTTTAGGGCAACTTTCCGCAGGTATTGCTCACGAAATAAAAAATCCACTGAACTTCGTGAACAACTTTTCTGAACTCAATTTAGAACTTATCGAAGAGATAAAAGATGAGCTTCAAAAATTACCGTTGAGTTCTGAAAAAGAAGAAATAAAATACATTCTTGAAGACGTTATTACCAATGAGAAGAAAATTCATCAACATGGTTCTAGGGCTGACAGCATTGTTAAATCAATGTTGTTGCAAAGCCGGGGCGGTGATGGCACCCAAGAAACTATCGATATAAATGCGTTGTTGAAAGAGTACGTAAATCTTTCGTTTCACGGTATGCGCGCCGGTAAAAAATCAATTAATGTGTCTTTGGATTTTCAGCTAGACTCTAAGATACCTAAGGTGCCAGTGGTTATAGAAGATATGAGCCGGGTAATACTAAATCTCTGCAACAATGCCTTCGATGCGATGTACGACAAGCTTCAGATAAAAGAAAAATCAGAAGATTATCATCCGAAATTAACGGTATTGACCAAAAAGAGCGGTGGCCAAATAAGGATAGAATTGACTGATAATGCACTAGGTATTTCCGCAGCTCTTCAGGACAAAATTTTAATGCCATTTTTTACAACAAAAAGAGGTACGGAAGGTACCGGGCTTGGCCTATCTATAACCCACGATATAATTAATGCTCATGGTGGAAGCCTGAAAATCGAATCACAACAGGGCGAAGATTCATACACAACATTTATAATTATTTTACCAATATAAACTAAACATGGATATGAAAATTTTAATAGTAGATGACGAGCGAGACGTAGAAACATTATTCCGTCAAAAATTTAGAAAAGAAATCAGAAGTAAAAAACTAATGCTGGACTTTGCGTTTTCCGGTCAGGAGGCACTGGATTTATTACAACATCAAGACCCACCTGAAGTAGTGTACGTGTTTTCAGATATCAATATGCCGGGTATGACGGGTCTGGAACTTTTGGAGCATATCAAACGTAAATTTCCAAGTATAAGCGTGTCGATGATTTCCGCATACGGCGATAAAGAAAATTATAACAGGGCTATGGATTCTGGAGCGAAAGAATTTTTTACAAAACCAATTAATTTTGAATCACTTAGAAAAGAAATTGCAACACTCATAAATTAAGTAGATTCTGTTATTTTAAAAATTAAAAGTTATAAATATAGAACTATGGGAAAGATATTAGTTGTAGATGATGAGCCGGATTTGGAAGTATTGATCAAGCAGCGTTTTAGGAAACAGATACGTGCTAAGGAATACGAATTTTTCTTTGCCGAAAATGGAAAAGAAGCACTAAAACGACTTTTAGAGCATCCAGAAGTGGATATTGTATTGAGCGACATTAATATGCCTGAAATGGACGGGCTTACACTTTTAACCAAATTGAACGAAAGTAGTCCACTTATAAAATCGGTGATTGTGTCTGCCTACGGGGATATGGAAAACATTCGAACCGCAATGAATCGTGGTGCCTTTGATTTTATTACTAAACCCATAAATTTCGAGGATCTGACTCTTACAATGGAAAAAACCTTGAAACACGCAGAGCACATTAAGGAAACCCTAAAAGCGGTAAAGGAGAATAATATTCTCAAAATGTACGTAGACGAAAATGTACTGAATTTTATGGGCAGCCGGGAGTACGAATCTACAATTATGGCAAACGAAACAATTGTAGGTACGGTTATGTTTATTGACATCTGTGGTTTTACTAAGATAAGTGAAAATGCCGAAGCTGATATTGTTGTTGAATTAGTAAACACTTATTTTGATGAAATGGTGAAAGAAATTATTAGTCATGAAGGTTATATTGATAAATTTATTGGAGATGCTATTATGTCTGTCTTTCGTGGTGAATACCATTTAGATAGGGCAATTGACGCCGCACTGGCGGTGTGTGAGAAAATAAATAGCTTACCTATGTTAGAAGGCGCACTAGATTATAAACCTAAAGTTTCCATCGGTATCAAAAGTGGAGAAATGATTTCTGGCAATATTGGCTCAGCCAGTCTTAAACGCTTGGATTATACTGTTATTGGAGACACTGTAAATACTGCTGCAAGATTACAAGATGCCGCAAGGGAAAATCAAATTATTATTTCAGAAGACTGCTACAATCAAGTCAAAGAATCTTTTAAATGCGAAAAAGTAGGCAGCACTATCTTAAAGAATAAATCTAATCCAATGATTATTTATCAGGTTATTGCATAATTATAATACTTACAAAATGGACAAATCGAAGCTAAAAAAAAACAAGCACATTGATGACCTAGTTGATCATTATTGGGGAACAATTGGCTATTTGACCGCATTGATCAAAGCTTCTGAACTTAAAGCGGGTTTAATACTTTCATTCTATGGAATACTATTAAATTTCATCTATCAGAGTACAGAAAACTTTTCAAATCAACTAACTAACGACAGCTTACTCTATATTTTGATCGGATCTTGGGTAATTTGCACAACACTTTCAATCTTCTATTGCGTGCGCTGCTTTATTCCTAAAATTGAAGGTAAGTTTTCAAAAAATATGTTCTTTTTTAAAGACATCATCACAAAGTTTGGCGATGTGAAAGAATTTTCTAAATCCTTTTTTGATATGAGTCGAGATGAAGACGCCGTTTTTTTACAATTAGGAGAACAAATATTTATCATTTCAAAAATCTCAGATTGGAAATTTAAAAATGTTCAACGTGCTATACTATTATTGGCTTTTGGTCTGGTTATTCTTTTAATTACTGGACTGTATCATTTTATATATCTAATTGCTTAACCGACAATATCAGGCGTTTTACTCCTTATCTTACAATATAGTATTCTTCACAAGAAGATAAAATTGATCAAATACCCGATTCTTAATCTTTGTTAGATAATCGAACTCAGGTTTATATTTTGATAATTCGTGGGTTTTGGTAACATTGATAACTAAAAACAAAAGCATTCTATCCCTTTGAAATAGGGAGATTCCCGCTATGTATCTACAGTATGATTTATTTTAACTAGACTGAATTTATTTTTTTTCTAGAAATAATCTTGATAAGACTTTGAAAAAAAAGTTAATCAAGAAATGAAATTCTGCAATCAAAATTTACTTTAACTAACGAGATAGAGCTTATTATCTAGTCGTTTTCCAGCTGTTCTCGGTAAATATGTAGATTAGATTTAATGTCTGCATCCAGTTCGGGCTCCTTAATATCCTTATAGGAAATTAGAGTATCGTAAAGTATTTTGGCTACCAAGTATCTAGCGGTAGCTTTATCGTCTGAAGGTATAATGTACCATGGCGCGTGAAATTTCGAGGTTTTGTTTATAGCATCTTCGTAGCAATCCTGATATTTATCCCATTGTTTTCGTTCTTTTAAGTCATCTGGAGAAAACTTCCAGTTTTTATTGGGCTTATCCAAACGCCTTAATAATCGGCT
>Ga0207419_1002535_pt1 | contig 11893 bp, 7 predicted proteins | sample ElkSloMetagenome_4_FD_184723 | JGI IMG/M metagenome (GOLD analysis project Ga0207419, IMG submission 184723) | Hot spring microbial communities from Elkhorn Slough, Monterey Bay, USA - MD2A (version 2) | ecosystem: Environmental > Aquatic > Marine > Intertidal zone > Estuary: Microbial mat ... | reverse complement strand
CCGGTGTGTGGCCGGAACCGGCTGAAGCCGGGACTCCCGCTCCGGGGCCGTCGCCCCATGACCAACCCGTTTCAGACAGGCTCTAAAACGCAATCTTACGCCAGCGCATAGCAATACTCTCTAACAGCCCGATCGCCATCAACGTCATGATCGTAAAACTGCCGCCGTAGGAAATGAACGGCAGCGGTATCCCGGTTACGGGCATAATGCTCATCGTCATACCAACGTTAATCAACACATGACACAGCAGCATGCCAAAAATGCCGATAGCGATCAGCCGTCCAAAGGTATCACGCGCGCGCCCGGCGATAGAAAGCGTAAGCCAGAGCAGCAGACCATGGAACATAAGCAGCACAGCGCTGCCAATAAAACCCATCTCCTCGCCAATCACAGCAAAGATAAAATCGGTATACTGCACCGGAATATAGTTGCCCTGGCTGAGCAAGCCGTGCGTCAGCCCTGCGCCAAACATCCCTCCGGCCTTAATCGCCGTGAGCGACTGAATAATGTTGTAGCCATCGTTGGCATCAACCTGCGCCGGATCAACCAGCAGCCAGTAGAAGATCAGCAGGCGAGACTTCTGCTCCGGGTTGAACACATACTCCCAGCCGATGAACATCACCGGAATCGCGGCTACGATCAGCAGGAGCAACTGTTGCCAGCGAATGCCGGCGCTCCAGGCCATCGCCAGCCAGATAAAACCAAAGACCATCGCCGTACCAAAATCGGGTTGTAGAAGCACCAGCAACAGAGGTAGGCCCACCAGCGCCAGACTGCCGAACTGCACCATCCACCGATCCCGTTTATCCTGGAAATGAGCCCAGTAGGCCGCCAGCACAATAATCGTCACCAGTTTGGCAAATTCGGACGGCTGAAATGTGCGTGTTCCTATCTCAATCCAACTCTGCGCGCCCTCGCTGATCTTCCCGATGGTTAACACCACTGCCAGAACAATCACGGTACCGATATAGAATGGTCGCGCCAGTCCCGACAGCAGCCGATAGTCTAAAAACATTACTGTCCCCATGACCCCCAGGCCAATGACAATATTCATGATATGGCGCGGGAACAGCACGCTCAACGGTGTGCCATAGGCCATCGCATTAAGCGTTGCACTATACACACTGATGATCCCAATCGTCAACAACGCCAGCACACAAAAGAGCAGAAAAAAGTTAAATTCGCGCCAGAATCGCCCTTCCACACAAGCCTCTCATTCCTGTCATTTCTGAATGTCGGATGGGTGGCTCCCGGCAACTGGTCGCCCCACCGCCGCGGCTACCTGCGCGACCTGGGTCATCATGGTGGCGAAACGCTCCGGTACCAGCGACTGCTGCCCGTCACAGAGGGCAAAGGCCGGATTGGGATGCACCTCGACAATCATCCCATCGGCTCCTGCCGCGACGGCGGCCCGGGCCATCGGCAGTACCCGTTCCCAGTCCCCCGCCGCGTGTGACGGATCGACAATCACCGGCAGGTGCGAAAGCTCTTTAATCGCCGGAATAGCCCCCAGATCCAGGGTAAAGCGTGCGGTGTCATCGAAAGAGCGGATACCGCGTTCGCACAACACAACATTGCTGTTCCCTTCGTTCAGAACATACTCAGCGGCCAGCAGCAGATCTTTCACGGTTGCTGCAAAACCCCGCTTGAGCAGCACCGGACGTTGGCTACGACCAGCGGCCTTGAGCAGGGCATAGTTCTGCATATTCCGCGCACCGATCTGGATCATATCGGCATACTCCGTAACTAGCGGCAACGTCTCGGTATCTATGGCCTCGGTGACAATCGGCAACCCGGTGATGGCGCGTACCTCCGCCAGCAGGCGCAAGCCCTCCTCACCCAAACCCTGAAAGGCATAGGGCGAGGTGCGCGGCTTGTACGCTCCGCCCCGCAGCATCGTTGCACCGGCAGCTTTAACCGCCTGCGCAACCGTGAGCAACTGCTCCCGACTCTCAACCGTACAGGGGCCGGCAATCACAACAATATCAGTACCACCAAAGGTAACATCCTGCACCGCAATATGGCTATTATCCTCATGAAACTCGCGGCTGACAAGTTTATAGGGTGCCGTGACCCGGATCAGCGCGTGGACTCCCGGTAGGCGTTCGATACGCGCCGCCTCAAGAATAGGACCGCGATTCCCGGTAATACCGATAGCTGTGCGGGTGGGCCCCGGCATGGGATGGGCCGTGTAGCCTAGTTCCGCAACCTCAGCGCAGACTCGCTCTATCTGTTCATCGTCGGCGAGTGCTTCCATAACAATGAGCATAGCGGGCTCCTGATTTCGTAGCGTGCGGACAAACTATAACCCAACATTGAAAAAAACACCTCGCGCATAAGCGAGGTGCCTGCTGGGGGTTACATTGTTTCGTTCTTTGCGAACGTATAGATAAGCGATATTCAATGGAAAACGCCCAGAATCGACAACTACCACCATTGTCGCAAGTCTAACATGGTCAGTACGCCTGGTCAAGCGAAAATGATGACGGTTAGGTGAGCGGTGGTATAGCAACCCTGCATTTGTCGTCGTGCCGCCTTACGAATATTGAAAGGTAATCCCGATATCAATCTTCAGGAGGCCCGGCTTCAGCCGGGCCAGGCTTGCATCCAGGTGAAGCCTATCCTACGGTCAACCATGGCCGGAGCAGGCGCACAGCAACCCCTGCCGCAACACCGGGAAATTGCGGCCCCGGCAGGTATCCAACCGACTGAAGCCGGACCTCCAGGATGACATATCTAGGTTATGTGCTCAAATTTCTTCAGGCGGTTGGGAGCAAATCCCGAAGAACCGGTTCACAACCACATTTAGGATTGTTATAGGTAGTACGTCCCGAAAAGATTACTCATGGATCCAGGGATCAACACTACGTGTCCACTCAAGCAGTTCGTTGGGCTGGAAGAACAACGAAACTTCCTTCTCGCCATTCTCGGGCGAGTCCGATGCATGGATCAGATTGCGCCCAATCTCGACCGCAAAATCGCCACGAATGGTTCCAGGGGCAGCATTGGCCGGGTTCGTCGCACCAACCGTGTTGCGGATCATCTGGATGACACCCTCGCCCGTAACGGCGGCAACAATCACCGGGCCGGAGGTAATATACCGGACAAGTTCCCCAAAGAAAGGCTTTCCTTCATGGATCGCATAATGCTTCCGGGCAAGTGCCTCGTCTATCCGGATCATCTTCAATCCAGCAAACTTCAGCCCGCGTTGTTCCAACCGTGTCAAAATCGGGCCGGTCAAACCGCGCTGGACAGCGTCGGGCTTGAAAATAATGAGTGATCGTTCCATAATGCTTCAGTTCCTATGGTACTAAACTAAATCGGCACAGCTTCGCTAATGCGTTTCGCAGCGCGGCGCATCTCCATCTTCACCAGGCCCAGGTTGACACTGCGCTGGGTAATAACTACGAGGATCAGTTCCTTGGCCTCGAGCAGCAGAATGGAGCCATCCTTTGCATCGATAATTGAGTCGATCAATGTACCAACACCAATACGTTTGGTTGCCTTGTCGATCTCACCGAAAACGGCCGCCGACATAGCTCCCAGTATCTCAGCATCTTCTTCATCGAGTAGGGTGCTTGCTACGACAAGCCCATCCTTGCCGACAAGGAGACTTCCAATCACCCCTTCCACTCGGATCAGGTCTTCAACGATCCGTCGCATAGCCTGGCCTTTCGTTCTGGCAGTAAAAGTGCGTAAAGCAAAACGGGTCAAAACATGGGTTCTATCGTTCGGCTAAGTTTGCTCTGAACGAGATATATTCATGCTACAGGAGAACGTGTATTAACGCAAACTCCATGCCCCACAATGAACCGCGTTGTCAAGACGCACCTACCGGATTCGTGTGGGGCCGGTACATAACGTATAGGGACAGACCCGGGTTATCTCCTCAGGAGTTGACCCGGGCGCGCCCCTATTACGTCAAAATCACTGGTTGAACTCACCTAATTCGAAAATGTCCAACTATACTCTGCAATCGCCTCACGGAAACGATTCTGTGCAGAGTATGCATCACCCAGCAACCGATGCAGACGCTGGAGTAGATGCCGATCCTCGGTATCTTCAATGAACTCCTGAAGATCATCAACAACTTGCTCAAGTGCTACTTTTTCTTTGATCAAACGCTTATACTGATATGCCGCCAGTTCACCTCGACCGGTCTGCGCACTTAGCCGAGCAATTGCCAGATACAACCCATAGTTGTCAGGTTCAGCCTGGCTCTGGCGGAGATACTCATCAAGCGTTTCATCCCCGGTCGGGATAAAAGACTCGAGCTTCTTGCGCCATGATGTTGATTGAGCAGCGTCCGGTTGCTTGCGCTCTGTACGCTCCTTTTCCCGTGGCGGCGTAGCCCTGGTCTTCTCTTCTGTGCGTGGCACAGCGGTTTTTGGGCGTCGATCCGGTGTGCGTTGGGCCGCCGTTGACCGGCCTGATTCGCGCCTGGGTTCTTTCTCTTTCCGCGCCGGCTTCGATGGCTCCAGCGTAATGCGTGCCGGCTCTTCCCTGGGTTTCTCAGCCGTTGAGTCGGCAATATTCCAGATATCATCAAGTGCTTCCAGCGGTTGAGCAACAAACTCCGCGTCCTCCGGTGAGGCGGTTGGCTCTTCTTCTTGCGGGCGTGGTTCGGTACGCTTCACCGGTGTCGCTATTTCTTCCCGATGTTCTTCAACCACGCTAAAGTCAAAAGCGTCAGTATCCTCGACTGTTTCCGCTGCTTCCGCTGCCGGCAGAGTTGGAGATTCGCTTGCGGCCTGTGATGCAGCCGAACTAAGCGCAGCGATCTCCTCTGGCGATAGGCCCAGATCGGACAGCGAGAAAGGCGACAACTCAGCTTCTTCCCCCGCTGCTGCCGGTTCGGACGGTTCCGGTTCCGGTTGCATCACTTCGGCAGCGGCAGCTTCTCCAGGCATGGCGCCACTGCCTTCCGCCGATTCCAGTGCGGCGATTTCTTCATCGGACAACCCCAGGTCGGACAGTGAGAAGGGCGACAACTCAGGTTCTTCGGCCGGTTCCGGTGCCGGAGGTGCTTCCGGCGTTGCCGCTTGCTCCGGCATAGCCATCGCTTCGTCGGCCGGTGCTGCTTCGGTAGGAGCAGCGTCCCCTTCATCCAGGCCGAGCGCGGCAATCTCTTCCTCACTGAGCCCCAGATCAGACAGCGAGAAGGGCATCAACTCAGGCTCGTCACCCGTGGCCGGCTCCTCAATTTCAGTTGTGTCAAAGGCCTCCGGGTACTCTTCTTCGCCACTGATCTCTTCCATATCGATAACTTCGTCACCGTCGCGGATTTCGATCCCGGCATGATGCAATGCCTGACCAATCTCTTCGATGCGCTCGGGTTGGGACATGGGATTCTCAACAACATCGATAATGTCATTCAAATCCACAAAGCCCTGACGCCGTCCCAGGTTAATCAGGCGGTCAATCGTCGGATCACCGGTTGACTCCTCCGGTTCCGGTGGCGCGGGTGTCCCGGCACGGGGTGACTGCGCATTCGATTGGGGCCGGAGGAGCGACGGAGTCATATCCCCAAAGGCACCGATATCAAGTCCTGCGAGTTCTTCCTCAGTCAATCCAAGTTCACTATCATTCTGATTACCAAGACTCAACGATGCAATCTCGTCATCACTAAGTCCCAGATCAGACAGTGAGAAGGGTTGGAGGTTCCCGAAATTCTCTGAGAACTCGGGTTGCGCTGTTTCCGGCTCACTTGGCACATCTGTTTCACTCTCGTCCATGTCAAGACCGAGATCATCGAGCGAGAAAGGCGTTGCCTCTGCTGCTGCTGGTACCTCCGCCTCTTCACCGACAGCTTCAGAATCACTCGTTTCGGGCATAGCCTCGGCTTCGGGCGCTGCGTCAGACGGAACCTCCGCCTCACCCGACATCTCGAGGGCAGCAACCTCTTCTTCACTGAGCCCCAGATCAGACAGCGAGAAAGGCGTTAATTTCGGTTCCTCTGTCTCTGGTTCCTCTGGTTCAGCAGCAGGCTCGGCCTCAGCGGAAACAGCCTCGGCTTCGGGCGCTGCGTCAGATGGAACCTCCGCCTCACCCGACATCTCGAGGGCGGCAATTTCCTCTTCACTGAGCCCCAGATCAGACAGCGAGAAAGGCGTTAATTCGGGTTCCTCTGTCTCTGGTTCCTCTGGTTCAGCGGCAGGCTCGGCCTCAGCGGAAACAGCCTCGGCTTCGGGCGCTGCGTCAGACGGAACCTCCGCCTCACCCGACATCTCGAGGGCGGCAATCTCTTCTTCACTGAGCCCCAGATCATCCAATGTGAAGGGTGTCAGTTCCGGTTCCTCTGCCTCTGGTTCAGCGGCAGGCTCGGCCTCAGCGGAAACAGCCTCGGCTTCGGGCGCTGCGTCAGACGGAACTTCCGCCTCACCCGACATCTCGAGGGCGGCAATCTCTTCTTCACTGAGCCCCAGGTCATCCAATGTGAAGGGTGTCAATTCCGGTTCGGCACTTGCTGCCGGCATCTCCGACTCCTGCTCCGGTTCAACGGCAGGCGTTGATAGTTCCTCGCCGGCTTCGTCATCATCGCGTAACGAGATATCATCATCGGAGAAAAACTGCATCGACTCATCATCGTCTTTAACGGATACGTCCGGGAGCGGCGGTTGTTCCTCCGGCGGCAACTCCTCACGTCGCTGCTTAAGCCGCGCAAAAATTGACCGCTCGAACGGTACTTCGTCCTCGTCATCTTGCTGTTCGTGCCGCAGGAAGTCGGTATTTGACCTGGATGAAGGTTCCTGCCAGCCAAACGCGGCCGGCTCCTGATGAGTTTCCTCTTCATCCGGAAGCGACATCGGTGTGGGTGAACTGGAGCCACTTTCCGGCGACGATACATCTCCCAAATCATCTAGTGAGAAAGGTTGGAGTGATGGCGGCAGAGAACCGGCACCAATATCTCCCATGTCGGTTAAGTCCGTGGCACTTAAATCCAGATCATCCAGGGAGAAGGGTTGGAGGTCACGCAGCATATCATCTTCCTCGCCACCTTCGTCTTGCCCAGGTGTACCGGCTGAAGGCGGTGGTGCATCCTGCTGTGACCAGTCAAATGCCCGGAGCGAAAATGGTTCTTCTCCCCCGACTGCCGGAGGCGGTGTTTCACCCTCGGTAAACCCGGAAGCATCAAATGGTTTCATATCACCAGCTTCCGCGTCATCAAGCCCCAGGTTATCCAGCGAGAATGACTGAAGATCCTCCTCTGCCCCTGCCTGAGGAATAGATTCAGCCGTTGAAGATGTAGCAGTGTCATCAAGAGCAGTCAGTTCATCCGGACTCAGCCCCAGGTCGTCCAGGGAGAATGGTTGAAGATTCGACTCGTCCGCCGCCTGTGGCATAGCGGGCTCCTCAGCCTGCGGCGTTGCTGCCTCGTTGAGGGCGGCAATTTCTTCCTCACTCAGCCCCAAATCATCCAGCGTGAAGGGTTGAAGATTCGACTCGTCCGCCGCCTGTGGCATAGCGGGCTCCTCGGTCGAGGCTGCGGGCTCCTCAGCCTGCGGCGAACTTGCCTCATTCAGGGCAGCGATTTCTTCCTCACTCAGCCCCAGATCATCCAGCGTGAAGGGTTCCGGCTCTGCTTCCGCTGATGCAGCCGCCGCGCCGGGCGAACTTGCCTCATTCAGGGCAGCGATTTCTTCCTCACTCAGCCCCAGATCATCCAGCGTGAAGGGTTGAGCTTCCGTCTCTTCATCCCACACTTCTGCTTCTGATTCGCCGGTTGTAGCAGGCTCAACCGCGCCCGTTATCTCGGGCGGCTCGGCTTCAGATTCAGATCCGGAAAAGTCGTCAAAAGAGAAAGGTTTGACATCAGTTTCGAGATCAAATTCTTCCCGCTGTGACGATGACGCTGCTGCCTCCTCCGGCATAACGTCGGCGAGTTCATCTTTATCCAACCCTTCAAATGCCAGCAAACTGGCAAGAAAATCATCGTCGGCTTTCGCACCGGATGAAACCCCAACCGCAGCAGCCGGCTGTGGCTCCTCGACGGTCTCCATCCAGGAGCCAAAAAAGTCCTCTTCGGCGGGCGCTTCGGCGGTGGTAGCCGCTTCTTCCTCGGCCCGCCGTGCCTGCTCTTCGCGTGTACGCTGCTCCATCCAGGCTGTTTCATCCCAATCCGGGAGGTCAGTATCGGGTTCTTCAGTTGCCGGGAGCGTAGGAAACAGGGCACGAGCAACCGTATAGTATGGATCGAGGTGTTGCGCTTCTGTCCAGTACTGATTCCCTTCCGGATCACCGGAGGTCAGTTTAAGGTAACCAAGCAGCAGATTAGCCTTGAGCACATCAGCGCGCGCACCCAACACATCATAGCAGGCATCGATCGTTGCTTCTTCCTGCCCATCCCGCCAGAGCGCTTCGGCCAGACCCACCCGCGCATCAAAGCGATCCGGTTGATCATCAATGACACTGCGAAATTCCTGGATAGCCTGCGGAAGCATATGACCTTTAGCATAGAGCCGGGCCAACCCGGCACGACTCACGCGAAGCTGGGCACCTTCACTACCCCAGGCATCGGTATAGAGACGCAGCAGTTGGTTGCGCAGTTCGGGCATATCGGGCTTAATCTCGAATGCCCGTTCAAATTCCGTAACCGCGCCATCCAGCCGGCCTTGCCGTTCATGGGTAATACCCATACCAACCAGGGCGGGGATATTCTCGGGATCAGCAGATAACACGCGCGAAAATGCTTCTTGTGCCTGATCAAATTGCCGACCGGCAAGATATGCCTCACCAAGGATACGATGTGCTTCGAGATTCTGCGGGAAGTACTCTAAAACATGTTGAGCCACTGCGATGGCGCGCTCGATATCATTCTGTTCAAGCAAGCGTCGGGCTCGATCACATACAGCATGCAGGCTTGTTGTTGCCATCTTGGCTCCTCCTGCTTCCCAATTTCAAACACCAGGGGTGGAGCAGAATAATGTACAATTCCGAGGACTGAGAATAATACTATCTTACACTAGATAGCATAGCCTTACATTATATGTAAAGCGTGTGGTCATTATAGCGCAGATAGCGGGGGGATGCAAATACAACCCATCGAAATAACTGTTAAAGAATTACGGAGATAGCGGGAACCCATGCCACCTCAATTTGAAACTCTTGAAAAGTAATGCAGCGTTATGCAAACACGCTCATTTGATGGGTAACACATCCCTTGAACACCCTTAGATCACTAGCCGGAAAGACTACGACCAGTTGCATAGCCGGTATTGTAGCACGAAACCGAGGCGCACGCAATACTTATTAATTTTGCCCAGCACGAAGCCACCTTGCCTTGCATGAGCCGCGACAAGGTGGCCTGGGCTTGATGTATGGTCGGGGCGACTGGATTTGAACCAGCGACCTCCTGAACCCCATTCAGGTGCGCTACCAGTCTGCGCTACGCCCCGCCTCAATTTATGTAGAAAGCAAATGTGCTTTCAATTATAGCGTGGACAGGAGGAAGAGTCAAACTATCGAATTAGGTGCGCCGCCGGCTCAATGTCGGCTACGGCGCTGCCGGACATACCATGCACCGGCCAGGAGCATAACCAGGAGCAAGGCGATCACGACCAGCGGCAGGCCTGCGGGTCTGCCGGGCGCATCCGGCTCTGCCGGGGCAGGTGGTATGCCCAGGTCGCGCGTCTGCGAGCCCAGCGTCTCGGGCGATTGGGGGAGTGGTGTTAAACTCAGTGCTTCGGGCCCGGTTGCCTCGGGCACGGGAGCGGTCGCCTGCATATCACCAGTACGCTCCTCCTCCGGTACTGCCAGGGTTACTCCGTCAGGCTCAACCAGGGCAGGCGTGGCCCGGGGCACTGCTCCCTGGGTTGGTGCGGCAGTAGGTGTTGGCGGTACGAAAACAGGTTCCGCCGGTTCTGCTTCGGCCACTTCTGCTTCCGTGACTGCTTCGGTTGCTTCACTCATTGTTGCCGCTTCATCGGCGGCCTGCTCCGCAGCACCTGCGTCCGCGTCGGCATTCAACGTTGCTCCCTGTTCTCCGGGAGGGCCGACTGTTTCCGCAGCCTCAAAGGTACGCGGTGCAATTGCAGGTTCTTCCATTTGCGCCACGGAGCCACCCGACATATTTTGCCCATAAAAAATGAACACACCCGTGAAGGTCAGGGCCAGCATGAGGGCCACCAACGCGCTACCCAGGCGTAGCCATCCCGACAGTAATGGTCGCCGTACGCGTGCCTGGTCCGGGTCCAGGGTGAAGGAGCGTGGCGGTACTAGCGGTGGTGTATCCCGGAGCAGCATTGTGGCGACGCGCAGTTCCTCCAGTTCCGCCCGGAGATCCGGTTCGGCCTGCAGGCGTTGTTCTAGCCTGTTCCGCTCATCCGGCGTAAGCTGGTCATCAATATAGCTCGATAACAACAGCAGATCGTCGTCTGATAAGTTAGATTGAAATGAATTGGCGGTCATGGGTAGCGTACCGGTTTTCCGTTTCCTCGTTTAGGTTCCATGGTTCTCGCCTTCATGACGGTAGCGTGCCGGTAATAGTTCCCCGGCTTTCAGCAGATCGCGCAACCGCGCACGTCCGCGACTTAACCGGGATTTGACCGTACCCAGGGTGGTTCCGGTAATCCGGGCAATTTCATCATAAGGTCTGCCCTGGATATCACATAAGATGACCGTAATGCGTTGATCTTCAGGCAGATGGTTCAGTCCCTGCTGGATTGCGGCACCAAGTTCCCGGCGCAGCGCAACCTCGGCGGGTGACTCGTGCTGGTCGGGTGGGTCAAAGGCATGGGGGCTTGTGTCGTCGGTAGCCAGTGCCGCATCGAGTGAGATTGCCGGACGGCGTTTGCGCGCACGGAGGATGTCATAGCAAGTGTTGGTAGCGATGCGCAGCATCCATGAGCGAAACGATCCTCCGCGAAAGCGGCGCAGGTTGCGGAATGCCGAAAGAAATGTTTCCTGGGATGCATCGGCAGCGGAGTCGCTATCACCAAGCATGCGGTAGCACAGGTTATAGACCCGTCCTTCGTAGAGTCGTACAAGCTGGTTGAACGCCTCTACATCTCCATGCTGACCTGCTTCTATCAGGTGTCGCTCTTCGTCAGCCATTGTTGCTGCTGCTCCGCCTACTTACTGTGCGGTGATATTATACCAGAGTTACTGGTGACGGAACGATACATCCTTGCCCCTTCACTATAAATCCACGCGCGTTACGCGGTGCGGACTATTCCGTCCGCGTGCCGACCCCAAAAGCCCGATTCGCCGGCGGCAGCATGATACGCTTGTTCGCTTGTTCGCAAAAAAGTTGGTTCAATTGCGCGCTTGTTGGAAAAAACGTGGTGTCGTATATTATGTGTCTTTTTCAGGAAAATCCTGCACGTTGTGCAAGATTTTCCTGGATGAACGACCCGATTCGCCGGCGGCAGCCTGGTACTTTTTTTCCTTTTGCACAAAAAATTTGCACTACGTGCAAATTTTTTGTGCAAAAGACTGGTTTCTTCCACCCTGCCGGAGGCAGAATCGCTTGTCGGGTCAACGACCGCGTACGTCCTGTCAATGACAGGACGTACGCAGTGCGCGTTCAAATGAGACAGCAACTCCTGTGAATGTCGTCTTCACCGGCGGCAGCATGATACGCTTGTTCGCTTGTTCGCAAAAAAGTTGCACTGTGTGCAACTTTTTTGCGAACAAGCATGGGTTCTTCCGCCCTGCCGGAGGCGAGTCGGGCCGTTTATCCCGGCACATGCCGGGGTTGGAACCGACCGCGTACGTCCTATAATTTACACGACGTACGCGGTGGGCGTTCAAATCAGGCATGTGTCTGGATGAATGGCCCGATTCGCCTGCGGCCGCATGGTACTCTTTTGTCTTTTTCACAAAGAATTTTCACGAAGTGAAAATTCTTTGTGAAAAAGACAGGAATCTTCCGCCCTGCCGGAGGCGAAATTTC
>Ga0207419_1002534_pt1 | contig 11894 bp, 9 predicted proteins | sample ElkSloMetagenome_4_FD_184723 | JGI IMG/M metagenome (GOLD analysis project Ga0207419, IMG submission 184723) | Hot spring microbial communities from Elkhorn Slough, Monterey Bay, USA - MD2A (version 2) | ecosystem: Environmental > Aquatic > Marine > Intertidal zone > Estuary: Microbial mat ... | reverse complement strand
TGAAGGCGATGACCGGGCCCTTGTGCTCGGCCTGGCCGATGATCGTCAGGCCGTCCACCCGCTGCATCTTCTCGGTGGCGTAATCGAGCAACTTCTTTTCATGGTGCGCGATCGATTCCAAGCCCGTATCTTCAAGAAATTTGACAGCGGCGCCCAAACCGATGGCACCCGAGATGTTCGGCGTGCCGGCCTCGAACTTGTGCGGTAGCTCGTTGTAGGTCGTCTCCTCGAAGCTGACCCGAAGAATCATTTCCCCTCCGCCCTGCCAGGGCGGCATGGCTTCGAGAAGCGTCTCCTTTCCCCAGAGCGCGCCGATTCCTGTCGGTCCGTACATCTTGTGGGCCGACATGGCGTAGAAATCGCAGCCCAGCTCCTGCACGTCGACCTTTTCATGCGGGGTCGCCTGCGCGCCGTCGATCAGCACGGGAACGTCGTGTCGCTTCGCAATGTCGCAGACCGCGCGCACGGGATTGACGGTTCCCAAGGCATTGGAGACATGCACCAGGCCAATCATCTTGGTGCGTTCGCTGATCAAGCCCTCGATCGCATCGATCTGAAGCTCGCCCTTCTGATTGATCGGGATGACTTTCAGCTTCGCGCCGGTCTGTTCGCACAGAAGCTGCCAGGGCACGATGTTGGAGTGGTGCTCCATGTGGCTGATCAGGATTTCATCGCCCTCGCTCAAGCGCGGCCGGAGGAAGCTGTTGGCCACCAGATTGATCGCTTCGGTGGTGCCCCGGGTAAAGATCACCTCGCGCTCGCTGGCGGCGTTGAGCAGGCGCGCTACATCGCGACGCGATTCCTCGAAGGCTTCCGACGCTTCGGCCGAGAGCTGATGGACGCCGCGGTGAACGTTCGCGTTGTAGTGGCGATAGAAGCGGTCCATCGCATCGATCACGCGTTGCGGCCGCTGCACTGTGGCTGCGTTGTCCAGATAGACCAAGGGCTTGCCGTGCACCTCGCGAGCCAGTACGGGAAATTCGGCTCGCAGGGCGTGGACGTCCAGTTGTTCGCGGATAGTCAGCTCGTCGATCAGTTCCATAGGGGGTTGCTTGGGTTGCTCGCGTCGGTTGGGTGAATCGGTTGTTTTCAAGAATGTCCTGGTGATCAGTTGAGTCGGTCGTTGAGGGTGTCCAACAGCCAGCCGCGGACGGATTCATCGGCAATCCGCTCCAGGGGCTCGCTGGCAAAACCAAGTTTCAGCAGCGATGCGGCTTCGCTGGCGGGGATGCCGCGTGAGCGCAGGTAAAACAGCGCATCGTCTTCGAGCTGGCCGATCGTGGCGCCGTGGCTGGCGGTCACTTCTTCGGCGTAGATCTCGAGCTCGGGTTTGGTGTTGATGCGCGCGTTGTCGCTCAAGAGCAAATTGGCCGTGTTCAGATCCGAGTGACTGTCATCGGCGCCGCGATGGATGTGGATTCGACCGTTGAACACGCCGACGCCGTTGCCGTCGGCCAGCATCCGGAAAGTCTCGCGACTCTGAGTCGGCCCCACGACGTGTTCGATAGTGGTGTGAAAGTCGACGTGCTGCTGACTGTCGATCAGCGCCACGCCGTCGATTTCTCCCCTGGCGTCCTTGGCCAGCAGGTGCACCATGACATCGTGCCGGTGCAAGCGCCCGCCCTGGTCCAGCACCGTGAAGCGGTAATCCGCTCCGGACTCGACGCGAGCCTGCGTGCGTTGAATCACCGCCGATTCAGCACTCCGGCGAGCAACTACGTGGTCGAGGCGGCTATCGGACGCCAGTCGCAGATCCTGGATCTGATTGATCAGACCCGCGCCCTCGTCATGCTGCCAGTCGACAAGCGTGGCGCGGACGCCCTCGGCCAGCTCGATTCGCAGATGAACGTAATGGTCGCCGGTAAAGGTGTCGCCGCTCGAGTGCTGCAGAACGATCGGTTGATCCGGCGTCTTGTCGATACGCAGCCGCAGTGGCCGACCAACGCGCGCCAGATTCAGCCAGGCAAACGCGTCCTCGCGCCCGCCATAATCCACACCCTCAAAATCATCGGCCGACAAGGGCTCGAGTCGAAGACCGTCCGGCAGCTCGGCGTCGGCCTGCAAAGGGATCACCAGGGCCTCAAAGGGAGGACCCGATCCATCGGAAAGCTGACCCGACACCGCCGAGTCCTCGCCCACGTCCTGCTTATCGAGCTGGCGCAGCGAGGTGTATTTCCAGGCCTCGGTCTTGAGATCGGGGAAGCCGTTGGCCATCAGCGCTTTCAGCGCGCGCCGACGAACGGCGACGAAATCATCGTCGATCAGGGGAGCGTCCAGTCGCTGCTTGAGCGCGCTCATGCCTCGGCAGCCTCCAGAAACGCGTAGCCCTCATCTTCGAGGCGATGGGCAAGTTCCTCACCGCCGGACTCCACGATCCGTCCCTTCGAGAGGACGTGGACGTGGTCGGGCTTTAGGTAGTCCAAGAGACGCTGATAGTGGGTGATGACAACGAACGATCTGTTTTCGTCGCGCAGGCGATTAATGCCTTCGGCAACAAGCTTCAGCGCGTCGATATCGAGGCCTGAATCGGTCTCGTCGAGGATCGCCAGCTTCGGCTTGAGGACGGCCATCTGAACGATTTCATTGCGCTTCTTCTCACCGCCAGAGAAGCCTTCGTTGACCGCTCGCTTGAGCAGTCCCTCGTCCATCTTCAGGGCCTTGAGGGATTCGCGAACGTCCTTGAGAAAGCCCATCGAATCCTGCTCTTCCTCTCCACGCGCCCGCCGCTGAGCATTCAAGGCCGAGCGCAGAAAGTAGGCGTTGTTGACGCCGGGAATCTCTACTGGGTACTGAAATGCCAGGAACAGGCCGGCCGCCGCACGCTCTTCCGGTTCGAGGTCCTGCAGGTCCTTGCCGTCGAACTCGATGCTGCCCTCGGTGACATCGTATCCGTCACGCCCCGCCAGGGCATAGCCCAGCGTGGATTTGCCGGAGCCATTCGGCCCCATGATGGCGTGCAGCTCGCCCGAGCCGACCTCGAGGTCGAGGCCTTGGAGGATTTCCTTGTCGTCGACGTTGACGTGGAGATTTTTGATGGAAAGCATAGAGTTTCAGGTTTCAGGTTTCAGGTTTCAGGTTTCAGGTTTCAGGTAAAAGGGCTCAGGGCTCAGGGTTAGGCGCTAGGCCGTCTGTTTATTTCCTTGCGCCTTGGACCTTGAGCCTTGAGCCTGCACTTACCCCACCGCACCTTCGAGTGAGATTTCCAGCAGGGCCTTGGCTTCGACGGCAAACTCCATCGGGAGCTCCTTGAAGACTTCCTTGCAGAAGCCGTCGACGATCATGGCCACGGCGTCCTCTTCGTCCAGGCCGCGCGCTCGGCAGTAGAAGAGCTGGTCTTCACCGATGCGCGAGGTCGTGGCTTCGTGCTCGACCTTGGCCGTTGGATTGGCCGATTCGATGTAGGGAAAGGTGTGAGCTCCGCAGGTCTTGCCGATGAGCAGAGAATCGCACTGGGTGTAGTTCCGGGCGTTGGCCGCCTTTTTCGCCACGCGAATGAGCCCTCGGTAGCTGTTGTCGCTCTTGCCGGCGGAAATGCCCTTGGAAATGACCTTGCTCGTCGTGTCGCGGCCCAGATGGATCATCTTCGTGCCCGTATCCGCCTGCTGATGATTGTGGGTCAGGGCAACAGAATAGAATTCGCCCGCCGAGCGGTCGCCGCGCAGAATGCAGGACGGATATTTCCAGGTAATTGCCGATCCCGTTTCGACCTGTGTCCAGGAAATGCGCGCATCGTCTCCGCGGCAGTCGCCGCGCTTGGTCACGAAGTTGTAGATTCCGCCTTTACCGTTCTCGTCGCCGGGGTACCAGTTTTGGACCGTGGAGTACTTGATCTTGGATTTTTCCAAGGCCACCAACTCGACAACCGCGGCATGGAGCTGATTTTCGTCGCGCATTGGTGCAGTGCAGCCCTCGAGATAGCTGACTTCCGAACCCGGTTCGGCGATGATCAGGGTCCGCTCGAACTGCCCGGTGTCGCGCGCGTTGATGCGGAAATAGGTGGAAAGCTCCATCGGGCACCGCGTGTCTTTCGGAATGTAGACGAAGGAGCCATCGGTGAACACCGCCGAATTCAGCGCGGCAAAATAATTATCGCGATAGGGAACGACCGAGCCCAGGTACTCCTGGATCAGCTCTGGATGCTCCTGAACGGCTTCGGAAAAGCTGCAAAAGATCACGCCCGCTTCCTTGAGTTCTTTCTGGAACGTCGTCCCAACGGAAACGGAGTCAAAGACGGCGTCGACCGCCACGCCTGCCAGGCGGGCCCGCTCATGGAGCGGAACGCCGAGCTTGTCGAAGGTTTCCAGGAGCTTGGGGTCGACCTCATCGAGGCTCTTCGGTCGATTTTCCTGCTTCGGCGCCGCGTAGTAGTGAATCTTCTGCAGATCGATGGGCGGGATGTTGAGGTTGGCCCAATCCGGCGCGCGCATCGTCTGCCAATGATGAAAAGCCTTGAGACGCCATTCCAACATCCAGGTCGGCTCTTCCTTCTTGGCCGAAATCATCGCGATGATCTCTTCGTTCAGTCCGGCCGGCACTCGCTCGGAGTCGATATCGGTGTAGAAACCAGCCTTGTAGCGCTGGGCGATGACATTTTCGACATGTTCGACGGTCTGATTCATGCGGTTCTCTTTTCAACTTGAGTTGAGGTCACGGCGCGAGCGCTGTCGACCGCGCGGATCGCGATACGCTCTGTTTGAGTGGACGTCAGGTCGGCGAGGCTGAGACGATCCAGCGCCCCTTCGACGGCGGCACCGATCTGCTGCCAGTGGCCGCGCAAATGACAATGCGCTTCAAAAGAACACAGCCCCGGCTCCAGAGCGCATTCAGTCAGGGCAATCGGGCCTTCCATCGCGCGAACGATGGCCGCTACGGAGATATCCTGCGGGGACCGCGCTAGACGATATCCTCCATTAACGCCGCGCAGGGAGTCGACGACATCGCCTTTGGCGAGGGTCTTGAGTACTTTCGAGACCGTAGGCAGTTCCAACCCTGTTGCTTCGGCTAGAAGACTGGCAGACACGCAGGACTCGGGCCGCCGAGCTAGCTCGGCCAGCAGGATGGCAGCGTAATCGGTGAGCTTGCTGATTCGAAGCATCGGGCGCGGGCCTGTTCGGAATACGCTCTATTATCTGCGAGTGCCCGTGAGGAAAACAAGACCAATTTGGTATGAATTAGAAACGCCGGCCCGTCGGTCGGGCCGGCGCTTGTCGCTGTTGGCGCTCTAATATCCGTCGAGAATGATGAATCGCGAAGATCATCGACCTCGACGACTATTGATTCGCAGGATCACTCAAAGGAGCAGGTTACTTGCTGGGTCAGACGTCCCAGATCCCAAGTGAACTCCGTTAGGTCATCAAGGGTAATCGCCGCGACGGCCGAATTGCAGTCGATGAACTCCAGTGCCACGGATCCCACCGTTTCGCTCGTGGCAGGCACATCCCCCGCGAATTCGGCGCCGGTGAAGGAGAAGACGTCGGCAACGGCCGAACGACCGTTGAAGGTCCCGTCGAAGGTGAACCAGATCGGGGTGCCAGTTCCCGCGGGATCATAGGTATAGATGGTGCCGACGATTCGATTCTGGGCCGGAATGGGCTGCAGGATGTAACCCTCATTCTCTGTATTCAAGCTCTCCCACCAGCCCGCTACGGTGAAGTCGACGGGCGTACGAGTTTCTAGCTCGCCGACCGGAAGGGCCAGGATTCCCAGAGGCTGATTGGCACCATCGCCGATCGCAATGATTGTCACGTTCAGCCCGGCGGGCAGGTCAGCAGGGACGGGGTCGATAAAATTGGTGCTGCCATCGTTCGAGGCGACTTTCAGATCGTATTCACCTGCCGGGACGGGAAAAAAGCCGCTATCGACGAGATAGGGCACGCCGGTCAGATTATTGACGAGGTCACCGCCGACGGTCCGAATCGACACTTCCGTGGCTGCCAGGTCTGCCGCAAAGGGCGCAGCGTGAACAACGCGAATATTCAAGTTGCCGTCACCCGGCGCCGGCGCATCGTCGACGAGCGCGAGCAGTCCTAGCGCCTGATTTGAGCCATCACCAATGGCCAGAACCGTGTAATCGACGCCGTCGTCCAGCGTCAACGTGGCCTCGATGGCCGGATCGGTGCCGCCGGTCGGCGTGACCGCCAGATCGTACTCACCGGCAGGAAGCTCTAGGTATTCGGTAAAATCGGCAAACTGGAAATCTTCGATGACCGCGGCACCGTTGGCCGACACGGTGACCGACGTCGCGGCAACATCCTCGGCGAACGGAGCCGCGTGGACGATTTGAACGCGTGCCTGCGCAAAGACGTTGGCGCTGAAAACTGAAAGCGCTAGCGCGATTGCAGAAAGAGAAACAGTTCGTCTGATTGTTATGCTCTCTGTCATGCTCTTGCTCCTGCCCAGATCGGGCGAAAAAATGAGACGTAAGCATCACTGACCGACGTCAAGCTAACATCACGAAACCGTGCCCGCTCTGTGAACAGGCGGTGATCGGGCCGTGAAACCCTGCTACAGTCCATCGACGTTTCCTACGGACCCGATCCCGTGCAGTATCAACCCGATCAAGCTCAATCCGATCAGCAGGATTCACGCTTGCTCGAGGGCCTGACCTGGGCCCGCGAGGCTGCAGAGCTCGCTCCCGAAGACGTCGAGGCGATTTCATCCGACGCCTCCTTCCGACGCTATTTCCGACTGCGGGCCGACGACAAGAGCTGGGTCTTGATGGACGCGCCGCCGGATCGCGAGCCCGTGGCGCCCTTTATCGATGTCGCCCGTCGACTGCATTCCTGCGCTCGGGTGCCCGAGATCGTTGCCGAGAACCTAGAGCGTGGCTTTCTGCTCCTGACCGACCTGGGCTCGTCGCCCTACCACCAGGCGCTGGACGATGAGAATGCCGAGCGCCTGTTCACGTTGGCCATAGAAAGCCTGCTCGACATCCAGACCCAGGCCTCGACCGACGGGCTGCCCCGCTACGAACCGGCGCTGCTGATGCGCGAAACGGATTTGTTCCTGGACTGGTTCCTGCGCCGGCACTGGCAGGTCGAGCCCAGCGAGGAGGAACTCGATGAGTGGGACCACCTGACCGCTCTGCTCATCCGCTGGGCGCTGGATCAACCTCAGGTCTTCTGCCATCGAGATTTCATGCCGCGCAATCTCATGGTGACGCCGGCAGGTCCAGGGATTCTGGATTTCCAGGATGCGGTGATCGGCCCGATCAGCTATGACCCGATCTGCCTGTTCCGCGACGCCTTCCTCAGCTGGCCGGAGACGCGCGTCGATGACTGGCTGGAGGACTACCGACAGCAGGCTGCGGCCCGCGGACTACCGGTTCCGGAGGACGCGGCGTTCTGGCGGCGCACCTGTGATTTCATGAGCGTGCAGCGTCATCTCAAAGTCATCGGCATATTCGCGCGAATCCGCTACCGCGACGATAAACCCCGCTATCTCGACGACCACCCGAGATTCCTGCGCTATCTGGACCACTCGATCCAGCGCAATCCCGAGCTGACCAGCCTGGGGCAGCTGATCGATACCTGGTCACAACGACGTCGACCCGACTGAGATGAAGGCCATGATCCTGGCAGCCGGGCGCGGCGAACGGCTGCGTCCACTCACCGATCGGACGCCGAAAGCGCTGATCGAGGTCGGCGACCAGACCCTGATCGAGCGCCATCTGGCCGCGTTGGCCGCTGCAGGCGTGCACGAGATCGTAATCAATCTGGCCTGGCAGGGCGATCGGATCGAAAGGCATCTGGGCAGCGGCGAGGCGTTCGGCCTGGATATCCACTATTCGCGCGAGCCGGAGGGCGCCCTGGAGACAGCCGGCGGTGTCCGCCACGCCCTGCCGCTGCTCGGGCAGGCGCCGTTCATCTTGATCAGTGCCGATGCGCTGACCGACTTCCCGCTCGCCAGCCTTCTGACGAGAACCCCCGCGGCCGTCGGCCATCTCGTGCTGGTCGACAATCCTCCCCATCATGCCCAAGGAGACTTCGGCCTGAAGGACGGCCATTTGACGCGGAACTCGCCGCGCTTCACCTACAGCGGCATCGGCGTATTTCGGCCAAGCGCCTTCCAAGCCCTCGAGCCCGGCCCGCGAGCGCTGCGCTCCGTCTTCGAGACGGCGATCGACGCGCGCCAGCTCAGCGGCGAATATTATTCGGGCCGCTGGCTGGATGTGGGCACTCCGCAGCGCCTCGAACGCGCCAGAGCGCTGATTGCCGACAGTCACGGCGAGCGATCCTTCGATCGAAGGACCGGCGCCTGACCCGGTCTTTAATGGCCTTTGGCACAAGTCACGGGAACGCCAGTGGTCTAGACTCTGATACCAAGCATCGTGACACCAACAATCGGTCTTGACAGGTGTGTTACTGTTGTATAACACTAAATGGCAAGACCGACCCCGACCTGGGAGATCCAATGATGAAGATTCAACCGTTTCTGATACTGCCTCTGGCCGCGCTGATGGTGAGCGCCTGCGGCGGCGATGATTCCGACGGCTCGCGCGATGACGCGGGCGCGTCGACATCGATCGCTGCGGCTAGCGGTAACAACCCGCTCTTCGACCGCATCGATGCCGGCACCTTCATGATCGGCGCCAATCTCGCGCCGGCCCCCGAGGAAGTGATCGAGCACATCTGGCAGTCAACGGAAATGATGGCGGAGCTCAACGAGTCGTCGTATGAAGAAGCGTCCGACTCCGTCGAGGACGCGTCGCCCGCGCTGGCCGCCCTGTTCGATGAGCTGGCGACGATCGACGACCGGGAGTCCCTTGAAGCACTGGGCGTGCATTCCAATGGCTATTGGGCGGTTCATATGATCTCCGTCTATCCTGTCGCCCACCTGGAGTTGGCCGATCAGGCCGCCTTCGAGGCGATGCTCGAACGCGTGGAAGCGAGGAGCGATACACCGCTCCCCCGACGCCAGGTCGGCGGCGAGGAGGTGCTCTGGATCGCCGATGGCGGTCTCGGCGTCGCGCTCCATCATGACGCGCAGTTCCTGACCGTGGCGCTGATTCCCGATGATGCGGTTCTCCTTCGTCGCATCGCCAACCTTGATCAACCGACGCAGGCCTTCGAGGCCGAGCAGCTGGCCAGCTTCAATCAGGACCAGGGCTTCGTCCCCCACGGCAGCGGTTTCGTCGATCTCCAGGGACTGATCGGACAGCTGATGGACCGCGACGATGCGCTGAGCGCGACCGCGCGCGAGCGCATGGGCTTCGATGCCCTGGCTGAGGACCCGGCCTGCCAGAGCGAAATGAGCGCAGTGACGCGCATCTTTCCTCGAATCACCGCCGGTCTGAGTGCCCTGAATCTCGAGGCGCTGGACATGAAGATGGTCCTCGAAACCGAGCAGGAAATGGCCGCGCGACTGACTCCAATCGCCGACACCCCTGTGGGACTCACCCAGGGTGCGACGCGGACCGTTTCCGGAGGCTTGGCCTTCGACCCTGTGGCTGCGCGCGATTTCGGGCGTGAGCTGGTCAGCGCCTGGATCGCATCGCCCCCGGAATGCGCCGCGTTTGCGCCCATCGCGGCGGGTGCCTCGGACTGGCAGCGAGCGCTGAATCAGCCGATCCCGCCCGTGGTCACGAATATCCGCGGCTTTCGCGTCAACATCGACGAGGTGATGATGGCGGAAAACGGTCAGGTCGAGGATGCGGCCGGCACCGTTGCCCTGTTCGTTCGAAACCCGGAGATGCTCCTCGGCATGGCGCAGATGTTCTCGCCGGAGCTTGCTGGGATGGGCATCGAGCCGAACGGCGAGCCCAAGCCGGTCCCCGATGGACTGATCCCCAACATCTCGGATATTGCCGCCTTTCTCGCCCTGAGCGACGAAGCCATCGGCCTGTCCGTTGGCGACGGCCAGCAGGAGCGACTGCCGGAGGCTCTGACCGCCTACGAACCCGACGGCGCCATCTTCGCCTACACCATCGACTTCGATGGCTATTCCAAGCTGTCGGAATCGATGATGTCGCGATTCGGCGCCATGGAGGGCATGCCGACCGACGAGCTGCCATCGGTCGATGTCATGGCTCAGTTTGCCGAAATGTATGACACCTCCAGCCTGGCCATCAAGCTGACCGACAACGGCATCGAGATCGAATCAAAGCTGTCGATGACGCCCTGAGGCCAGCGCATGTGTTCGATTCTCGGACTGTTCGACGTCCCCGCAGGCCGTCGCGGCCTGCGGAGCCACGCGCTGGAGGCCTCGCGGCGCCAGCGGCACCGCGGCCCGGACTGGTCAGGGGTCTACGTTCACGATCGGGCCGTCATCGCCCACGAGCGCCTGGCCATCGTCGGCATCGATTCGGGGGCTCAGCCCCTGGTCAGTGCCGACGGTCACGCCGTGCTCGGCGTCAATGGCGAAATCTACAACCATCGCGAGCTGCGATCGCAGTTCCCGGATTATCCGTTTCAGACCCACTCGGACTGCGAAGTCATTCTCGCTCTGTACGAGCGCGACGGACCCGCCTTCCTCGAGCAGCTCAACGGGATCTTTGCCTTCGTCCTCTGGGATGCGGCCCGGGAGCGCTACCTGATTGCCCGCGACCCGATCGGCGTGATGCCGCTTTACTACGGCCGCGATGAGGAGGGCATGCTCTGGGTGGCCTCCGAACTCAAAGCCATCGAATCGCAGTGCGTCCAGGTCCAGGCCTTCCCGCCAGGCCAGCTCCTCGATAGCCAGAGGGGCGAACTCGAGGCCTGGTATCGACCCGCCTGGCGAGACTTCGACAGGGCCGACCAGAACCCCGATGTCGCCGGCCTGAGGTCGGCACTGGAAGCGGCAGTCCACCGCCAGCTGATGTGCGACGTGCCCTACGGCGTGCTGTTATCCGGCGGGCTCGACTCGTCGCTCGTCGCCGCCATCGCCCAGCGCTATGCCGACCGGCGCATCGAATCCGATGGCCAGGAAGCGGCCTGGTGGCCGCGCCTGCACTCCTTTGCGATCGGACTCGACGGTTCACCCGATCTGGCCGCCGCGCAGATTGCCGCCCGGGCCATCGGTACCCAACACCACGAGTTCCGCTACACCATCGACGAGGGCCTTGACGCCCTGGACGATGTGATTCGCCACATCGAAACCTTCGATGTCACGACGATCCGCGCTTCGACACCGATGTTTCTCCTGGCGCGTCGCATCAAGGCCATGGGCATCAAGATGGTGCTGTCCGGCGAAGGCGCCGACGAGATCTTCGGCGGTTATCTTTATTTCCACAAAGCCCCTGACGCCCGCGCCTTCCATGAAGAGACCGTGCGTAAGCTCGACAAGCTCCATCTGTTCGACTGCCTTCGTGCGAACAAGTCGATGGCCGCCTGGGGCGTCGAAGCGCGCGTGCCGTTTCTCGATCTGGAATTTATCGAGCACGCCATGCACGTGCGGCCCGCAGCCAAGATGGCCGGATCGGGCAGGCCGGAAAAAGCCATCCTGCGAGAGGCCGGCCGGGGCCTGCTGCCGGACGATATTCTGTGGCGTCAGAAAGAACAGTTTTCCGATGGCGTGGGCTACGGCTGGATCGATGCCCTCAAAGACCACGCCGAGTCTCAGGTCAGCGATCAGAAGCTGGCCGAGGCGGCCCAGCGATTCCCCCTCAATCCGCCGGCGACCAAGGAAGCCTATCTCTATCGGCGCATCTTCGAGCGCCACTTTCCTTCCTCGGCTGCAGCCGCCACCGTGCCTGCGGGACCCTCGATTGCCTGCTCCACGCCCGAAGCCCTGGCCTGGGACGAAAGCTTTGCCCGCCAGGCCGATCCCTCGGGCCGCGCCATCCGCGGAATTCACGAGAAGAGCTACGACGGTTGAGGCGTGGTGGGTCGAAGGAAAAATGGGCTAAGGGGTTAAGGGGTTAAGGGGTTAAGGGGTTAAGGGGTTAAGGGGTTAAGGGGCTAAGGGGCTAAGGG
>Ga0207419_1002533_pt1 | contig 11901 bp, 6 predicted proteins | sample ElkSloMetagenome_4_FD_184723 | JGI IMG/M metagenome (GOLD analysis project Ga0207419, IMG submission 184723) | Hot spring microbial communities from Elkhorn Slough, Monterey Bay, USA - MD2A (version 2) | ecosystem: Environmental > Aquatic > Marine > Intertidal zone > Estuary: Microbial mat ... | reverse complement strand
GTGCAAGCGCCGGCAGCTGTGGTATTAGATGAAGTGACGAATGGATAGGTTCCAAAATCTATGTCTAGTAAAGAGCCTTGAGCTCCTTCTGCAAGAATACTTTTACCATTCTTTAAAGCTTTGAATAAATATTCTTCAGAGTCAATAAATTGAAGACTTTTTATTTTTTCAACGGCATCAAAAAATTCATCTTCGAGTTCATTCAGATTGTATTGGACATCAACATTATAAAACTTAATCATGGCCTCGTGCTTATCGGCAAGTTGACGATATTTTTCTTTCCAATCTTCAAATTCTAAATCTCCAACACGAATACCGTTTCTTCCAGTTTTATCCATGTAGGTTGGTCCAATTCCTTTTAAAGTTGAGCCAATTTTTGCTTTTCCTTTAGCTGTTTCAGAAGCTGCATCCAAAAGTCTATGGGTTGGTAAAATAAGATGGGCTTTTCTAGAGATTAGTAGTGAATCTTGATAATTAACATCATACTTATCCAGACCTTCAAGCTCTTTCTTAAAAATTACGGGATCTATTACAACACCATTACCTACAATATTAATGGCCTTCGCATGAAAAATCCCCGAAGGAATGGTATGCAGGACATGTTTGATACCATTAAATTCAAGCGTATGTCCGGCATTCGGACCACCTTGAAATCTTGCTATAATATCGTATTCTTTTGTGAGGTAATCTACTATTTTTCCTTTGCCTTCGTCACCCCATTGGAGCCCTAAAAGTAAATTTACGTTCATTATTGGTCTTTTGGATTGTTGCGTTTTCCGTAAAAGTATAGGGTGTGATTTTCTATGCTAATATCGAAAACTTCTTCTATCGTTTTTTTGATGGATTCTATTCTGGGATCACAAAACTCTATGACTTCATTACTGTCTAAAATCACATGGTCGTGTTGTTTGTCAAAATAAGATTTTTCATATTGAGCTTGGTTACTGCCAAACTGGTGTTTTCTTACTAAGCCGCAATCTAATAATAAATCTATGGTGTTATAAAGAGTTGCTCTACTTACACGGTAATTTTTATTTTTCATGGTGATGTAAAGCGATTCTATATCAAAGTGGTTTTGATTCTCGTAAATTTCTTGAAGTATAGCGTATCTTTCAGGTGTTTTACGATGCTTGTTTTCTTCTAAGTACTTTGTGAAAACGTTTTTAACAATCGCCTGATTGCTTTGCTTAATACTTTTAAGATTTTCCATATTTACAAATTTAAGACTTATTCACGGCTTACTTTATCAATACCATCAATTTTTTTCAATCGGTTTATAAGTTGATTTAAAATGCTTTTATTTTTGATGGTTACGGTAATTTCACCTTGAAAAACTCCATGTTTACTTGTAAAATTAAGACTCTTCATATTAACATGTAAACTTTTAGAAATCATATCTGTGACTTCACTGACTAATCCTAAATCGTCTATTCCTGATAATTTTACTTTGGCACTAAAATCTTCTTGCGTAGAATCTATCCATTTAGCTTTTAATATTCTATAGGCATAATTGCTTTGAAGTTGTATGGCATTTGGGCAATTCTTCTTGTGAACCTTAATGCCGTCATTGACAGTTAAAAATCCAAAAACATCGTCGCCGGGAATGGGATTACAGCATTTTGCCAGAGTATAATCGAAGGTTTCTTCTTCATCACCAAAAACTAATTGGTCATAGTTTTGAGAAATTTCATCCTCATTGACATCATTCTGAGGTTTAGAAGCTCTTCTTATTTTTGATTTAAAGAAAGATACAAGTGCATTATTCCTTTGTGAGGCATAGCCTTTGATTTCCTTATTGTCAATAACGCCATTCCCAACTCTAAAAAATAGATCTAAACTGGTTTTTAGTTTAAAGTGATTGACCATTTCATTGACTGTCTTTTCATCGAGTTGAATTTTTTGAGATCTTAATTTTCTTCTTAAGATTTCTTTTCCTTCTTCGGCTATTTGCTTCTTTTTTTCTTTTAAAGCAGATTTAATTTTTGATCTTGCTCTTGCCGTATTTACAAAGTCTAACCAGTTTGAACTGGGTTTTGCATTTGATGAGGTTATGACTTCAACCTGATCTCCACTTTTAAGCCGATGACTAAGTGGAACAAGCTTTCCATTGACCTTGGTTCCTCTTGTTGTGAGTCCTACATCGGTATGAATATGAAAGGCGAAATCTAGAGCAGAAGCACCTTTAGGCAAAGACTTTAAATCTCCATTAGGTGTAAAAACAAAAATTTCCTTCGCGTATAAGTTGAGTTTGAATTGTTCTACAAAATCGACAGCATTCGTTTCATTATTTTCAAGGGCTTCCTGCAAACGATTTAACCAAATGTCGAGTCCTACGTCTACATTTTTCTCCTTATTCTTATATTTATAATGAGCGGCGTATCCTTTCTCTGCAATTTCGTTCATGCGCTCACTCCGTATTTGAACTTCAATCCATTGCCCTTTTGGTCCCATCACCGTGATGTGCAAGGCTTCATATCCTGTAGTTTTAGGAGATGAAATCCAATCCCTCAATCGAGTTGGATTAGGTCTAAAATGATCTGTAACAATAGAGTAAATCTTCCAGGCTATGAACTTTTCATTCTCAAGACTAGATTTATATATTATTCTTACAGCAAATTTGTCGTAAACTTCATCAAAGGTGATATTTTGAGCTAAAATTTTTCTTCTAATAGAAAATATCGACTTCGGTCTACCTTTTATTTCATAATCTAATCCTTCAAAATCCAGAGCCTCACGAACCTTACTGGTAAAATTTTTTATATATTGATCTTGTTCTTCTTTACTATCCCTTAGTTTTTGAGCAATATCTTTGTAGACATCTGGCTCGGTGTACTTCAGACTTAAATCTTCTAACTCGGTTTTTATGTTGTAAAGGCCAATTCTATGGGCTAGAGGAGCGTAGATGTATAAAGTTTCAGAAGCTATTTTTACCTGCTTGTCAGGCCGCATACTATCCATGGTTTGCATATTGTGTAAACGGTCTGCAATCTTGATGATTATAACACGTATATCGTCATTAAGAGTCAGTAACATTTTTCTAAAATTCTCAGCCTGTAGCGAAATGTCGCCATCTTTTTTAAGACTAGAGATTTTGGTGAGACCGTCTACAATTTTTGCCACTGTTTCGCCAAAAAGTTGCTCAATGTCTGCAAGAGAATACTCGGTGTCTTCAACAACATCGTGAAGTAGAGCCGCAATGATAGAGGTAGCGTCCAGTCCAATTTCAGAAGCAACAATTTGGGCAACGCTTATGGGATGAAAAATATATGCTTCGCCTGATTTTCTTCTTTGGTCTTTATGAGCCTCTAAAGCAACTTCAAAAGCCTTCCGAATTTGAGCTTTGTTCTTTTTGCTTAAATTCCTGTAACTTATGCGTAAAAGCTTCTTGTATTGCTTTGCAATTTCTTTATTTTCCTCAGCTATATATTCTTCTGTAAGCATCAAACTAAATTAGAAAAAAATGAAATCATATGGTCTACAAAACCTATTTTTTTTAATTAAATGTATAAGTGACGATAGACTATTCTGAGAAAGTAATTTCAATTTTATAATGGTTATTAATAGGTTTTTATCAACTTTTTGAGCATCTGGCACCTTTATTTTCAAAAAATTATTAATTTAACTCATATTTTATTCAAAAAATTATGTCAGGAAAGTCAATAAGTTCAACAGTCGATATAAGAGCAAGAAAAACATTTACCTATCATCTTTTAAAGGATATTGAAACCTTAGATTATATGCTTAAAAACAAGCTATTTCCAACAGACGAAATTAGAATAGGAGCCGAGCAAGAGCTTGCCATTGCTGATAAAAAATTAAAACCAATCTGTAAGGCTTTAGATATTCTTGAAAATATTGATAATGAATTGTTTGTTACAGAATTATCGCAATTTAATTTAGAAATTAATTTAGAACCCTTATCGCTAAAGGCTGGTGTTTTCCATGAAATTCATCAAAAACTTAAAGATCATTTGGCTTACTTAAATGAAAAATCAAAAGAATTTGAGGTCGAATTTCCATTAGCGGGTATTCTACCAACTATTGAAAGAAAAGATTTCAATAAAGAAAACATTACGCCATTTCAGCGCTATCTGGTTTTAAACGATATTTTAAAGAAAACAAAAGAAGATACTTTTGAAATTCGAATATCAGGTGTTGATGAAATGATTTTAAAATTAGATTCTATTCTAGCCGAAAGCTGCAACACCAGTTTTCAGATTCATCTTCAACTTAAACCGGACGAATTTAAAGAGAAATACAATTGGGCTCAAATGATTTCTGGTCCAGTATTGGCTGCATGTACCAATTCTCCGTTACTGCTTGGAAGGGAATTATGGTCAGAAACCAGAATAGCACTTTTTCAACAAACTGTAGATTCTAGAAATTCGCTGTATTTGTTAAGAGAACAACGACCAAGAGTAACGTTTGGTGAAGATTGGGTTCAAGATTGTGTTTCAGAAATTTTTAAGTCGGATGTTTCTCATTATCCACTTTTAATAACAGCAGATGTAGAAGAGGATTCTACAGGAGCTTTGAGCGAAGGAAAGCCTCCGAAGTTAAAGGCACTCGCCATGCACAACGGAAATATTTATAAATGGAATAGATTGTGTTACGGGGTGAGTGAAGGAAAACCACATTTAAGGATAGAAAACAGGTATATTCCAACTGGACCTACTTTAATAGATGAAGTTGCCAACATCGCTTTCTGGGTTGGCCTCATGAAAGGTATGCCTGATGAATACAAGAACTTGCCTGAAATGATGAATTTTAAATCCGTTAGACAGAATTTTTATAAAGCTGCTAAGCACGGACTTAACACCCAATTTGAATGGTTTGACAAAAAGTGCTCTGCAAAACAGCTCTTACTTAAAGAGTTAATACCTCTTGCAAAAAAAGGACTGAAATCCTGTGGTATTGAAAAAGATGAAATCAATGTCTTTATTTCAATTGTTGAGCAACGGGTGAAAAAAAATAAAACCGGTTCGGAATGGATGAGCAAGAATTACAACAGGCTTAAAAAACACTTTACTAAAAGGAGAACAGCTTTTTTTATCACTCAGCAAATGCTAAGGTATCAGAAAAAGGATCTTCCTGTTTACCAGTGGAGAAATATTGGTATAAATAAAAAGCCTTGTAGCATTACGGACTTTATTGTATCTGATGTGATGACTTCAGAATTAATTGTGGTACATGAAAATGACCCGATTTTGATCATAAAGCATCTGATGCAATGGAATAATTTAAAAGAAATATTGGTAGAAAATGATGATCATAAATTAGTAGGAATCGTAACTTTGCAACAACTTAATTTGGTGACCTCAAGTGCCTATCAATCCAAATCTGTCAAGACCATCATGCAAAGTGATGTGAAAACCATAAGTCCTGATGTAGAGTTAATTAAAGCTGAGGAAATGATGAAAAAGAATAAGCTTTTAGCTTTACCCGTTATCTCAGATGATAAATTGATAGGTATTGTGACTAAAGATCACCTTAATCAACTATCTGTAAATGTTTAAACCTGATAGACTTATTGCGTCTATAGAAAAAGGACCTCATCTGCCCACTGTAATTTTCTTCTGTTGCTTACATGGAAATGAAAAGGCAGGTTATGAGGCCTTAAATTCTTTTTTTGAAATTATAAATAAACAAAAAGAAACAATAAATGGTAACGTATTCGGTATTTTAGGAAATAAAGAAGCTTTTTTAAGTGATCATAGATTTATTGATAAAGATTTAAACCGTATATGGACTAAATCCCACATAAAAGCGGCGCAGGAAGAACATCGAGTCAGCGAATATTATGAGTTAGAAGCTATTTATAATCAGCTTTATCAGATTCTATCTAAGTACAAATCGCAGGTATACTGTATAGATCTTCATACTACGTCAGGACCTACTAATCCTTTTATAATTATGAACGATGCTTTAAACAATAGAGCGTTTGTCCGAAATTTAGGTTATCCTGTCATTTTTAACGTCGAATCATATATTGAAGGAGCTCTTTTAAACCTTTTGAACGACCTGGGGCATATTTCTTTAGCATTTGAAGGCGGAGAACATTACTCAAAAGATTCTGTAACAGAAATAAAAAAGTTTTGTTTTAAAGTCTTATTGCAGTCAGGTGTTCTTAATGAAAAAGATCTTGAATTTAGCAATAAGACCATATTGAAGCTTAAGCCAAGACCTGCCAAATATTTTGAAATGGTCTACAGACAAGACCTTAAACCTGAAGATTCATTCGAAATGTCGGGCAATTATCTAAATTTTCAAAAGCTTAAGAAGGGTGAGAGAGTTGCAACTGTCAATGATGAAAGTCTTTACAGCCCTAAGAATTACCAGATTTTTATGCCTTTGTATCAAAAAAAAGGAGAAGATGGCTTCTTTTATGTTCAAAGAATTAGTAACTTTAAATTGAAAATAGCTCGAATACTTCGGAATATTAATGCTGAGAAATTATTTACAATTCTCCCCGGAGTCAATAAAATGAATTTCTACACGTTATCAATTCCGAAGTCTATAGTAAATTATGTTCCACAGCGTATTTTGTTTGCTTTAGGATACAGAAAAAGTATAGAGGTAGATAGTGATAAAATTTACTTTACTAAGCAGGAAAGGAAGCTAAGAGAATTACCAAAATTAGAATCATTTAAAAGTCCATATAAAGTATGAAAGTTTTCAATTTATTTTTTATCGTTTTGCTGATGTGTTTTGTTTCCATTAACACTAAAGCTCAGGAAATAGACTTCGGAGTAAAACTAGGCGCAAATTTCTTGACACTAGAAGAAGCAGACCAACTAGATAATAGCATTGGATTTGTAGGTGGTGCTTACTTAGATCTCAAGTTTGACAAATTTGGTATTCAACCCGAAATACTTTATTCACAGGAAGGAGAGCAATTTGATATTATGGCATTTAATCATGATTACATCAGTATTCCAGTGATGTTCAAATTTTACATGGCCGGTGGATTAAACTTTCAAATAGGACCTCAATTTGGTTTTTTAGTCAATGACGATATTCCAAATGATATCGTAAACAGCCTCGAGGCAAATTCTTTTGATCTTTCTGCTGCAACGGGCTTTGGATTAGATTTGCCTCTGGGATTTAGAGTTAGCGGAAGATATGTGTTTGACATTGAAAATGATCTTACATCAGCTCGATTTGATGAAGGCTTTGTAATGCTCGCAGTAGGTTTTAATTTATTCTGATTTTTTAAAATTTATACAGGTCACTCTAACGAGGTATATTAAAATATATTAATCACTTCAGTTTTTATAACTCTTTTTAATTCAATCACTTTTAGGATCTAGAAAGAATCATTTTTGAAATAATGAATTTCCTTTCTCAAGATTCATTTTTATTCTTTATCTAATTTGTTTTTAGAATTAGAAACCTTACTTGAAAAATTCTTTTAAAAAAAACAATTTAAATAATAATCATTCGATATTATATCATAAATTTACTGATAGACACTTACACTTAATTAACTTACTTTACTGTTTTGAAATTAAAATTTAAATATTTAAGTATATTTTATTTTTTATGCTGTACATCATTTGCACAAGTCCCAATTTTGAATGATGATGTTTATAATACCTCTGTTGAAACAGCAATTGATATTAATGCGGCTAACGGATTACTGCAAAATGATTCCGATCCTAATGGAGATTCCATCTCTGTAATAGAATTTATAATTGATGGTGAAATCTACCCAGAAGGTACATCTGTTGATATGCCAGAGGGAACTATCGTTATAAATTCTAATGGTAGTTTTACTTTTACGCCAGCTGCTGAATTCTCAGGAAGTTTGCCCTTAATTGTCTATGTGGTTTCCGATGGCAATGACATCAGTTTTGGTAATTTATTTATTAAAATAAGTAATGGTGAGGCTCTTACAGCACAAAACTACTTTGACACAGCCGATAAGAATAATACGCTCACAAAAGAAGCACCTGGTCTTCTGGCCAATGATTCTTTCAGCGATTTGGAGGATTTAAGTATAGCTCTCTTTACTATTAATGGTCAAGTATATTCTCCCGGAGAATCTGCAAATCTTTCAGAAGGGACTTTCACCTTAAATGACGATGGCAGTTACGAGTTTGTACCAGCAATAGATTTTACCGGTGCTGTGCCAGAAATCAATTACACAATTTTAGAAGGTCTAAACACCAGCACTGCAAGCCTTTTCCTTACAGTGGAAGATCCCAATGATCTGATAAGACTTTCAATTAGTTCATGTAATCAAGGTTTTACAACCGACAATACTTACAAAATAAAATATTCAGTTGTTATTTCAAATTTGAGTGATGCAAGAGATTATCATTCTAATAATGTTATAAAAAACTTAGATCTTACACAAGAATTAGAAGCTATTCTATCTTCAGAATGTTTATTGGGTATTGACGATGCATCTGTATCTACTACGACAGTAACAAACTTTGTAAATAATTCTTACCCTTCCAATTATGGAACTGACTCAGTCAATCAAGATTTTTTTACCGGTAATTCTACAACATTTTTTTCACAGGCATCAATCAATAATGATAGGCTCTATCCAAGACAGAATATATCTATCCAATTTTGTGTAGTGGTAGAACCCTTTTGTGGTGGCAGGCCTAATCCTACACCATCAGGTTCGGGTGTAGATTTCGACGCTGATTTAGATCTTTCATCTTCAGCTGGAGATGTTGACGCGAATTTATTATTACAAGATTTTCATACCACAGAATCCTTTTTAAGCGCTGGTTTTTTTGTTCAGGAAACTTCACCAGATTTAAACCCAGATTTAACTCTTGATTTTAATACTTCTTTTAAAATCTCTAATGAAGGAAACACGAATGCAAATAATATCAATTTTAATTTGGGGCTTGGTCATTTTTTAGATAATGGAATAGTATTTAATTCAATTTCAATAGGTCAATCCTCGGGATCACCGGTTTCAATCAACTCTAATTATGATGGGGATTCAGAAACACTTCTTCTACAACCTAATAATTCTTTGGCACCTGGAGAGACTATCATATTAGATATTGCATTCGAAGTACAACCTTTACCAGGCGCATTAGTAAATTATTTTTATACGCCATCAATTTCACAATCTCAAGGGAGTGTTGATGGGTATGACGAAGATACTCCAGATTATAGAAGATCATTATCATATGTAGTTTGGGAAGATGCATTGGGCAATCATCTGGATAGGTACTACGTATTAAATTCGCTATCAGATGATACAAATAGCGATCAATGTAGTTGTTCCCGTCAATTTATTCGATTTCAGTTTAACTCAGAAGCACAATCTTCAAAAGAAATTTCCGGTGTAGATGCCAACCCAAACGGAATTTTGGAACATGAGGAGCTCACATTTGAACTAAAGGTTACTAATACAAGTCCAATATTAGACTTGTTTGACTTGCAAATACAAGATGATTTGTCAGCTGTTTGTACTGAACAATATGTTTCTTTTTCACCACCAACTATAAGCTCATCAACGGCTACCCAAGTCCCTAATCTTAATCCAAATTATGATGGAATTAATGATTTAAATATTTTTGACGGTTCTTCAGGATTATTAAAACCAGATGAATACATAGTAGTAGAACTTAAAGCTGTTTTTGTAGAAGATTGTTTCGGAACAAATTCTTTTTCATTTGAAAGTACTAACATTTTTGGTATAACAGTAGAATCTAATGCATCGGCAGTTGTCATAGCATTTACAGACACAGACATGGATAATATTTCTAATGTAGACGATATTGATGATGATAACGACACGATATTAGATTTTGATGAAACCAATCAAAATGATCCTTTGCTGGATCATGATGGTGATTTAATCCCTAATTATAGAGATGTAGATTTTGGAGTAGACGCTGACAACAACGGCATCGTTGATAGTTTTGATTTTGACAGCGATGGTATTCCAAATCATTTGGATCTTGATTCAGATAACGATGGTATTTATGATATATACGAGGTAAATAATTACATCAATGACAATAATGCTGATGGTCGTACAGATGAGCCGACAAGTATTAACGGTTTAGATGATTCCTTAGAAACAGATGATACTTTCGATGCCGAAGTAACCTATTTGATACCTATGTCAGATGCTGATGTAAACCCAGATTATTTAGATATAGATAGTGACGCTGATGGAATTGTAGATCTTATAGAAGCTCAATCAACTGAAGATTTTATAGTACCAAGTAACACTTATTTGGACAATGGTTTAGATACGGCTTATCCAGACGGTATAGTACCTATAGATACAGACGAAGATGGTATTCCCGATTTTCTGGATATAAATGCTGATAACGATTTTGAGGACGATTTTGTAGAAGGTTGGGATGTTGACAATGATGAGGTAACAGAAACTGATTCTTTAGGAATAGATGTTGACAATGATGGATTAGATGATGGTTATGATAATGATAATGCAGCTGTTAATCCATCTAATGGACAAACCCCTTTTGATTTTCCTAATGCAGATTATGATGTCACTGTAGAGAGAGATTGGAGAGAGGTTAATGTAATTAATTTAAAAATAGACGACGCGTCCACAATAGAAGGTGACGACCTATTATTTACAATTTCGTTGGTAAAGTATAGTGATAACACATCACTTTCTCAAAGTAGTTCACCTGTTGAATTTACATTATCTACAATAGATGGCGCAGAAGATATTTTACCAGAAGAAGTGGCAACGCAATCTTTAGATTATGGAGCTATTCCAGGCTTAGAAGCCGTTATACCGCCATTAACCAGTACTTATCAAGTATTGGTTGATACTAATGATGATAATATTTCAGAACTGGACGAATTTTTGACTTTGAAAGCTGAAATAAATACAAGTAATACAGCAAATGTTGAAGCACTAGGAATTGGAACTATTTTAGACAATGAAAGTCTACCTTCAATATCAATGAATCATGATACAGTGTCAGAAGGGGAAGAGTTGGTATATAACGTAACAATCGATAGACCAAGCTCACGACCTACAAAAGTTTTTATAAATACATTTGAAAACACTGCTATTTCTCCAGAAGATTACCAGACAATCTCAGACACTATAACTATAGATGCCACTATCCTGGAAAGTGATGCAAATCTTTCGACTTCTTTTATTATCCCTACATATATAGATAACATGAACGAAATGGATTCTGAATTTTTAAACGTTACAGGAACTATGGTTTCAAACAATATCGGAGAAACTGATTTACTTAAAACAGGTACGATCTTAGACATAGATCCGGAGCCAAATATTGTGATCACTAACGATACAGTATTTGAAGGAAATACGCTTCAATTTACAATTTCTCTTGAAAATTCTGATGGAGAACTAATGTCTAACTACCTACCAATTGATTTTGAACTGGAAACATTAGACGTTACCACTACTGTTGATTTAGATTACCCTTATTTATATGATTTCAGATTTATTCCAGCGGGTGAATCGAAGCTTTTGGCAGAAGTACCAACTCTAAATGATAACCTGAATGAATTAAATGAATTTGTGAATCTTTCTGCAACTATAATTTCTGGTACGATTTCAAATACTTCAAATATTTTAATGGCGAGAGGTACAATCATCGATGAAGACATTCCAAATTTATTTACTCCAAATAACGACGGACAAAGCGATGTGTTTAGAATAGAAAATCTTACAAATTATCCTGATTTTAAAATTGTGATTTTAAACAGAACAGGTGATGAGATTTATAACTACAGTAATAATGGCAGATTAAGTCCTTTATGGTGGGATGGGACTAATAATGGAAAACCTGTAATTGAAGGTGTGTATTTTTACGAATTAGATTACAACAACGGTGTCAGAAAACCAGTAACTGGATTTATTCAGTTGGTAAGATAAAACTGACCTTAGTCAAAGTTTTCGTAGAC
>Ga0207419_1002532_pt1 | contig 11911 bp, 6 predicted proteins | sample ElkSloMetagenome_4_FD_184723 | JGI IMG/M metagenome (GOLD analysis project Ga0207419, IMG submission 184723) | Hot spring microbial communities from Elkhorn Slough, Monterey Bay, USA - MD2A (version 2) | ecosystem: Environmental > Aquatic > Marine > Intertidal zone > Estuary: Microbial mat ... | reverse complement strand
GCCCGCCGATCTCCTCCGAGGCGAGGATAAAGCCGGTGGTGCCGCGCTTCAGATCCCAGGTAAAGGGGGCATAGTGGACGTCATCGAAATCGTTGACCCCGAAGATGGGCACGTTGTCGGCGTTGGGCATGACACCAAAGTTCTCCGGGTGCACGTCGCCCAGGGCGAGCACGGTGGGCATGCGCGCGTCTTCGCCGGCCATGTCGCGGTGAAACAGCAGCGAGGTCCCGCGGAAGAAGGAGAATAGCGATCCCGAGAGCTTCGCGAATTTCTCTTTTGCACCCTGCGCCTTCTGATCGATGCGAAAGGCATGGTCCTCGACGATGGTCTGCCGCACGTGCTGCCGGCGACGGTATCCGCGCAGGTCGACCGGTCGCATAACGCACACGCCATTGGCGTAGGCGTCCGCCAACGCCGCATACTGCTCGACCAGGTCGCCCAACGGGACGGCGCTTGCAGCGGCGCGCGGTGTCTCGCGTACCCTGTTAGTCTCCTCGGAGGTGTCGGCCATGATTGCAGTTCTCCCCCTCGAGCGATGGTAATCCCCTCGGCATTGTGCCCTCCGACCTCGAAGCTTGGCTAGGCTGTCGGCGCTCGAGCGCGGGGTGCCCCGTCACTCATGCGGTCGCGCCGCCTCGAGCAGGTCGATGAGCTCGCCCCGCGGCCGGGCTTCACCGTCGCTAAGCAAGCCCAGCCCGTACGCGTGCTCGAGCAATTCGCTATAGGTCCAGCGCGCGAAGTCCGGCTTGTCGTACCCGCGCCCGCCTCCCGCTTGCCGCTGGGGCTGTTCGCGATAGCCCGATCCGCTTGTGGTCGTGCGCGCCTTCACGTACTCCTCGTTTTGCTTAATGAAGGAGTCACTCGTTTTCGCCATGTTCACCTCCGCTGGGGCTCCTTTGTGTGTCGGGCCCGGTTTCTCTCTACAGTGCTGTGAGAGCAGGAAGCAATGTTGATGCCTCCCATCCTGGGGGGGGCTCGACCGCGAGAGCGGAGCCGGCGGGCCGGGACCCGACTGGCGGGCGGCGCATCGACGCGGGAAATGCCCCAGGCAGGCCCGGAACGCGGGGCAAAAGCCCCGTCTTGCGCTGTCTGCGGTGTCCTGCTGCGGCCCCGCGTGTGGTTTTGCTTCCCCTTCATGCGCACCTGAGTAGAATCCTGCCGTTAGGCGGTCTCGCATCCGGTCAGTAGGACGGGCTTGGTGCGCGGATCAAGCTATCCGAATCGCTCGCCGGCCGTGGAACGGGCCGGGAACGGGAGTTGCTTACGTGAGAGACCAGTGTTTTTGGATGCTCGGGGCTGCCGCGTCACTGTGGGAGCACGTCCCGTCGCCTTCGCAGGGGGCGATGATTCTTGTCGTCGAGCGTGATCCGCATGTACAGATGCTCGAGCGCTACTTTCTGGAGCAGGCCGGCTACAGTGTCGAGCTGGTCGACAACGGGCGTGCGGCGCTAGCGCGAGCGCGCGAGCTGCGACCGTGCATCCTGATCTCGGAGATCCTGGTGCCCGAGCTCGACGGGCTGGCCGTCTGTCGTGCGATCAAGGCCACGCAAGAGACGCGGCACATTGCCGTGCTCATCTTCAGTATCCTCTCCGCCGAGGGCCGTGCGCGCGAGGCAGGCGCCGACGCCTTCTTGCGCAAGCCGCTCGATGACGCCCTGTTGATCGGCTCGGTGGAGACCCTGTTGCACCGGTACGAAAAGGCTGAAGAGGACGAACGCCCCAGTGGAACGCGTTAGCACCGGCAATCGCCAGCTCGATGAGATCCTCGGGGGCGGCTTCCTCCGCGGGTCGATCAATGTCATCGCCGGTCGGCCCGGGGCGGGCAAGACGATGCTCGCCGAGCAGCTGGCCTTCGCCGTCGTGCCGGGCGGGCGTCCGGTGCTCTACCTGACGACCCTCTCCGAGCCCCTGGCCAAGGTCTTGACCTATCTGCAGCACTTGGACTTTGCCGAGATCGACCGCGTCGGTCGGGACCTGCTTTTCGAGTCCCTCGCCGAGCCCCTCGCCGAAGGGCCAGAGGCCCTGATCGAGCGGGTGCGGGCGCTGATGCTCAAGCATCGGCCGCAGGTCATGATCATCGACTCCTTCAAGGCGATCGCCGACCTGATGGCGGATGTGCGCGTTTGGCGGCGGACGGTCTTCGATCTGGCTGCGACCTTCTCGGCCTACGATGTGACCGTGTTCTGGATCGGCGAGTACCTCGTCAGGACCGCTCAGGGCCTGATCGAGCTCGCCGTCGCCGACGGCATCCTCGAGCTCCAACGCGAGGATTCCGGCTCGCGCGACGACCGCTTCCTGCAGGTCGCCAAGCTCCGCGGGTCCGGCTTCGCCGATGGCCGCCATGCCTACCGGCTCGGGGCCGCCGGCCTGGAGGTCTTCCCGCGGCTGCGAACGCCGTCGCCGCCAAGGCCGGGCGAGCTGCCGACCGAACGGCTCAGCCCGGGGGTGGCGGGTCTGGATGCGATGATCGAGGGCGGCTTGCTGCGCGGCACCTCGACCCTGGTGGCGGGGCCGTCCGGGTCTGGCAAGACCCTGATCGGATTGCACTTCCTGCGCGAAGGCGCGCGCTGTGGGGAGCCCGGGCTGTTGGTCGGTCTTCAGGAGAGTCCGGGTCAGCTGAGCCGCATGGTCGAGAGCCTCGGCTGGTCGGCGGGGGAGCTCCTGCGGCCGGGGCGGATCGAGTTCCTCTACAACTCGCCTGTCGAGCTGCATATCGATGCGATCGCCGAGCAGGTCCTTCGCCGTGTCGAACAGCAGGCCGTGCGACGCGTGCTCGTCGATTCCCTCGGCGATCTCGAGCTCGCCGCTGGGGATTGGCGCCGCTTTGCCGACTACATCTACGCGCTGACGCAGCACTTCATGCGCCATGGCGTGACGGCCTTCCTGACGCTCGAGGGGAATCTCACGCGAGACCAGGAGGTGCTGACGCGCCGCCCGATCTCGCAGACGAGCGATAATACCCTGCTGCTCGCGATGGAGCTCGCCGACGAAGAGCTTGTGCGAACGCTACGCGTGATCAAGGCGCGCGGCAGTACGCACGAGGGGCGGCGCCGGCCCTTGCGCATCACGGCGCAGGGCGCGACGGTGGTGTGACACATGGCATCGGAGCAACGGCTGCGCGAGCTGATCGACATCAACCGCGCGATTGTCGAGACGCTCGACTACGACGAGCTGCTGGGGCGCGTGATGGACAAGGTCGCCCTCTTCTCCGGCGCAGAGCACTGCGCGCTCCTGATGTGCGATGCCGATGGCCTGGCCCGCATCAAGGCCGCGCGTGGGCTCGACGAGGCGCGCGTCCGCGCCTTTGCGGCGCCGCTCGATGAGCGGATCAACCGGGTACTACGCGAGCTGTTGGATTACGGGGGCGACGATAGCTTCATCGTTGTCCCGGTCGTGGAAGGCGGCAGCGTTCGGGGCCTGCTTGCGAGCCGCCGCAGCGGTCCCGTGGAGACACGGGGCGAGGACGAGTACCTGCTTTCGGCACTGGCCGACCAGGCGGCGATCGCGCTCGGGCACGCGGCACGCTTCGAACGGGAGCGCCGGCGCGGGCAGCGCAGCGCCCGTCTGCTCGCGGTGATGCAGGATGCGAGTCAAACGGCGTTGGCCTACCTGGACTGCGCTCTGTGCTTCCAGGAGGTCAACAGGGCCTACGCCCGCCTCCACGGACTAGAGCCGGAGGCGCTGATTGGGCGCAGATACGCCGAGGTGACCAACGACGAGCGCCGGCTGGCGCTGATCGCCGACGCCTGTGCGCTGGGCGAGGCGGGTGAGATCCGCGAGCTCGAGATCGGTGCGGGCGTTTGGGACTGGTTCGTCTGTCCGGTGCCGGAGGAGGGTGGGGCGGTGATCTCGGCGACCGAGGTGACCGATCGCGTGCTCGCCCGGCGGGCGAGCGAGGAGGCGGCGCGGCGCAAGGACGAGTTCCTCGGGGCACTCTCCCACGAGCTGAGAAACCCCCTGATGCCGATCACCACCAGTGTCGAGCTGCTCGAAGTCCTGCCCGCCGCTAGCGAGCAGGCGGGCCAGGCACGGCAGATCCTCGCCCGTCAGGTCGGCCACCTCGTGCGACTGGTTGACGACTTGCTCGATGTGACGCGGATCACCCGCGGCAAGATCCAGCTGGCGCGCGGCCCGGCCGACTTGGGTGTCTTGGTGGACGAGGCCGTCTTGGATCACCGTGCGCTCTTCGATGAACGCGGCGTCACGCTCGAACAGGCGTCGGAGCCCGGGCCCTTGCCACTGGATGCCGACACCACGCGGCTCGCTCAGGTGATCGGGAATCTGCTGCAGAACGCTGCGAAGTTCACCCCCTCCGGCGGCCGGGTTCGCATCGGTGCGGCGCGCGAAGACGACGAGGCGGTACTGCGGGTCAGCGACACGGGAATCGGCATTCCCACCGGGGCGTTGGTTCAGCTCTTCCACCCCTTCGCTCAGGTCGACGCCGGACTCGACCGGTCTCGCGGAGGGCTCGGGCTCGGACTGGCTCTGGTGCGGGGTCTGGTGGAACTGCACCAGGGGCGTGTCGAGGCACGCAGCGAAGGCGCAGGCCAGGGCGCGGAATTCATCGTCAGGCTGCCGCTGGCTGGGGGAATCCAGACCGCCCGCGATGCTGCGCGGGCAAGTGAACCGCAGGCCAGCCGGCGGGTCCTGGTCATCGAGGACAGCCGCGACGGCGCGCTCAGTCTGGCGGCGCTGCTCTCGGCCTCTGGGCACGAGGTGCGGACCGCGCATGACGGGTCCGAGGGGTTGGCGCTTGCCCGGACTTGGCGGCCCGATGTGATACTGTGCGACATTGGTCTGCCCGGGCTCGACGGTTATGACGTGGCCCGGGCGATTCGCAAGGATCGCGACCTCAGCGGGAGTCTGTTGGTCTCGTTGAGCGGCTACGGGCAGCCCGAGGACGTACGCAATGCTCGGGCGGCCGGTTTCGACCGCCACCTCACCAAGCCGGCCAGGATGGAGGCGCTGCGCGAGCTGCTGGGCGCATCCCCAGCGCCACCCGCCTAGAGACGCGGCGGGAACCCCGTACGTCCGGGCCCTGGCCGGCTCGCCGAAGCGCAGCTAACGACCATGGGGCGAGACGACCCACCCTAGGCGATGACGTCTCGCCTCGCCCCAGATCTTTCCCTCACCCCATCCCTCTCCCAGACGGCGAGGGAGGGAAAGCGCTTCGAGAATCCCATTGTAAGGGTTATATCAGTCGTTCCGAAGTGCTTTCGCCGGGGGGGGCTGCGCCGCGAGGTGCTTTTTTCCGCGCCCCAGGGGTGCCGGCGCCGCGGTAGGCGCTGGAGCCTTGCGACTCGCCCCTTCCCCGAGTCGCAAGCGCGCAATACGTTCGCTGAGAAAGCCGTAAGCTGCGTCTGCGATCATCTGGCGTTCGCGCTCAGCCTGCTTCTTCGCCGTCGTTCGGCGCCTCTTGGCCCAGGTCTCGGAGCCGTTTTCCGGCCCATCGGGCCGATCTCGCGCCTCTCGACTGATGCTCGTCTTGCTCATCGTCTCCTCATTCTTCGGATCGGCCTGAACCTGGTCGTTGCGCCAAGGTTGTTTGGCTTCGGATGCTCTTGCTAAGCAAAATAAATGCCGATTTTTTGGTTATCCTGCCGCGGGCTGGGCTTTTCCGGCAGGTGGACGCAAACGGCCGGTAGGCGGTTCGGGCCTGGGGCTTTCGCCCCGTGAGCCGGCTCAAAAGACGCGCCCGGCATGCCTCGCCCGGATGCTGGCGGGGGTGATGGCGAGCGCCGCATCGGGCCGACTGAGGAGACCAGGGTTAGGCTCGAGGGTCTCGAGGCCGGACCCCATACCCTTTCGATGAGGGTCGTCGATGGCCGCGGCGACGAGATCGCCTCGAGCGGGCCGATCAGCCTGCGGGGTCGTTAGACGGGAAGAGATTAAGTACCTTGCGCAGCGTGTCCACGTGGCGCTCGGCGTCCTGGGCGCGCTCGGCGAACATCGCCTGAGAGCGCAGGTAGCCGCGCTCGCCGTCGCGCTCGGCCATCCGCCGGAGCATGCGGGCGCGCTCGTCGAGGACCCTGAGCGCCGCCCACAAGGCCGTCTCGGCGGCGTGCTCGAAGCCCTCGGCCAAATGCAGCGCCGTCAAGGCATGACCCGTGTGGCAGCGGAAGCGCAGCACGCCATCCTGCATCTTCCAGAGCGGGCCGCCGCACTCCGGGCAGCTGGCCGGGACCTGCTCGCCGAGCTCGACGGCCGTGCCCACTGCGCCCGAGCCCTGCAGCTGGATCGCCACCTCGCGGCGCCAGCCCTCCTGCAGCTCTGGGAGCTCGGGGAGCAACGCGTGCTGCGGCGGGTCCGCCGAGACGAGCTCGGCCAGCGCGGGCCCGATCTCCGCTGCGGGGAGACAATGGTCGGCCTCGACATGGCGCAGCGCGTTGTGCGGCATGTCCGGACAGAGGGCGTCATCGGGGTCCTGGACGATAGCGATCCCGCCGCTGCGCTTGATCGCGATCAGACCGGCGGAGCCGTCGTCGAGCAGGCCGGAGAGCACGACGCCGATCGCGCGCGGCCCGTGGGCGAGGGCGCCCGAGCGGAACAGCGGATCGACCGCCGGCCGCGCGCGGTTCTCGCGCGGGCCGCGGCCCAAGTACATCTGGTCGGCGTCGATCAGCAGATGCCGGTCGGAGGGCGCGATATAGATGGTCCCCGCCTCGATCCGGTCATGGTCTGCCGCTAGGCGCACAGGGAGCCCGCTCCGGCCTTGCAGCAGTTGCGGTAGGTAGTTGACGGAGTCGCCGGGGACATGGCGGACGATGAACACGGCTGCGCGGAGCTCGCTCGGCAGGCCGGCGACGACCTCATCGAGCGCCTCGGTGCCGCCGCTCGAGGCGCCGATTAGGATGACGCGGGGGCTTTGCTCGGGCTGGTGCGAGGCGGGCAAATCTTCTTCCCTTCGGCGAGTCGACGGCGGTCGGGCTCGGGCCCGGCGGCGGCGAGCTGGCAAGACGGGCCGTACTCGCGCTGGCAGATGCGAGGATCGCTTGCCTGCCGTTATCATACCGGTTGCCGCGCGCAGGGTACGGGCCGGATGAGCGAGTACGAGAGCCAGTTTACATCCCCGACGGGAACCGAGCCAGCCGAACCGGAGGTCCCGGCGGAAGCGCCAGAGTCACGCCGCGACTGCATCGTCGTCGGCATCGGCGCCTCGGCGGGCGGCCTGGACGCGTACAAGCGCCTGCTGCGCGGGCTCGACGGTGATTCCGGGATGGCCTTCGTGCTCGTGCAGCACCTGGATCCGACGCACGAGAGCCTGATGGCCGAGCTGCTCTCGAAATACACGGCGATGCCGATCGTGCAGGTCGGTGAGACCATGACGGTCGAGCCGAACACCGTCTACATGATCCCCCCGAACCGGTTCATCCGGATCCATGGCCAGGTGCTGTCGCTCGACGAGCCGGTGCGCAAGCGCGGCGTGCGCCTGCCGATCGACTACTTCTTCAGCTCCCTGGCGCGGGCCCGCCGCGAGCGGGCGATCGGCATCGTCCTCTCAGGCACCGGCGGCGACGGCGCCGACGGCCTGCGCGAGATCAAAGCCGAGGGCGGCATGACCATCGCCCAGCGCCCCGAGCAGGCCGAGTTCGACGGGATGCCGACCGCGGCGCTCGCCACGGGCGCCGTCGATCGTGTCCTGGCGCTCGAGGAGATGGGCGAAGCGATCCTCGCCTATGCGCGGCACGCCTACGTCGTCGCGCCCGCCGAGGAGACCTTGGCCGCCGCCGCTCCCGACCATTTCCGAGCGATCCTGAGCCTGCTCAAGGCCCAGACCGACCAGGACTTCACCCGCTACAAGCATGGCACCCTGGCACGGCGCATCGAGCGGCGCATGGGCATCCGCTACGTCGACACCGCGGCGGACTATCTGAAGCTGCTGCGCGAAGATGCCGATGAGCTGAACACGCTGTTCAAGGACCTGCTGATCGGCGTCACGCGCTTCTTCCGCGACCGCGGGGCCTGGGACCAGCTGACCGAGATCTTGGCCCAGAATCTGCGCGACCGGCGCAATGCCGAGGCGGTGCGCGTCTGGGTCCCGGGCTGTGCGACGGGCGAGGAGGCCTACTCCCTCGCCATGCTCCTCGTGGAGTTGCAGCAGCAGCAGAACAAGCGCTGGGACATTCAGGTCTTCGCGACCGACATCGATTCGGACGCGATCGAGACGGCGCGCCTCGGCGTCTACCCGGAGAACATCGCCAAGGACCTCTCCGAGCCGCGCCTCGAGGCCTTCTTCGAACGCGACGGCGGCCGCTTGCGGGTCAAGAAGCGTCTGCGCGAGGCCTGCATCTTCGCCGTCCAAAGTCTGCTCTCGGACGCGCCCTTCTCCAACCTTGATCTGATCAGCTGTCGCAACCTGCTGATCTATCTCGAGTCGGATATCCAGCAGCGGGTGCTCGACGTCTTCCACTTCGGGCTCAAACCGCAAGGGATCCTCTTCCTCGGCAACTCGGAATCGCCGAACAAGCGGGTCAAGCTGTTCAAAACGCTCTCTCAACCCTCGCGCATCTATCAGAAGATCGGTGCCAGCCGACCCGGCGCCGGCAGTTTCCCGGTCGTGACCGGCTCGCGGCGTGGTCTCGATGCGGTCGCACCGGTCGCCGGCGAGGAGCGGAGTCTGCCGGTCGGGGCCATTGAGCGCTCGAAGAAGGCGCTGCTCGAGGAGTTCGCGCCGGCCTCGGTGGTGGTCAACCATCGCGGCGTCATCCAGTACATCCATGGGCCGGTGCGGAACTATCTCGATTTTCCGAGCGGGGAGCCGGAGCTCGAGCTAACGACGATGGCGCTCGAGGGCCTCAAGGCCAAGACGCGCACCGCGCTGCACCAGGCGCGCTCGGCGAATGAGACGGTCTCGTTGCTGGCGCCGCGCGTGCCGCGCGGCGAGGGCCAGATCGCGGTGCGCCTGCGTGTGCAGCCGCTGCCGGGTGCCAAGGGCAGCGAGCAGCTGTTTCTGGTCAGCTTTCTCGACGAGGCCCCGGCGCGGGCGTCCGCGGAGGCCGAGGCTGCAGCTGGCGGGCCCGCGCTCCCCGCCGAGGCCGAAGACAGTCGCCAGCTGGCGCTCGAGCTGGCGGCAACGCGCGAGGATCTCCAGAGCACGATCGAGGAGCTCGAGAGCGCGAACGAGGAGCTCAAGGCCTCGAACGAAGAGGTCATGTCGATGAACGAGGAGCTCCAGTCGACGAACGAGGAGCTCGAGACCTCGCGCGAGGAGCTGCAGTCGCTGAACGAGGAGTTGAGCACCGTCAACAACCAGCTCCAGGGGAAGGTCGGGGAGCTCGAGGCGGTGACCAACGACCTGGCGAACCTCCTGGCCAGCACCGACATGGCGACCCTGTTCCTCGATCAGGACCTGCGGATCCGCCGCTTCACGCCGGCCACCATGCGCCTGATGAGCCTGCGCGAGGGCGATGTCGGGCGGCCATTGAGCGACCTGGCTTCGCGCGTCGAGGATACCGAGCTCGCCGCCGATGCCTGCGCGGTGCTCGAGACGCTGGCGCCGGTTCAGCGGGAGGTGCGCCAAGGCGCGGAGCAATGGTTCATGCGCCGCGTGACGCCCTTTCGCACCGCCGACAACCGCATCGAGGGTGTGGTCGTCACCTACTCGGACATGACCGAGGTCCGTCAGGGGGCGCGGCGGCTCGAGTGCCGCGAGCGGCAGCAGGCGACGATCGCCCAGCTCGGTCGCGCGGCGCTGGCCGGAGAGCCGCCTCAGGCGCTGCTCGAACGCGCGGTACAATTGGTCGCCGCGACGCTCGAGGTCGATCTCGTCAAGGTCCTGCGCCTGGAGCCGGGTCGGCGCACGCTCCGCCTGGTCGCGGGCGTCGGCTGGGACGAAGGTCTGATCGGTACGACGACCGTCCCCGTGGGAATCGAGTCCCAGGGCGGCTATACGCTGGAGGCCTCGGGGCCGGTGATCAGTCGCGACCTGCGCAAAGAGAAGCGCTTCAGCGGTCCGGACCTGCTCGCCCGCCATGGCGTCGTCAGCGGCATGAGCGTGGTCATCGGTCCCGAGGACGAGCCCTGGGGCGTATTGAGCGTCCATGCCAGGTCCGAGGTCGAGTTTACCGTCGATGACACGAACTTCATCATCGCCGTCGCGAATCTGCTCTGGGAGGCGAACCGGCGCGAGGCCGTCGCGGCCCAGCTGCGCGCGAACGAGGCCCGCACGGCGGCCTTCCTCGACAACAGCGCCATCATCGCCTGGATGAAGGACGATCAGGGCCGGCACCTCTATTTCAGCCGCACCTTCGAGCGGCGCATGGGGATCCGTGCCGAGGACTGCCTCGGCAAGACCGACGACGAGCTCTGGCCCGCCGCCATCGCGGAGACCTTCCGCGCCAACGACGAGCGGGTGCGCGAGACGGGCAAGGTGTTGGAAGCGGTCGAGGAGGCCGTGGGCCCCGAGGGCGAGCAACTCTACTTTCTGGTCTCGAAATTCCCCTTCGTCGACGCCCGGTGCCAGGCCTGCGTCGGCGGCCTGGGTGTCGACATCACCGAGCGGGTCCGGGCGGAGCGGGCCCTGGCCGAGAGCGAGGAGCGGCTGCGCGAGGCGGCGCGAATGGCGCGCTTCGGGACCTACTACGGCGACCTCGATGCAGGCTTGCTCAAGTGGTCGCCCGAGCTCAAGGAGATCCTCGGCTACCAGTGTGATGCCGACATCGAGGTCGGCATTGGCGAAGTGCCGGCGTTCGTCCATCCCGATGACCGCGCGCGCCTCGCCGAGCGCATGGCCAGGAGCTTCGACCCGGCCGGCGACGGCGTCTTCGCCGACGAGCACCGGGTCGTGCGCCCCGACGGCGCGGTCCGCTGGATCGCGATGCAGGGGCGGACCGCGTTCGCGGGCGAGGGCGCGTCGCGGCGTGCGGTGCGCCTCGCCGGTACGGCGCTCGACGTCACCGAACGGCGCCTCTTCGAAGAGGAGCTCAAGGACGCCCGTGGGCGTGCCGAGGCAGCGAGCGAGGCCAAGAGCCAGTTCCTCGCGAACATGAGCCACGAGATCCGCACGCCACTGACCGCGATCCTCGGCTTCGCCGACGTGTTGGAGATGCGCCTCGAAAGCGCCGAAGACCAGGCCTGCGTGGCGACGATCAAGCGCAGCGGCGATCACCTACGACAGATCCTCGACGACTTCCTCGATCTGGCGAAGATCGAGTCGGGGAGGCTCCATGTCGTCACCGAGCCTTGCGACCTGGTCGCGGTCGTCGCCGACATCCAGTCGCTCTTCGTCCCGCGTGCGTCGCAGAAGGGGCTGTCGCTGGTTGTTGAACGCCGAGGAGAGGTGCCGCGTCGGATCGCAACCGATCCAAAGTGCCTGCGCCAGATCCTGCTCAACCTGCTCGGCAATGCGATCAAGTTCACCGACAGCGGGGGCGTGCGCCTGACCATCGAGTGCCTGGCCCCCGAGGAGCGGATCGAGATTGCCGTGGCCGATACCGGGGTTGGCATCGCCGCCGAACGGCTTCAGCAGGTCTTCGAGCCCTTCGAGCAGGTCGACATGTCCTCGACCAAGCGGGCGGGCGGCACCGGATTGGGCCTGTCGATCACCAAGAGGCTGGTCGATGCGCTGGGCGGGGAGGTCAGGGCCGAGAGCGCGCCCGGGCGCGGATCGAGCTTCATCGTCCGGCTGCCGACTGGTCCCCTCGGCGATGCCGAGTGGTTGGGCCCGGAGGCCGAGGTCGCGCCGCCGGGGGAGGACCGCTTTGGGGCGGATCGGGAGCTGCCGGTCCACGGGCGGGTACTCGCCGTCGATGACAACGGCGATGTCCGCACGCTGGTCCGAGCGTTGATCGAGGCCGCGGGCTGCGAGGCCGCCGTCGCCCCGGACGGGACACAGGCCCTAGCGTGCTGGCGCCGCGAGCGCGATGCGGGCCGCGGCTTCGATGCCGTGCTGCTCGACATCCAGATGCCAGAG
>Ga0207419_1002531_pt1 | contig 11918 bp, 9 predicted proteins | sample ElkSloMetagenome_4_FD_184723 | JGI IMG/M metagenome (GOLD analysis project Ga0207419, IMG submission 184723) | Hot spring microbial communities from Elkhorn Slough, Monterey Bay, USA - MD2A (version 2) | ecosystem: Environmental > Aquatic > Marine > Intertidal zone > Estuary: Microbial mat ... | reverse complement strand
TGTAGGGGCGAGTGTAGGGGCGAGTCGCTGCACATAGTAGGCTGTGTAAGAATTAACCTATATCGACTCGCCCAATTGCAAATGTACGTGGTGTTAGATAATTACCGATACCGGGCTGGGGGCGACCCGATCAAATTAAAGGTTGGGTGGTGTCAATTAAATGCGGCGGGTCGCCCCTACAACTTCTATTATCTATGTTACCGATATCTAATGGGAGGGAAACCCCTCAGCGCCCCATATTTCGTTTCATTTGATCCAACTCTTCATCAGTCTCCCAGCGCTGAAATTGAGTCTCTAAGGGGTCTACACCTGCTCCAATGTTGTAGTTTGAACTCTGGTTCCAAGCCGATTTCTGCCACTGAGATTGAGATTGAGCTTGGGCTTGAGTGCGGGCAGCTTCTGCTTCTCTGGCTTTGGTATGAACTTCATTGCGGCGGGTTTGAATCTGACGCTGTAATGCTTTAGTCTGAGCAATTCGCTGTTTAACCCCTTCCATCTTGCCCCAGAGTTGATTCCCTTGATGCAAAAGCGTAGCTTCTCGTTGTTGAGCGGCTTGGGCTAAATCAGGTCTGCCTTTCGATTGAGCCTTATTCATCCGTTCGTGCCAACGCTGAATCTCTTGGGCAACTCCTAATATTTCCTCCTGTAGGCGCTTTTGCTGAAGTTGCAAGTCAGCAATGAGCTTTAGTGTGTCTTCTTCTTGTTCCCGTAACTGTTCTTCGAGTGCCTGTAACTCTAAATGGGGATTGTTGCGGAGAAATTCATCTAGGCGATTTTCCAGAAAGCGATTGAGATCCTCAAATAAACCCACTTCTGACTGACTCCTAATACCCGTGCGCTTCGCTAATATGCTACCTCATCCTTTGGATGTCAGGGAGCTGGGAAAGATGAGGGAGATAACTCAAAACTCAAAACCAATTTGCAAATTACTCTATCGGTGGGCATAAATTTGCAATTTGCCCATGGATTTCACCCCTTGGGGAGATGATTTTAAGCCTTTAGACAACGATTCTGACAGAAAGACAGGAGGATTTGCCTTTGAGTAGGTAATCCTATTCCGGTCATCGTTAACACAACCGAAACAACGAGGAAGAACATTATGGTTGAGAGTGTGGGACTAGGACTCATGAGTTGGGTAACTTGGGTAGCACAGATACCGATAGAGCCAGAACTCGATACCGTCGAAGATGCCGCGCTGATTTTTGACGGACCCCAATTTTTTACCACATTGATTGCCGGTGTGGTTTTAGCGTTTGCGTTCCAGATGCTCTTAACCAATCTGGGTGTGGCGTTGGGAATTTCCTTTGCTGGAGGCTCAGACTCATCATCGTCAAATCAGAAATCCTCAGAGACGGTGCAGGGGACAATTCGCAAGGTTGGTACAGCATTAGGATTAGCAACGTTAATCAGCGTAACCTTGGCGCTATTTTTTGCCTGTCTATTTGCCATAGAATTAAGCCTACTAAATGATCCAGGCTTGGGTGCGATTGTCGGGTTGGTGATTTGGGCAACGTACTTTTCGTTACTTGTTTGGGTCAGTTCAACAACGGTTGGTTCTTTGATCGGATCAGTAATTAGTACCGCTACCTCTGGTTTTCAAGCCATTTTAGGCACCGCCACAGCCGCAATTGGCGGTAGCGCCGTCCAAAAAGAGGTGGTGCAAACCGCAGAAGCAACGGCGGCGGCGGTACGTCGAGAACTGGGTTCTGCAATTGACCCGGAGACGATTCGCGAGAACTTAGAAGATTATATTCAGGCGATACGACCTCCAGAACTGAATCTGCAAAAGATTCGGACGGAATTAGAAGACTTAATCAATGACCCAAATTTACAAGAAATTGCTGGTAGTGACAGCCTGCGTGATATTAATCGGCAGACATTTATTGATTTAGTAAGTAGCCGCAGCGATTTACCGCCACGGGATGTGAATCGAATTGTTGACCAACTTGAAGCCGTCTGGAAGAAAACGGTGAATCGGTTGCCTTCTTCTAGAGATGCTATGGCAGAATTTAGGGAGTACCTTCAGTCCGCTACGCCGGATCAGCTCGTTAGTGATGAGTTTACCGAGAAGCTCGATGATTTAGTCACAGAAGTACGCAAGCGCCGCAAAGCCCAAAATCCAGGACCTCTGGCTCAAGCTGCATCCACAGGTATACATAGTCTGATGGGCATGGTGATGGGACGTGTGGATATATCAGACTTAGATATGGAGAAAATTGTCGGTCAGCTTAAAAACGCAAGAAGCCAAGTTACTGAACAGGTTGGTCAAGTTTCCGCTCAGATCCGTGGTGGGACTCAGGATGAATCCTACAGTACGGTGCGAGCCGATGTGGAAAATTATCTGCTCAATAAATATTCTTGGCAGATGCATCGACCTACATTGGAGCGGGAATTCCGAGATGTACTCTATGATCCAGAAGCTGACCCTGCCAGTGTGGTACAGGAATTAGAGCAGCTCAATCGGTCAGATTTTGCTGATTTGTTGGCACAACGGGGTGTTTTTACTGAAGAACGGATCAGAGAAATTGCGACCTGGTTGGATATTATTCGCTTAGAGGTATTATCTGTAGCGATCGCAGCTAGAGAACGAGGTGAGGCGATCGCACTATTAGCCGCGATGGAGCAATATTTCCTATCCACGCCCAAGGAAGCACTCACGCCTGAGAAGATTCAACTGAATATTAGGGAGATTCTCCATGATCCAGATGCAGATTATGAACACCTGAGCAATCGTCTGGCTCAGTTTGATCGTCCATTATTTGAGCGGTTGGTCGAACAACGCCAAGATTTAACCCCGATTGAAGGGGAAGCGGTAATCGTTGAGATGGAAAAAGCCCGCGATCGCGTTTTGGATACAGCCAGAGAAACCCAAGAGGCGCTGAAGGCAAAAGTTGAAGCCCAGTGGATGAAGGTTCAGTCTGTTTTGAGTAACACGGGTAAAGATCAACTGAATCCTCAAGCCATTGAACAGGAACTCAAATTACTCTTAGATGAACCTCAAGCGGGATGGCTGCTGCTGCGTAAACGCGCTGAACGCTTTGACCGGGATACGTTGGTACAACTATTGAGTCAACGTCAAGATCTGAGTGAAAGCCAAATTAACCAAACTATCGATCAGGTTGAGAGTACCTGGACTCGTGTTCGCAGTATCCCCCAAAAAATGGCAGATACAACAAAAGAGCAATACGACAAAACCATGTCCGCGATCGCTGAATATCTGCGGAACACCGGGAAGCCAGAACTCAATCCAGACGGGATTCAGCGTGATTTGACCAAACTGCTGGATGATCCACAGCATGGAACCCGCTTAATCAGAAAGCGGTTAGCCTCAATGGATCGCGATACCCTGGTACAGTTACTCGCCCAACGAGATGATCTGAGTGAACAAGAGGTTAATCAGATCATTGAGCAAGTGTTTTCTACCCTGCGCCGTATCGCCAAAGCCCCCCGACGCTGGGCGCTACGCACTCAGGAAACCGCCCAAGATTTCCAAGCCGCTTTTGAGGATTACTTACGTTCGACGGGTAAAGAGGAACTGAATCCCGAAGGAATTAAGCGGGATATGCAACTACTGCTGAGTGAACCCGGTTCTGGGATGTCGAGTCTACAAGAACGCTTGTCCCACTTTGATCGCTCGACATTGGTGGCGTTGTTATCCCAACGGGAGGATATCTCAGAAGAGGATGTTAACCAGATTGCCGATCAAATCCTCAAGGTGCGCGACCAAGCGATCGCCCAAATTCGGACGGTGCAATATCGCATCCAGTCGATTATTGACGGTATTTTTGAGCGCATTCGCGACTACCTGAATAGCTTAGAACGTCCTGAACTGAATTATGATGGCATCAAGCAAGATGTGCGGACGTTGTTTGATGACCCAGAAGCTGGGTTTGATGCACTCCGCGATCGCTTGTCTCAGTTTGATCGGGATACCCTAGTCGCGATTATCAGTTCCCGTGATGATATCTCCGAAGCCGATGCTAATCGGATGATTGGTCAAATTGAGCAGGTTCGCACTCGTTTGCTACAACGGGCAGAACGGATTCAACAACAAGCCCAACTGCGCCTAGAACAGGTCAAGCATCAAACACAACGCCAAGCCGAAGAAACTCGCAAAGCCGCTGCGACGGCTGCTTGGTGGCTCTTTGGCACAGCGCTGGTTTCCGCGTTAGCTTCCGCAGGTGCAGGCGCTTTAGGTGTTGCTTGAAGATGTAGAGACGTTGCATGCAACGTCTCTACGTCAGGGCGCGTCTCCAGGGGTTTTCCATATCCCGGTTTCCTTAATTTCGTATCTATCTTTGGATAGAAAAGTAATTTATGACTGTAGAATGACGCCTGTTTTCGCAGCAGTCGGTAATGTTAGCTGTAGTGTACGGAGAAAATGATAACTATGGATATGATCAATTTATTAATGATCATCGCTACCTTGGCGATCGCCAGCCTTGTTCTCGTGAAGCCGAATCGCCTGTTTCGCTCAGCTATGATGCTGCTGGGTGTTGCCATCTTTACATTTAATAGTGCTTTTCCTGCTTTCGCTGCCCCCCCGCAAGCTGCTGTTGATTCCTCTCAAAGCAGTCAACAAACCAATAATGAAAAGGTGACCACCTCTGCAGCAGGGAGTCAGTATCAAGGCATTGAATATGTTGAATCGAGCCGAGGTGGAAAGGAACTCACTGATTCTCAGATTCAGGATAAAATTGAATCCGATATTTCTGAGAACCTAGTTGCTGGCGTTTCGAGTGGTGCGGTTCGACTCACCGGAACGGTTAAAGACCAAGCAACGGCTCGTAAGATCGTTGAAAAGATCAAAGATATTCCTGGTGTTCACGAGATTACTTTCGATTTAGCCCTGGAAGATATCCCCTCTTAATCAATCTTAAATGAACAAATATTCCGTTAATCTCAAACGGAGTTTTTCTGTCTTAAATTGGTCTTGTTCTATCCCACAAGACCAATTTTTTATAGCAGATTGCAAGTCAGTAAACCCCTTTTGAGCGTAAGCGAAACCCAACAGACTAACCCACGCTGGTTAGGTTACTCTACCCTTCGGGTTCTCCTAGGCGAGTACGATAAGGTGAGAGCCTACGTTCCCAGAGTCCAACCTATAAAGGGCGTCTGATAAAACGGGACATTCAGATTAAAATCCCAATAAAAGATAGGTTTCATTTTCTTGTTGAGTAACGGTTTGTCTCCAGCTCATTTCCGGAGATACATCTTCAAGTAGGATAAATAACTGATTATCAACATTCATACTATAAATATCAATATACTCCGGTCGCTGCGGATTATGAGAACGCGCCACACCTTCGAGCCTAAAATCTTCTGTTTTTCCTGCCAAAATATCCAATAATATATCGTCTAAACCAATCAACTCTGGAAAACTAATGCAGACCGATTTGCCAATGGTTAATTTTTCGGGAAAATCACAAAACTGGTGAGCCTGATCAGAAATCTCGCGAATCGTTAAATCGGGATTAAGGATCAAATACTCCATCTGGCGCATTGCCACAAACCTTTCCAGAATGGGGTTAAGCTTAGAGGACGCCGTTTGCAGTTCACAGAGATCCTTCAAACGATAGCCGAACCCATACACAGTTTCAATAATGTCACTTGCACCCGCTTTTTTGAGCTTGCGTCGTAATCCTTTAACATGTGCCTTAACCGTTTCCCGGTTTGGTAGATCTCCAAACGTCCAAAGTTTTTCGATAATATAATCTTGACTAAATATCCGGGTTGGAGAGGACATCAACAAATATAAAAGACCATATTCTTTGGGAGATAGACGCAAGGGTTGTCCCTGACAGGTTACTTCACAAGTACTCGGATCGATTTCCAAGTTTCCCCATTGCAACGTTGGTGTACTAGCATCCCGGTTACGTCTGAGTAATGCCCGAACTCGAGCCGCTAGCCCCTCAACAGGACAGGGTTTAATAATATAATCATCAGCGCCTGCATCTAATCCCGCCACCATATCTTGCGTTGCAGCTGATGCACTCAGTAGAACAATTGGACTGGTATTTCCCGCTTGTCTTAAACGGCGACAAAGACTAATACTATCCAGATGAGGCAAATTAATATCAAGCAGAATCAAATCGTAGTTATAGGCTAAAGCATTGTCCAATCCTGTCTCGCCATCATACGCCAGATCAACAACATAATTTTGTTGAGTTAACCCTGCCACAATGGTTTTGGCTAAAGTTTGATTGTCCTCAATAACCAAAAGTTTCATTTTTTTTCCCTTTTGTGCAATAGATGATCCTGAATCTTCCTGTAATATCCCCCGATTTTTAAGCAGGAAATTCCTCCCCTATTGAAACCCACGCCTTGCCTACATCATTTGTGACAATTTTTCAGGAGGTGGAAAGATGGGGGATAGGAAGACGCGATAATGGCAGACAGAAGAGATTCTGTCCACCTGAAACCCCTATTCTGCCTCACTTCAAAAGAGTATGGTAAAAAAACCAGCGATTGTAAGCGATTGTAATAGATGTTAAACACAAAACCAACTAATTCTATGTCGTTGTCGATGAGTCCCCAGGAGCGTAACCTGCTCCACTCCTTAGTTGACTACTCCTCTATCCAGTCTCTGCCAGAAATTTGGTCGATCGCGGCGCAGCGATTTGGACAGATTATTGCCCTCAGAGATCCTCACACCCAACCCGAGGTGATCTTCACGTACACTCAGTTGGTGCGCCAGATTCAACAATTGGCGGCGGGATTACAAACCCTGTTTGATAATCCGGTGATCCAAGCGGAACAAGAGTCCTCGGAACTTCCTCCCCGTATCGCCTTAATTGCCGATAACAGCCCCCGTTGGCTGATTGCGGATCAGGGGATCATGACAGCTGGGGCGGCAAATGTGGTTCGTAGCGCCCAAGCTGATCCCAAAGAATTGCGGTATATCTTAGAACACAGTGGTAGCATTGCTTTAGTTGTCGAAGATACCAAGACACTGACCAAACTCAAACCTCATCTTGACGAGTTGCCGATTCAGTTTGTGATCCTACTCTCCGATGAAGAACCACCTGCTGAAGACAAACTCAAGGTGCTTAATTTCTCTGAGGTGATGAGTCTGGGTTCAAACGCAACTCTACAACCGATTCAGACGACCCGTCAAACCCTCGCCACCTTAATGTACACCTCCGGCACCACCGGGAAACCCAAGGGTGTGATGTTAACCCATGGTAACCTGTTGCATCAAGTGACTACATTTGGTATCGTCCTCCAACCCAAACCGGGCGATCGCGTCTTAAGTATTTTACCGACGTGGCATGTCTACGAACGCACCGTTGAATACTTCCTCCTCTCCCAAGGATGTACCCAAATTTACACCACGATTCGCCATGTCAAAGCCGATCTCAAAGCCTTTAAACCCATCTACATGATCGGCGTTCCTCGGCTGTGGGAATCGATTTATGATGGGGTGCAAAAGCAGTTTCGGGAGCAACCACCGAACAAGCAAAAATTAGTGTTCACCTTACTGGATATCAGTCAGCGTTATATTAAAGCGCGGCGAATCGCCCAAGGGTTAGACTTGAACCAGCTTAATCCTAGTCCCCTAGAACGTCTTAGCGCCAGCATCCAAGCCTCACTCCTATTACCCGCCCACAAATTAGCCGACAAACTCATTTATCAAACCGTGCGGGAGGCAACCGGGGGTCAAATCAAAACCATTATCAGTGGTGGGGGTTCCCTGGCAATGCATTTAGAAAACTTCTTTGAAATTGCCGGGATTGAGATTCTGGTGGGGTATGGACTCACCGAAACCTCTCCTGTGACGAACGTTCGCCGGATGGAACGGAATCTGCGCCGTTCCTCCGGACTTCCCATGCCCGGAACCCAGATTCGCATTGTTGATCCCGAAACCCGGAAACCCTTACCCACAGGCGAACAGGGGTTAGTTTTGGTCAAAGGACCCCAAGTGATGCAAGGGTATTATAAAAACCCAGAGGCAACGGCAAAAGCCATTGACTCCGAGGGATGGTTTGATACCGGAGATTTAGGATGGGTGACGCCCAACCATGATTTAGTCTTGACAGGACGGGCAAAAGATACCATCGTATTGACCAACGGCGAAAATATCGAGCCGCAACCGATTGAAGATGCCTGTTTGCGAAGTCCCTATATCGAACAAATTATGCTAGTGGGTCAAGATCAGCGATCGCTCGGTGCGTTAATTGTGCCGAATCTAGACGCCCTGCAACAGTGGGCAGCCGCTGAAAATGTTACCCTAAACTTGCCCAACTCCGATACGAACGAGGACAGCGAGTCGTTCCGGACGGGTATTGAGCTGAAAAGTAAAGAGGTGCAGAACCTATTCCGGCAAGAATTGAACCGGGAAGTCAAAAATCGACCGGGCTATCGCCCTGATGATCGAATTGGTCAATTTGCGCTGATTTTAGAACCCTTTTCCATAGAAAATGGCATGATGACTCAAACACTGAAAATCCGGCGACTCGTTGTTACTCAACGATATCGCGATATCATTAACGGGATGTTCGCCCCTATTGCGGGGAAATAGGGTGAAAGAGTCTGCTGGCAAGTTGCCTGTGGCTCTTAACATGATTATGCCCCTAAACTTTGGGTTATCCTGTTAGTCGGATTAACCCTTACCTTTTTAACTTGCGGTGGGGGATTGGGGGAGGCAATAAGTCCCACGCCATTGCCCAAACTGCCGTATTGAAGTCAGAAAGGAACGACCTACTGAGAAATACCTATATGCCTACAGAAGAATCTCAATCCAAAGAATCTCAATCCAACCTACTCTTGAAGCGACCGGTTAATATTAAAGCCATTGTCACACCCCGCTGGAAGGAGGAGGTACAACAACAACTCCAGGGACAAATTAACCAACTGGACTCTCAACTTCAACAGTTGGACATGCAAGGGCAACGGGCGATCGCGGAAATTCAAAAGCAAAGTGTGAATCCTCCGGGTCCTCAAGTCAAGCAGCAAATCGAAAGTATTCAATTGCAGGTCAATCAAAAGAAAAGTGAGCTGCTAGAGCAAAAAAACCAGCAACTCCAGCAACTTCAACAGGTACAGATGCTCGAACTTGACCAAGAAGTCAATCAAGGTCAGATCGAAAGCTTCTTCCGCGTTGAAGCCGGAGATAACCTGGTTCGCAAAATGCAGGTCGAAATTCTCCTACGAGATGGTGTAGTCGAAGAAATTCGCGGCGATATCTAACGTGGTGTAGAGACGTAGCATGCTACGTCTCTACACTGCCTCTTGCTATCCTGGAAGGAAGTTCCCCTACCACGGATAATCCGCCCATTCAATAATGAGTGACCAAACAACCCGATTATGTATTCTCGGTGGAGGCTTTGGGGGGCTTTATACTGCCCTGCGCTTAAGCCAACTCCCTTGGGAAACGTCACAGCAGCCAGAAATTATACTCGTTGATCAAAGCGATCGCTTCGTATTTATGCCCCTGCTGTACGAACTCCTGACAGGTGAACTGCAAACCTGGGAAATTGCCCCACCCTTTGAAGAACTCCTGGCAAATACTGGGGTACGCTTCACCCAAGCGACGGTGATGGGGATTGATAGTGAGCAACAGCGGGTACAATTGCAGGATGGCGTAGAGTTTGCTTACGATCGCCTAGTCTTATCCTTAGGTGGAGTTACACCGATGGAAAGCGTCCCCGGTGTGGCTGAACATGCCATTCCCTTTCGGGCGATCGCAGATGCTTATCGTTTAGAAGAACGGTTACGGATTCTCGAAGAATCTGATACGGAAAAAATCCGTGTCGCGGTTGTCGGTGGTGGATATAGTGGCGTGGAACTCGCCTGCAAACTCGCTGAACGGTTAGGAGAACGCGGACGCATCCGGTTAATTGAACAGGGTGAGATGATTCTGAAAACCTCTCCCGAATTTAACCGTGAAGCCTCACAACAGGCTTTAAATGAGCGAAAGGTATGGATTGACCTAGACACCTCAGTAGAGGCGATCAGCGCCGATACTATTTCTCTACTTTACAAAGGACAGGTAGATACCATTCCGGTTGATATCGTGTTATGGACTGTTGGCACCACAGTCGCCCCCGTCGTGCGATCGCTCCCCTTTAAACAAAACCACCGGGGTCAACTCATGATCACCCCAACCCTACAAGTGGTGGATCATCCCGAACTTTATGCTTTAGGGGATCTAGCCGATTGTCGAGACATCACCGGTCAACAAGTCCCCAATACGGCTCAATCTGCCTTCCAGCAAGCCGATTACGCTGCTTGGAATATTTGGGCATCTCTAACCGGGCGTCCCTTACTCCCCTTCCGCTACCAGCATTTAGGCGAGATGATGACATTAGGGACAGACAACGCGACACTGACTGGGTTAGGATTAAAACTTGATGGGGTCTTCGCCCACCTAGCGCGGCGTCTTGCCTATCTTTATCGTATGCCCACCCTAGACCATCAGCTCAAAGTTAGTTTAAATTGGATGGCACAACCTTTATTAAATCTGCTAAAACATGAGGGGTAAGAACATTTTGACTCTTCACTTTGGAAAGAGGGCATAGCGCACGAGGGATGTAGGGGCGGGTTTTACCGATAACATTGAGGAGAAAACCCTTAATTGAACTAAACCCGCCCCGATCAAGTGGGAGAACAATAAGACAAATGACAAATAACGAATGACAAATGACCAATCCCAAAGTCATTTTACTCGATGCCGTCGGTACATTATTTGGGGTGCGCGGAAGTGTCGGTCAGGTTTACAGTGCGATCGCTCGCCAGTTTAATGTGAATGTACCACCGAAACTGGTTAACGATGCCTTTTTCCAGGCTTTTGCTGCGACTGATCCCTTAGTTTTTCCCAACACCGACTCAGACGAGATTCCTCAGTGTGAATTTGAATGGTGGCGCGTGATTGCCCTTCGCACGTTCCAAAAAGTTGGTGTTCTGGAACAGTTTGCCGACTTTACCGATTTTTTTGACCACCTTTACACCCACTTTGCCACCGCCGAACCGTGGTTTATTTATCCAGATGTTATCCCAGCGCTGGAGGCGTGGCGGCGAGTTGATATTAAGCTAGGTGTTTTGTCCAATTTTGATTCTCGCCTTTACTTAGTGCTAAAAGCCCTGAATCTGGATGAATTTTTCAGTTCAATCACCATTTCTACAGAAGCAGGCGTGGCTAAACCTGATCCCAAAATTTTTACTCGCGCCTTACAAAACTATGAGTGTGAACCTTCACAAGCATGGCACGTTGGCGATAGTTTGCGGGAGGATTATCAGGGGGCTAAAGCGGCGGGATTGAGAGCGATTTGGTTGGAGCGTTCCCAAGATATGGCTGAGATTTAATCGTCATTTGTTTATGTCATTCGTCATTCGTCAGGGCGGGTTTAGTCACATTTAGGTGACAAAAAATGTTAGTAGTCAAACCCGCCCCTACCAACCAGGTGTATATAGATCCCCGACTTCTTGGAGAAGTCGGGGATCTTGCGGAAGAAGACTATACCTCATCAACCACCAAATCTGCTGTAAATGCCGAACAGCTTATGCTGTAAATAAAGATATCAGCAATCAATCAAAAAGCGGGCAAATGCTAGCTTACTCGCAATTGCCCACTAAAGACTTATAAAAATTGTTCTCATTCTATTGAGAAGAAATATAGAAATTAAGATTTCCGAGAATTTTTACGACGACGAGAGACTGCCATGGCGCCAGCAAGTAGACCTAAGCCAGCCAGGGTAGCAGGTTCTGGAGTGGATTTTGGAGTAATGGATTCCGCGATGATGACAAAGTCTTGATAGTCGAAGTCAGATTCAGGACCCCCAACAAGTTTATCCTCGAAAGCAATGATGAATTCATTGTCGCTAAATACACCTGGTTGACGTCCCGACGCCTGTAGTACTGTTTGATCATCGCCCTGAAAAATGAGACCCTGAGCCGCGTTATTTGTGTTGAGCCGATCC
>Ga0207419_1002530_pt1 | contig 11918 bp, 12 predicted proteins | sample ElkSloMetagenome_4_FD_184723 | JGI IMG/M metagenome (GOLD analysis project Ga0207419, IMG submission 184723) | Hot spring microbial communities from Elkhorn Slough, Monterey Bay, USA - MD2A (version 2) | ecosystem: Environmental > Aquatic > Marine > Intertidal zone > Estuary: Microbial mat ... | reverse complement strand
ATATCAGCTATGATTTTCATGCTTGGCAGCGGTGGATAAATGTACGTGTTCCTCACCATAAATTCTTTGAGAATGTCGTTTTGTATGGTTCCACTGAGTTGCTCTTTTTTTACGCCTTGCTCTTCTGCTGCAACAATATAAAAGGCCATTACGGGAATGACTGCCCCGTTCATGGTCATAGAAACCGACATTTTATCAAGTGGAATTTGGTCGAATAGTACTTCCATATCCAAAATGGAATCTATGGCAACACCTGCTTTACCTACATCGCCAACTACACGAGGATGGTCTGAGTCGTAGCCACGGTGGGTGGCCAAGTCAAACGCTACTGATAGGCCTTTTTGTCCTGCTGCCAAGTTTCTTCTATAGAATGCGTTTGATGCTTCTGCGGTACTAAAGCCTGCATACTGACGTATGGTCCAAGGCCGCATTACGTACATGGTAGAGTAAGGGCCACGTAAAAATGGCGGAATGCCTGCGGCAAAATTGAGATGGTCAAAATCCTTGATGTCTTTTTCAGAAAAGGCGGGAGGGACTTTGATTTTTTCTGCTGTATCCCAAGCATTTAATTTTTGATTGTTAGCTTGATTTCTTTGCTTAGCTCGATTAAGTAATTTATCAAAGCTAATATCTTTAAAATTGGGTTTAGATTCCATAATGTTGCCAGTTCGTGTTTCCATCAATATAAATATTTTTAATTAAATCTCTAAGTATATCTAGTTTAGAAAGCTCAAAAGAATACAAAAACCACCCTACCTTCTATACTGCCAAGACTGGTAATTATCCCATGCGAAAGAAACTTCTTTTCCCTATCAGTTTTCGGATTATGGAGTTGTTTAAAGTTTTGGGTTATAAGTGAAAATGGAGATAGACCATTTGCAGCTCAACAAAATAACTTTAGGCAACTTCTGTATATTTATTTGACATGGTGTATTTTTGGTCAGGATTTTTTTTCGCAAAATTCGGTTAGTGTACCAAAAGTAGATTTGGGATGTAAAAAGGCGATGTCTAGTCCTTCGGCGCCTTTTCTAGGTGTTTTGTCTATTAAGCGTACACCTTTTTCTTCTACTTGTTTTAGTGAGTCCTCGATGCCATTTACGGCAAAAGCGAGATGATGTAATCCTTCACCTCGCTTTTCTATAAACTTCCCGATAGGACCTTCGGGATCGGTACTTTCTAAGAGCTCAATTTTGGTTTGGCCCACTTGAAAGAAGGCGGTTTTTACTTTTTGGTCTTTTACTTCTTCTACTTTGTAGCATTTAAGACCTAAAACTTTTTCATAGTAATTGATGGAATCGTCAAGGTTTTTTACGGCGATGCCGATGTGTTCAATGTGGGTAGGTATCATAATTTTGATTTGTTTGTTTGAAGAATGGTTCTTGTTAGCGAATTCAAAGCTATAAATACCTTACATCTTACAACATGACATAAATCAGGTAGGGAGGTGATTTAGTATATGTAACGTATATTTGCTTATGCGAATGAGCATTGGCTTTTACATAAAACTTAGTACTCACCTTTTATCTTTAGCAAAAAATGAATTGGTTTTATTTCTATTGTAGCGTGGAAAATACAATTGAGGGCATGCTATAAGATTAAAGATTTATGGATGGCGCATTTGCTTGTTGGGTGATTTGATCCAAATTTTATCTTATAAAAACCGTCACCATAATAATGAAAATAATGGTGGCGAATAGGGCAATGCTCAATGTAGAAATGCCCAATTTTTTAGAAGCGATCCAGCCACTGATTCCAATACTTGAAAAAAACAGAAATATACCTAACAAGAAAATGATGGATGGATACTCATTCAGGCCTGCATAAAAATTAGCGTCTTTAACATCGTTTCTGGCAATTTCTCTGTTGATGTCTGCCTACATAAGCGACCAAATAAGTGCTGCCAAGACCATGCAAATAGCGCTAGATAGTGCCGTGGCAATGGTGTATTTTGCCGAAGATGTAAGGGCTTCTTTTGAGTCGGTGCCCGTTGCTGAAGCCAAAAGTGAGGCAGCGGCTGTAAAGGCCAAACCACCTAATACCGCACTTATAGAGGCAAGTTGTTGATAGGCTTCTGAATATAAAGCATAAAATCGATAAACATCGGGGTCTAACACGAAAAAGCTTTAAGTTGATCAGTTAGTTGTTTTCTTCTTTTTCAACTGTATGATTTCTTTGTTCAAATCTTCATTCTTGTTTATTTCGGTCTGCAGTTCTCTACGCAGTTTCATTTCCTTTTCTTTTGCCTTTTTCTTATAGTCCTCGAGTTCTGCTTCCGCAGTTTCGGCGAGTTTCTTTTTGTCTACAGCTATTTTTTCGTTTTCCTTATATCTGTTGAACCCTAGACCGATCACTACAGCCAATGCTAAAATGATAAAAAAGTTGAAATAAACGTAGCCGGTTTTGCTAAATGAAATGCCTAAAACCTTTAAATGGTCTACCAGGTACTGATTGTCTGCCATTTGCTGGTCTTTCTTTTCCATATCAGCCTGCATTGCTTCCATTTTGTTGTTGAGGTCCCTAATTTCAGAAAGTGTATTATTGTAGGCATTTTCTCTGGCAGCTAAGGTATCGGTAATTTGTTTCCAAAAAGCATCGAGCCTTGCGTTGGCCACTACTTGGTATTGCTCATAATTGGCAGATTTGTCTTTGAGTTCTTCAAAAGCCTCGTTTAAGTTGCTAGGAGGTGCTTCTTGCCCATCTTGAGCTAAGGTTGTTAGTGAGAAATTAAGAATGATGAATGCGAAAAAAATAATTTTATACATCACTTAAAGTTTAAAAAATTCTTGTAGCAATAATTGTAGAACTAATCTCTACAAATCTTATTCCGAAGGCAAATTTAAAAGAAAATCCCGTTCTGATTGGCAGAACAGGATTTTTCCCCCTATAGAATTTTTTTAAAGTTCGGCTAACTCTACCATAACGCTACCTGAGTAGTAGTTGTCATTCATCAGCGCCTTGTAGTAGCTTTCTGCTTGTGATTTATCAGAGAAAGGTCCCAATACTATTTTGTAAAGAAGTTGATTGTCTTCGCTTTCTTTGATAAAAACCATGATGTTTTTATGGAATTTTTCATTTTCCAATTCTAAAAGCTTTACAAAAGTATTGCGGTAATTGCTAAAAGCACCTACTTGTACGCCATATCCTCTGCGTTTAACGGTTTTTGCAGATACTTTAAAAAGGTATTCACCCGGTACATCTACTGCAGGCGGTAATTCTTCTTCTGCTTGTACGGTAATGTCAGGGGCACCTGTGGCATTTTCAAACTGCTTAAGCTTACTTAGTAATTTGCTTGCCGACTGAAATCCCGATAGTCTAGACATGAGCTTACCCTCTGAGGTGAAAATAAGTACAGAGGGGAAGTAGATAACGTTGTAACGCTCTGCTAGTTCCTCGCCTCCATCTAAAATAGACTCGCCATCTACGGCCAAGCCTAAGTAGGTTTCTTGGGCGTAATCTACCAATGTCTGATTGGTAAACGTCTCCTCGTTCATCCTCTTTGCCAATGGACTCCAATTGGCGTAAAAGTATACAAAATAGGGCTTGTTGGCATTCATGGCACGGGTTTGTAACTGCTCGTAAGTGCCATCGAAAAAGATGAACTCTTTGGTTTGTGCCTGTGTAAAAGCAGCGGCGAAAAGTAGGCTTATGGTGAGCCCAAAAAATAGTTTTTTCATAATGTTGTTCTCCTAAGTAAAATCAGAAAAGAATTAAAGAAAAAATGCATTTATCAAAATACTAAGCATTAGATAAGCTTGTATTGAAAAATAAAAAATTGGCTAATTAAATATAGTCCTTATTTACTATTGCGAAAATTTACGGCAAATTCTTTAAAAAATACAATTTTATTTGGAATTTAAGTAATGCAGGTAAAAAAATACCATATATTATGTAAATATTGCTATCAGAAAAGCGATTTAGGTACTTTTAAGATTTAAGTGAGTTGTTTGAGCGCATCAATAAGTTTTTTGTTTTCCTTTTCTGTGCCCACGGTTATTCTGAGGCAGTCTTCGCAAAGTAAAACTTTAGAGCGGTCTCTGACTATAACCAATTGCTCCACCAAATCGCGATAAGTTTTGTGAGCGTTTTCCATCTTTACCAATAAAAAGTTGGCATGAGATGGATGCACTTTTTTGACAATTGGCAATGTCTTTAGGTCTTCTTTAAGCTTTTCTCTTAGATTTAGGATTTCGGCTACTTTTTCTTGTCTTTCTGCATCTGCTTGCAAAGCCTCTATCACTTTATTTTGTGTTAATTGGTTGATGTTGTAAGGAGGCTTTATTTTATTGATGATTTGGATGATAGCCTCATTTGCAAAGGCCATTCCCATACGCAAAGCGGCCATTCCCCAAGCTTTTGAAAAAGTTTGCAGCACCACTAAGTTAGAGTATTGCGGCAAGAGACTTGTTAAGCTAGCATTTGGCGCAAAGTCTATGTAGGCTTCATCTACTACAACCAAGCCATTGAAACTTTGCAGGATTTTTTCAATATCCTTTTGGGCCATTTGGTTTCCGGAGGGATTGTTCGGTGAGCAAATGAACAACATTTTTATTTGGTCATCTTGCTCTATTTGCTCTAATACAGCTTGGGTATCGATAGAAAAATCGGTATTGAGTGGTACTTGCGCTACTTTAACCAAGTTAATATCAGCACTTACTTGGTACATGCCATAGGTGGGCGGCATGGTAAGTACTTTATCTTCTTTGGGTTCACAAAAAGCTCTAAATAGCAAGTCTATGGCCTCATCACTACCATTGCCTAAAAAAATTTGTTCGGCTTTTACTTCTTTTAGCTTTGCTAAGAGTTTTTTTACTTCCTTTTGTAAAGGATCAGGATAACGGTTAAAAGGTTCATGGGTAACTGAACCGAAAGGATTTTCATTGGCATCTAAAAATATGCCCTCGCGCCCTGTGTACTCATCGCGCGCAGAGGAGTAGGGTTTAAGGTTGATGATGTGCGGCCGCACAAGTACATTGATATCAAAAGTATTTTTATTCATGAAACCCTTTTTGCTTTGTTTTTATGTTTTATCGGTGCATTTTAAGTGCATACTCATTACAGATCAAGGCCAATATAAGCACACTATCGCTTCCTGATTTCTTCTAAGCGAATGGAAACGGCCTTTTTATGGGCTTCTAGCTGTTCGGCAGCTGCCATTCTTTCTATAGTTATACCAATTTGCTTAAGTCCTTCTGTACTAATTTGCTGAAAAGTTATTTTCTTGAAATAACTATCTAAAGAAACGCCGCTGTACACCCTTGCATAACCATTGGTAGGCAGGGTATGGTTGGTGCCTGAGGCGTAGTCACCCGCAGACTCAGGCGTATAATGGCCAAGGAATACCGAACCTGCATTGGTAATTTTCTCACCGATTTCTTCCGCGTTTTTCATAGCTATAATGAGGTGCTCTGCCGCATATTGGTTGATCAATTCTACCGCGGTGTCAGTAGCGTCTACCAATATGATTTTACTGTTTTTTAAGGCTTGCTTGGCAATGTCTCTTCGTGGTAATTCACCTACCTGCCTTTCTACTTCTTTTTCGGTGGCTTCTGCCAATAAAGCATCATTGGTAACCATAATTACTTGGCTATCTACACCATGCTCGGCTTGAGATAGCAAGTCTGCCGCGACAAATTTAGGATTGGCAGAACTATCTGCTAAAACGGCTACTTCAGATGGGCCTGCAGGCATATCTATGCCAACTCCGTATTTGGTGGCCATTTGCTTGGCCGCCGTAACGTATTGGTTGCCAGGGCCAAATATTTTGTCAACAGCGGGTATACTTTCTGTACCGAAAGTAAATGCAGCAATAGCTTGTGCTCCACCGCATTTGTAAATGTTTTTGATACCTACCAAATCAGCAGTAAACAAGATAGCAGGGTTTACTTTGCCATTTTTATCGGGGGGTGTACAAAGAGCTATTTCTTGGCAGCCTGCCAATTTAGCGGGTATGCCCAACATGAGCACAGAAGAAAACAAAGGCGCCGTACCTCCCGGAATGTACAAGCCCACTTTATCTATGGGCACGCTTTTTCTCCAGCACATTACACCAGGCATGGTTTCTACTTTTTTAACCAGCTCTTTTTGTACTACATGAAATTTTTCTATGTTGTTTCTAGCATTGCTAATGGCTGCCTTTAACTCTTCGGGTACTGCTTCAATAGCTTTTTGTATTTCGTAATTACTCACCCGCAAATCATCTACTTTTACTTGATCAAATTGCTGGGTAAAATCTTTTACTGCCGCATCGCCTTGTTCTTTTACCGCTTGCATGATCGGTTTCACCCGATTTTCTACCTCGTCTAAATTCATAACAGGCCGTTGTAGAAGTTCGCCCCAAGTATCTTTAGCTGGATATTTTATCAATTGCATGGTTTTAATATACTTTTTTTGATCAATGATTAGATTTTAGAGAGGAATTATAAGATCATTTTTTCAATCGGTACTACCAAGATGCCTTCTGCACCGGCGGCTTTTAGGTCTTCTATTTTAGCCCAAAAATCGTTTTCGTTAATTACCGAGTGTACCGAGACCCAGCCTTTTTGCGCTAGAGGTAAAACCGTAGGGCTACGCATACCCGGTAATTGCTCTATAATGGCATCTATATTTTTTTCAGGGGCATTTAGTAAAATGTATTTGTTGTTTTTTGCCTGTTGCAATGATTTTATCCTGAAAAGTAATTGCTCGAGCACCTTTTTCTTGCCCTCGCTCAACGCTTTGTTGGCAATGAGCACAGCTTCAGAATTAAAGATGGTTTCAACTTCTTTTAAACCATTGGTAAAAAGTGTACTGCCCGAACTTACAATGTCACAAACCGCTTTTGCTAAACCAATGCTAGGAGCGATCTCTACCGAACCACTTATTTCGTGTACTTCAGCCTTTATATCGTTCTCATCTAAAAATTTACCTAAGAGGTTAGGGTAAGAAGTGGCAATGCGCATACCCTGTAGATCTTGAGGGCCATTGTATTGGGCAGCTTTCTCTATAGCTATAGATAGTCTGCATTTAGAAAACCCCAATCGATGAGCTGTGTCTACAGGTTTTTGCTTTTCTACGATAACATTTTCTCCTACAATGCCAATATCTGCTATACCGTCTGCTACATAACCGGGTATATCATCATCTCTTAAGAAAAAGAATTCTACAGGGAAGTTGGCTGCCTTTGCCTTTAATTTTCCTATTCCGTTTGATACACTAATGCCGCAAGATTTTATGAGTTTCATTGAACCTTCGCTCAACCTGCCCGACTTTTGTACCGCCAGCCTCAAAGTGTTTTCCATCTTTTAGTTTCAGTTTGTTTTCTTTATTTAAGTTTTAAGTTGCAAAGTTGGCTTGCATATTTTTAAAATCATAGTAAGTAGTTAAACATATTTGATTGAAGGGTTTATAATGTCTTGTCAAGAAGGAAAAATTTGTCCGATGACTTTGTTTTAACGTTTGGAAAGTCGCTTGAAAAGTCGCTTGAAAAGTCGCGATATTATAGGGTCGCAAACTGAATTTTGACACGATATGCAACTTTATAAAAGTTTACTTTCTATAAAGTAATTTAAGAGAGAAGTAAATGCTTTGAGTAGGTGTGCAGAATTAACTTATTCATATTTATTTTGTCTCCTTACCTAAAATAAAAAAAGCTGCGTGTTTAGCGCAGCTTTCAGTTAGTTTGTTAAGTTTATTATTTAATCTGAAGAATTACGGTTGGCTCTTCCGGCTCTGTGTTCGAACTTGAGCATCATTTTACCTACCGCATCTTTTATTTTTCTGTCTCTTTCTTCAGGGTCTCTTACGCTAGGACTTTCAATAGAGCCTTGCCATACAAGTACATTTCTTTCGGCATCTACCAAGTCCACTACTATTGTGGCTTCTTCATACTCGTTTATATTAATGTTGTTGGTACCGCCAAATCCCCAAAATCCCCAATATGGATTAAAGGTAGTAGCATTTCTTCTGGTTTTTACCATAACGCGCACATTGGCCAATAAATCAGGATTGTTATCAGTATACTGGTAACCCTTGGTTTCCAATGCTCTTGCGACTGCTTCTTTTATTCGCCTTTCGTCTAATTGGTCGTACTTGGGCGATTCTTCTGTATCTTGTTTTACATCATCCCAAAAATTATAAGTTGTATATCTTGAGAAGTCTGTACTTACATCATAGTCTGTGGTTACACTGTTTACGCTTGCGCAAGAAGATAGCAAAAATGCACCTAATATAGCTACAAGCGCTACTTTTAAAATTTTATATGTTTTCATAGCATTAGTTGTTTGGTTGATAAAATGTTAGTAGTTGATAGCTGTATTTAAAAAATTTGGTAGTTGATTTTGATAGGCTTAGAAATTGAATTACAGGATATGATTACTGCTAAAAAACTAAGTGGCATGCATCAAGAGATAACATGTTTAAGTTTAAATTTTTTCGATTTTGTTAAATGTAATAAAATACACATCCAATGATTTTTTCTTCCTTTCGCACAGTCTTAAATACGTTAATGAGATTAAATGGTTTATATTTAAATTTTTTTAACAGATAAAGCGAAAATTTCCCTATTTGACTAATAATCAGTTATTTATTGATAACATTTCTCTTTTAAAATAGGTTCTTTTCCGCATTTTTAGGCTTTGTGCTACTGTTAATTAGTCCAAAGCAAATTGCCATAAACTTGAGGTAAGTTTACATTTGTTCTTCAAGAAATATGGGTATAGAATGCGGTTTTACCACTGTCTTACTCGCCCAAATAGAATAATTACTAAACTGAAACTAACCAACATACTTATGTTCAATTATCAAGAATTTATCAAAAGAAATGAAGGCTATGTAGATGTAGAGTTGCAACAAAAAATAAGAGAAACCAAATTACTTATAGCCGGTTGTGGCATTGGTAGCAGCATAGCCGAAGCTGCCATAAGATTGGGTTTCGAAAAAATAACTTTAGTAGATGGTGATGTTATCGAACTACACAATCTTAACAGGCAAGATTATAACTATTCTGATGTAGGTAAGCCCAAAGTTTTTGCCCTAAGGGATAGATTGTTGAGCATTAATCCACAAGCGGAGATTACCATCTATAATGATTGGGTGGATAAAGAAAATGCCTACGATATGGTTCAAGAAGTAGATATGGTTTTAGATACCATCGATTTTTTGAGTTTAGAAGGCATCATAGCTTTGCACGATGCATGCAAAGTACAGAGCAAACCGGTTTTTAGTGCGGTTTCTGCTGGTTGGGGAGCTGGGGCCTTGTATTTCCCTCCCAATAGTAAAACTTCTTTTAGGCACTTGTTTGGCATACCTGAGCAAGGCGAAGTAAGGCATCTTTCTTATGTAAGTACTTTTAAGGCATTTATAGCGCAGTTGGCGCAACATCTAGATGCTGATATCATTAGAGCCCTCTCAAAAGCTTTTACTATAATGGAAGATGGCAAACCTTGCCCTGCCTCGCAAGTAGCGCCCGGTGCTTTTTCAGTTGGGGCCTTGGCAATGAGCATGGTCCTGAGGGTGCTCGCAGGCAAACCTGTAGCAGAAGCACCCGATTTGGTACTGCTCAACATGAGCGATGTTTGTACCAATCAGGTTGTAAAGCTCAAAGGTGAGCTGCTGCAATAAGTAGTTAACTCAATTTAATTCTGAGATTTCGTGAATCATCCATTCTGATAAAAATATTGGGGTGGATGATTTTTTGCCAGATGAACTGATTTGTTTGGTAAGGCTATTTTCCAATATCTGGCGATTGGTATTTTTTCTCTATGGCTCGGTAAGCCTCTTCAAAAGAAGCCCCTTGTTTTATAAGTGTTGTAAACTCGTTAAATCCTTTGAGGCCCACGATATTCCACCACCGGCTTACTTCTCTTGAGGCGGTTACATAAGACAGAAAAGGACTTTCTTCTGTGTAGCGCATAAAGTCTTGCATATTGGCCAATTCTGGTAGGGGAGGGGCATTTTTTCCATTGGCAGTGAGCATGAGCCAAAGTGTTTCAGAGTTGGCGTATCGGTAATCTAACATGAGTGCTAAGCCCTCATCAAACCAAGTAGGAATTTCTGCCTCTCTATTGAACCATCCAATTCTACTTACCAATTCTGAATGAACCAGTTCATGGCTGATCACATCTCTGTTTAGGCCACCAGGGCCCAATACTATAAAAGTGCCCAGCATAGTAATATGATTCATGCCTGGGCTTTTCATATTGGCCCCGTATTTTTCCATAATAGATTTGGTATGGCCTGCAATAATGGTGGGGTTTGCCGTAGTGGTATCGAAAAATAAATTAAGCCGCTCTTTAGAGCGCTCAATATTCATTAATAATAGCTGCACTTCGATTTCATCCATGTCTGGATCCACATAGATTTGCTCCTCTACTTGGCGCAAACTAGAGTAGCTGACCATAACGCAGCGCAACTGGTTGATAAAAAAAAGCCCATATGCTATTAGCAAAGTAACAAGAGATACCATTGCATAAGATAATAGGGTTTTATATGGTTTTTTCATCAGCAGGTTGACTAATGCTTATTTTCTTAGTTTTAAAAGCTTGGTATTTAATTCAACTGTAAGCAAAAAATTGTAATATGATAAACATTTCATACAGTACTAAAGCTTTTTTAGCAAGAGGCATGCAGTAAAATTTATTCTTAATATTTTAATGGCAAATACGATTAAGGTTGTAAGCTTGGCCAAAAAATATTTTAAATAAATGTACCTATACCGTGCTATACATACATTATACTAATAAACCTCTATCGAAAAAGTTCGGTTTTATTCGGCAAAACATTCTAATCTTAGAATTAACTGCAATAAGCATGATAAATTTGAGTGATTTTTTTTGAGTAAATCAAATATTACTGATAAGTTTAAAGTGTTAATAAGTGTGAACTAACACAATAATATCTTTCGATAGATTGACACACATTCGGTTGTTTAGAATATTGTTAACAAGTTTACGTTTCATAGGCTGTAAATTAATCTAATCTACGAAGGATTACTAAGTTTTATATCTAATCATATAAGCATGAACAAAAAAGCTAAAGTGCTACTTGTAGAAGATGATCGGATCATCGCTAAGCTCGTTAAGCGATATTTGGATATCAGAAACTACGACGTAGTCTACTGCGACAATGGAAAAGCAGGGTTCAGTGCATTTAACAATTACAGTTTCGATATCTGTATTTTTGATGTGATGATGCCCTACAAAGATGGCTTTACCCTTGCCCAAGAAGTAAGAAAGCTCGATGAGTACATTCCGATTCTATTCATCACTTCAAAGACACTTGCTAAAGACAAAATTAAAGCCTTTAAAATCGGTGCCGACGATTATCTTACCAAGCCTTTCGATATGGAGGAGCTACTCCTTAGGATAGAGGTAATTATGAAAAGGCAACAAAGTAAACCAAAGGCCCCTTCTGAAGAAGAGGACGACAACGCAAGATTTAGTATTGGGCAATATACCTTGGATGTGCCCTACCAGAAATTGTATTTTGGAGAGGGCGAGGATTTTAGAAAACTGACAGCAAGGGAAACCGAGTTGTTGCACTTTCTTTACAGACACCGCAACGATTTAATAAGGCGTGAATTTATTTTACAGGAAGTTTGGCAAAACGATGACTATTACGCAGGTAGAAGTTTGGATGTTTTTATGTCTAGGCTGAGAAAATACCTTAAAGGTGATCCAGATATACAAATTATTAATGTTCACGCTATAGGCTTTAAATTTATAGTACCTTGAAAATCGTTAGGTTCTATACCACTAAAGGTGAGATAGAAGCCGAACTCTACTCCGAGGATGCCCCCGCAACCGTTGAAAATTTTATACAGCTCGTCGAAGATGGTTTCTTCGATGGGCTTCTTTTTTTTCAATATGTGCACGATACTTTTGTAAAAACAGGTTGCCCGAATAACGATGGCACCGGCGGGCCCGGTTACTTTATAAAAAGCG
>Ga0207419_1002529_pt1 | contig 11918 bp, 11 predicted proteins | sample ElkSloMetagenome_4_FD_184723 | JGI IMG/M metagenome (GOLD analysis project Ga0207419, IMG submission 184723) | Hot spring microbial communities from Elkhorn Slough, Monterey Bay, USA - MD2A (version 2) | ecosystem: Environmental > Aquatic > Marine > Intertidal zone > Estuary: Microbial mat ... | reverse complement strand
CAACTGCGGCCAGATCAAGACCGGCTCGCTGTCGCGCTCCGACCGCATGGCCAAGTACAACCAGCTCATCCGCATCGAGGAGGAACTGGGCCCGGCGGCGCTGTACGCGGGGACGAGCATCCTGCGCGGGTAGGCGTCGGGCGCGGCTGGCCGGGGTGACCCACCGGTTCGGCAGCTTGTGATCGCGACGAGCCAAGCGACGAAGCAATCCAGGGCGAGAACCGATACGGTCTGCTCTGGATTGCTTCACGTTCGTGTTGCGACGGGGGTTCGCAATGACGGGTCCCTTGCCCTCCCGCTTTCGGTCGAGTCTAGAGCACCCCGTCCACCCAGTCGAACAGCTTGTTCTTGGGCAGGGCGCCGATCTTGGTGGCCACCACCTGGCCGCCCTTGAACACCATCAGGGTGGGGATGCCGCGCACCCCGTACTTGTTCGGCGTGCCGGGGTTCTCGTCGATGTTGATCTTTGCCACCGTGATGCGGTCGGACATGGTGGCGTCCATCTCCTCCAAGGCGGGGCCGATCTGTTTGCAGGGGCCACACCACTCGGCCCAGAAGTCCACCAGCACCGGGGTCTCGGACTTCAGAACGTCTTCGTCGAACGAAGAATCGGACACGTGCTTCATCGGTCGGGTTGTCCTTTGGCGGGTGTCAGGCCCCATGCCGCGCCGAATACCCGGACGGCGGTGGCGGCCATGCTGCGCCAAATCTAGGGCCGCACCCTGAGGAGCGTCAAGCCGAGCCGGCATCGGGCGTCCGGCGCGGCCCTCAGCGGCGGCGGCGCAATAGGATGTAAAGCGCGCCCTCGCCGCCGTCGCGGGGCTGGGCGCGCGCCGTCGCCAGCACGATCCGCCGCAGCCCGTCCTGCCCCAGCCAGTGCGGCACATCGCGCCTCAGCACGCCGCCGCCCTCGCGCCCGGTGCCTTTGCCGGTCACGACCAGCACGCAGCGCGCGCCGCGCTCGTGGGCGCGGTGCAGGAACACTGTGAGGGCTTGGTGTGCCCGTTCGCGGGTCATGCCGTGGAGGTCGAGCCGGCCCTCAAGGTCCATGCGACCGCGCCGGAACCGGTCGTGGGTGCGGCGGTCGATGCCGGCGGCGTCGCCGCGCCGGGTGGCGGGCGAGGCTGGCGCATGGTCGGGACGGGCAGAGTCGCGGCCGGCCGGGCGCGATGGCGGTGGGTTGGGGGCAGGGTCGAGAGGCCGCTGCGGTGCCGCTGGGTCCGGACCGGGGTCCGGGGCCGGCGCGGGCCGGCGTCCGGCGAGGGGCGTGGCGTTGCGTGTGACTTGTTGCCACAATCTGAGGTCGTAATCCGAGATCGAGGCCTTGCCTCGGCCCCGGCCACGGTGGTTGTCAGGCTCCCTGGCCATCCGCGCCGTCATCGACCAGAACGACATGCAACTGGCGCGGGCCATGGGCGCCCAGCTGCAGGGTTTGCTCGATGTCTCCCGTGCGGGAGGGGCCGGTGATCATGTGGACCGTGCGGGGCAGGCCGTCCGGGTGGGCGTGACGCAGGCGGCTCCATCCGTCCTCCAGGCCGCCAACGATGTCCGAGGCGCGGAGCACCACGATATGGGTTTCGGGCAGGACGTTGAGCGTCGCCGGGCTGGCCGGCCCGGAGGCCATGAGGATCGTGCCCGTCTCGGCAATGCCGGCCAGGGCGTGAGCGATGCCGACGGTGTCGTCGGCGGTCGGCGCGGCGCGCCGGTCCAGGGTGAAGCGGCTGTCGCGGTCCAGTCCGTCCAGGCGCGGATCGGGGGGCACCATGGCCCGCAAGGGCAGGCCGATGCCCGCCAGATACTGGGCCACGGCATCGCCCACGTCCCCGGGCGCGCAGCGCGACACGGTGGCGGCGGCGGCCTCGGCGTTGGTGATGAACCGGGCCACCAACTCAGCGTGGGTGCCATGGGCGATGGCCGGGATCACTGGCGCCACCGGCGATCGCGCGGGCTCGGCCGCGCCTGCGTCGTCGGTCGGGTCGGGCTCCGCCGGCCGCCCCAGGGCGGCGCGGATGTTGCTCAGGATGGACTCGCGGGCTGGACTGCTCACGCCAAAGGTCTCTGCATGGGGGTGTGCGGGATGGGTGGGCGAGGGGTGGACAAGGGCCGGGCCGCTCAGGGGCTGGGTTTGGGTGGCGCGGACGCCGTGTCGTCGCTGCCCAGGCCCGGCCCCAGTTCCTGGCCCGACTGGAAGCGCCGGGCGAAGGCGCGCCAGTCCCCGCGCGGCGCCACCACGCCGATGCGCGGGTTTTCCGCCAGGGTCACGACGACGCCGCCGTACGACCAGATGACCTGCCAGTTGTGCGCATTCTTGAGCAAGTTTGCAATGGTGCGGGCGCGCAGGCGCTCCGCCACCCAGGGGCGGACCAGGAACGCGTAGGCGAACATGGCGATGATCAGCGTGACAGTGCCGGCCACCAGGTTGTAGGCCATCACCAGCAGACTCCCCAGGATCAATGCCACCAGGGGGACCACGTTCTCCCAGGGGTCGAACACGGGCGAGCCGGTTCTGTTGAGCCTGTTGAAGTCCACACGGATGCGGATGCGATCCGCCATGTAGGCTTCGGTGAGACGTTCATGGAGGCGATAGTCCTGCGCCGCCTTGGAGGAACGCGCCATCGTGTCTGGAAATCCCTGTTTGACGATCCGGTGCGGTCACGCCGCGCCCGGGCCCTAGTTTATTGCTCTTTTCCGGATTTGTAACGCGACATGAAGGAGCCGCCGGGCTCCGGCGCGGGCAGGTCGCGCACCCGCGTCCACGCACCGGCGAACGGCAGGCGGCGCACGCGGCCCCGCCGTCCGGCCATGAGCCTCAGCAGGCGGCCCGCCATGGCCGTGCCGAAGCGGTACACCGCCGGCCGCCGCGCCGCGAAGGCCCACAGACCCAGAGCCTGCCGGGCGCTTTCCGGGGTCAGGTTGCGGTCGACTTCTTCCTCCCGCCACTGCCGCAACATGCGCGGCAACGGGATCTTCATCGGGCACACCGCCTCGCACCGGCCGCACAGGGTCGAGGCGTTGGGCAGGCTGCCGGCCTCCTCCACCGAGGACAGCGCGGGCGTCAGGACGGATCCGATCGGCCCCGGGTAGACCGAGCCGTAGGCATGGCCGCCGACGGCGCCGTAGATCGGGCAGTGATTGATGCAGGCGGCACAACGGATGCACCGCAGCACGTCCTGGAACGGGCTGCCCAGCAGGCGCGAGCGGCCATTGTCGACCAGCACGACGTGGAAATGCTCCGGTCCGTCCGCATCGTCGGCCCGCCGGGGACCAGTGGCCAGGGTGGTATAGGTCGACATCACCTGTCCCGTGGCCGAGCGGGCCAGCAGGCGCAGGATGGTGGCGGCGTCGTCCAGGGCCGGCACCACCTTGTCGATGCTGGCGACGACGACATGGACGCGCGGCAGGAGCTGGGTCAGGTCGGCGTTGCCTTCGTTGGTGACGATGACCGCCGAGCCGGTCTCGGCCACCAGCATGTTGGCGCCGGTGATGCCCACGTCCGCCGACAGGAACCGTTCGCGCAGCACGGTCCGCGCCTCGTCCAGCAACGCGCGCGGCTCGTCCAGAGGGCGCCCGGCGTCGAACTCCAGGTGATGCTCGCGGAACAGGTCGGCGACCTCGGCCTTCCGCACATGGATGGCGGGGGCGATGATGTGGCTGGGCTGTTCCTTGCGCAGTTGGATGATGTACTCGCCCAGATCGGTCTCAACGGAGTCGATGTCGTTCTTTTCGAGGGCGGCGTTGAGGCCGATCTCCTCGGTGACCATCGACTTGCCCTTGGTGACCAGGCGAGCGCCGTGGGCGCGGCAGATGCCGATTACCGTGCGGCAGGCGGCTTCGGCGTCGCCGGCCCAGTGCACGTGGCCGCCGCTCTCGGTGACCTTGGCCTCGAACCGCTCCAGGTAGTGGTCGAGGTGGGTGAGCGTATGATCCTTGATCGCCTTGCCGGCGTCGCGCAGGGCCTCGAACTCGGGCAGGGCCGCCACCGCCTCGGCGCGCCGGGCGCGGAAGCCGGTCTTCATGGTGGCCAGCGACTGCCGCAGGTTGGCGTCGGCGACGGCGGCGCGGGCGTTGGATCCGAACTCGCGGCTTGTTACGTGCATGGCGTCTCGCTCTCCGAACCGGGCGACAACATCAACGGGAGTCCGGGTCTTCGCCGATGGCCGGGCCATCGGTCGCGCCGGCGAGGACCTCGGCCACATGGCGGGCCTGAACGGTGCTGCCCTGGCGTTTGAGCATCCCGGCGATGTTGAGCAGGCACCCCATGTCGCCCCCCAGGACCAGGCTGGCGCCGGTGGCTTCGATGTCCTTGACCTTGTCCGAAACCATGCTGCCGGAGATGTCCGGGTACTTGACGGCGAAGGCGCCGCCGAAGCCGCAGCATTCCTCCGGCGCCGACACCTCGCGCAGCTCCAGCCCCTGGACCTTCGCCAGCAGGGCGCGCGGCTGAGCGTGGATGCCGAGTTCGCGCAGGCCGCTGCACGTGTCGTGGTAGGTCACGGTGGCATCCAGCCGCGCCGTGACATCCGTCCAGCCGAGCACGTCGACCAGGAACGCGGTCAATTCGTAGGTCTTGCGCGCCAAGTGACGGGCACGCTTGGGCATCTCCGGGTCCGGGTGGGTCCGCAGCAGGGCCGGGTAGTGGTTGCGGATGTGGCTGGCGCAGGAGCCGGACGGCGCCACCACGTAGTCGACCATCTCCGCCTCCAGCGCCTCCACCATGTGCTGGGCTTGGTCGCGCGCGGCGTCGCGGTCGCCGCTGGTGAAGGCGGGCTGGCCGCAACAGGTCTGGCGCGGTGGCACCGTGACGCGGCAGCCGGCCTGCTCCAGCAGGCGCAGGGCCGCGAACGCGGCCGATGGCCGGAACAGGTCGGCCAGGCAGGTGACGAACAGGGCCACGTGGGGCGCGGTGGTGTCGGCGGTTTCGGCGGCGGGGGGCATGGACATCCGTACGGGTGGGGGCGACAGACGAAACGGACCACGGGAGCGCCACACGGGGGCGCCACGGCGCGGAGCCGGGGTCCGTCGACTCGTCCTTATCACCCCTGCCGGACAGGGGAAAGGCCTCGTGCGGTGTTTGCGGTTGAGGAGGGCGCCGGCCGGGTCGAGTGGGTCCGGGCCACGGACTCAATGGATGGCTTTGTTAACGAAATCGTTCCACTTAAGCGCATATAACGCTTGATGTAGTGTGCCTGTCGGAGGTCGATGCTAGCATCAACAATTCGTCCAAAAGCCGGCGCATCGATCAGGCCGTGAGGGTGGGATCAGCCTGACCGGGCCGGGTTGGCCATGCCCGGGGCCGTCGCGTCCAAGGTATGGCCTGCACAATAAAAAAGTAGCGGGAATGGTACGGTCCTGGACCATCACCCATTGGCTGGCCGCCATCGTCATCGCCGCCGTCGTGTGCTCGGGGATCGCCGTCATCGTCCTCGTGCGATACCAGGAGGCCGCGTCCGTCGCGGCCCTTGCGGAGTCGCGGGCGCGAGCGACGTCGGAGCAGGTGTTCGAGCACGTCTATCTGTCCATGCGCCACGGGCCGACGCCGGGTGAACTGACCGGGATCGTCGACCGCCTGAACACCAAGCTTGAGGCCGCGAGCGTCAATTTGGTGCGCAGCGAGTCCGTCGCCCTGCAATACGGGGATTCTCCGGGCGCCCGGGCCGCCCGGGCCAATGATCCGGAGATCAAACGGGTCCTGTCCTCGGGACGGGAGGAGGTGATTCGGGACGGGAACACGCTGCGCTTCCTGCATCCCCTTAAACTGGTCGAGGAATGCGCCGCGTGCCATGTCGGCACGATTGGCGAGACCGTCAACGGTGTCATGGACATCCGTTTTTCTTTGAATGTTCTGGAGCAGCCGCTGGGGTTTTTGACGGGCACGGCCTTCCTGGGCTTCCTGGGGGCCTTGTCGCTGATCTTCGGCACGCTGTTCGTGGCCGTGCGCCTGCTGGTGGTGCGCCCCATCCAGGGGCTGTCCGAGACCATGACGCGCCTTGGCACCGCGGATCGGCCCGAGGGCGCCAGTGTGGGACACCAACCGCAGGTGCGGGAACTGGCCCAGTTGACCGACGCGTTCAACACCTTGATGGACAGGGTCGCGCACCAACGCGCCGCGCTGGAGGAGCACGCGGCGGCGTTGGCCGTCGCCAAGGACTCCGCCGAACACGCGCGCATCCAGGCGGACGCCGCCAACATGGCCAAGTCCGAGTTCCTGGCGTCTATGAGCCACGAACTGAGGACCCCGCTGAACGCGATCCTGGGCTTTTCCGAGGTGATCCGCGACGAAGTGTTCGGGCCCCTGACCGACCCGCGATACCGGTCCTACGTGGCCGACATCCACAACAGCGGGTGTCAGTTGCGCGACTTGGTGAACGATCTGCTGGACCTGGCGCGGATCGAGGCCGGCCGATTGGAACTCGCGCCGGAGACGCTGGACGTCGCGTTCGAGGTTGGAGCCTGCGTCGATCTGTTCCGGGAGCGCGCGCGGGAAGCAGGGCTGACGCTTATTCGCGACTGGGGCCGGGACCTGCCGCCGCTGTGGGCCGATCCGCGCGCCTTGCGCCAGGCGCTCAACAACCTGATTTCGAACGCCATCAAATACACCCCAAGGGGCGGGTCCGTTCGCGTTGCCGTGCGGGCGCTTGCCGACCGCATGGAGATCGCCGTGGCCGACACCGGCATCGGCATCGACAAGGAGTTTCACGACCTGGTGTTCTCGGCCTACGGGCGGGTGATCAATGTCGAGACCCGCAACATCGAGGGGACCGGGCTCGGCCTGTCGCTGGTGAAGGCACTGATGGACCAGCATGGCGGCACCGTGACCCTGGAGAGCCGGCAGGGCGAAGGCTCCACCTTTACGCTGGTGTTTCCGATGCGGCCCGGGGAGGCTGGGTCCTGACCTCCGGTGTGGCGCGAAAATGTGGGATGGTGCGGGCGGCCGGACTCGAACCGGCACGGGAAAGCCCAAGCGATTTTAAGTCGCTTGCGTCTACCTGTTCCGCCACGCCCGCATGACCCCCCAGGCGGATGGCCCGAAGGTAAAGCGGCGGACGGAACAACGCAAGAGTGCGAATAAAGACAACGTGATCCCAGACGTGCCAACCCCTGACACGGCTTATCGGGGGGCGTCAATCTCTTCGGGAACACCCTGCGGCGCGAAGTCCGTCCGTCCGCGCAAGGCGCGGTGCTGGCGTAACGCCCAGGCGACGTTGGGGTAGGCGAGGTGGCCCCACGGCAGGTCGTCCCAGTCGATCAAGGCAACCTCCTGGCTTTCGGGACCCGGTTCGCACACGGGGGAGAGCATTCGCCCACGATAGACCAGATGAACCTGGCTGATGTGGGGCAGGTTGTAGAGTGCCAGAAGGTCGGTCAGTTCGACCTTGGCACGGGCTTCCTCCCAGACCTCACGGGCGGCGCCCTCCTGGGTGCTTTCGCCCAGTTCCAGGAACCCGGACGGCAGGCACCACATCCCCTCGCGCGGCGGAATGGCCCGCCGGACCAGAAGATAGCGGTCCTCCCAGGTGCAGACCGCACCGACGATGACTTTCGGATTGTCGTAGCGGACGTACCCGCACTCGGCGCACACGAGTCGTTCCCGGTCATCGCCCTCGGGGACCATGGCCACGGTGGGACCCGTGCCACGGGCACCGCCGGGCACGGTCGTGAAATAGGTCTTGTGAATACGATCGACACTCACCGGATGGTTACCATTGCGGCGCCCCGCGCGAACGACACGGCGCGCCGAAGCCAGACCCGTGTCAGCGACACATCCCAGCTATACCACAATGTCCAGGTAGGTGCCACGCGGCGCCGTCGGATCCAGGTCCTGACCTTCGAAACGGATCCTGGGCGCGGGTTGGGTCTCATCCGCCGCGATGGCCGCCCGCGACGCGGCCGCCGTGGCGGCGCCCCCGCCGCGCTGGTTGCCATCGGCCGGGGCGGAGGGCCGCACGGTATCGGTCTGCAAAGCCGACGATGTGGCTCCGGAAAGTCCCGATACTTCGCTCATGCTGCCCTCACTGCCCTGTCAGGGGATGTCTGGCCGCCGGCCTGAAAGACGCTCAGGCGGTGATGTCGACCGACGCGCCCTTGCCCGATTCGGCGACCGGCGTGACGGCCTGGGCTGGGTTCTGGGCGTTTCCGCTCGCCTGCTCCAGCAGGCCCACGACCGCCTGATCGGCCTCCGCGGACATCCGCAGCATCGCCGTTTGCGTGGACATCATGTTGGCGGCCTGGCTCAGGAGGGTTCCTCCCACAATGGAGGCCATGCTCATCGGTCTGTCTCCCATTCTGGGGCACGTGTCACGACTCCGGGTCCCTTGCCTTGCCCATCCACGGGTCGCGATCGAGCCGGACCACATTCCGGCCGCGCACGCGCAAGGTCACCCGACGGGACGATGATTTCCCACGACAAAGATAGCAAATGACGGGCAGAGGGACAAGACCAGCCGTCACAATCAAAAATTTGCACGACAATGATGCAAAAACAGGACAAGTTTTATGGAATGATCATTGGGGCGAGTCGGCGCAAAACCGCCATTGGCCCGGCCTGTCAGCCGACATTTCCATGGCAATGTTTGTATTTTTTCCCGGACCCGCACGGGCACGGCTCGTTGCGGCCCACCTTGCCCCAGGTCGACGGATCGGCGGGATCGCGCGACTCGGGCGCGACGACGGTCCGGACGGGCTCGGCCACCCGAAGGCCTTCGCCCTGCGGCGCGCCGGCGCCGACGGCCGGCTCCGGATTGTCATGGCGGGCCTGCATCCGCGTCGGCGCGGCGCGCGGCACCAGTTCGTCCTCGGGCGGCGCCTCGCGGATCTCGACATGCGCCAGATACTGGGTGACGCGCTCGCGCAGGGTTTCCAGCATGGCCTCGAAGAGGGCGAAGGCTTCCTGCTTGTACTCGTTGAGCGGATCGCGCTGGCCGTAGGCGCGCAACGAGATTCCCTGGCGCAGATGGTCCAGGTGCAGCAGGTGCTCCTTCCAGGTCTGGTCCAGGAGCTGCAGGAGCAGGCTTTTCTCGACCAGGCGCAACGTGTCGGCGCCGTAGCGGGCGGCCTTCTGAGCCATGGCCTGTTCGGACGCCTCCAGAATGCGCTCGCGGATTTCCTCCTCGGCGATGCCCTCTTCGTGGCGCCACTGCTCGCAGGGCAGGTCCAGGGCCAGCAGCCGCAGACACTCGTCGTGCAGGCCGGTCATGTCCCATTCGTCCGGCATGGCCTTGGGCGGCATGTGCTTCGGCACGATGTGGTCGACCACCTCGCGGCGCATGTCGACGACGGTGTCGCGCACGTCGGTGGTGGTCATGAGGTCGCGGCGCTGTTCGTAGATGACCTTGCGCTGGTCGTTCATCACGTCGTCGAAGCGCAGCAGGTTCTTGCGGATCTCGAAGTTGCGCGCCTCGACCTTCTGCTGAGCCTTTTCCAGCGCCTTGTTGATCCAGGGATGCTCGATGGCCTCGCCTTCCTCCAGGCCCAGGCGGCGCAACATGCCGTCCATGCGGTCGGTGCCGAAGATGCGCATCAAGTCGTCTTCCAGCGACAGGAAGAACTGGGACGCGCCCGGGTCGCCCTGACGGCCGGAGCGGCCGCGCAACTGGTTGTCGATGCGCCGGCTTTCGTGGCGTTCGGTGCCGATGACCATCAGGCCGCCGGCCTTGAGCGCCTGCGCCTTGCGGGCCTCCACCTCGGCGCGGATGGCCTGGATGCGCTGGTCGCGCGCCTCGCCCTCCAGCTCGGCCGGGACCTCGCGGGCCAGGCGCATGTCCAGGTTGCCGCCAAGCTGGATGTCGGTGCCGCGCCCGGCCATGTTGGTGGCGATGGTCACCGCGCCGGGAATGCCGGCCTCGGCGATGATCAGGGCTTCCTGCTCGTGGTGGCGGGCGTTCAGCACGTTGGGCTTGATGCCCTTGGTCTTGCGCAGCGTCTGCGCCAGGAATTCCGACTTTTCGATGGAGACCGTGCCCACCAGCACCGGCTGGCCGCGCTTGTGGCAATCCTCGATCAGGTCGACGATGGCGTCGTATTTCTCGCGGGCCGTGCGGTAGACCTGATCATCCATGTCATCGCGGACCATGGGCCTGTGGGTGGGCAGGTCGACCACCTCCAGGCTATAGATCTCGGCGAACTCGCCGGCCTCGGTCATGGCCGTGCCGGTCATGCCGGCCAGCTTGGGATACAGCCGGAAGAAGTTCTGGAAGGTGATCGAGGCCAGCGTCTGGTTCTCGTTCTGGACCGTCACGCCTTCCTTGGCCTCCAGCGCCTGGTGCAGGCCCTCGGAGTAGCGGCGGCCCTCCATGGCGCGGCCGGTGAACTCGTCGATGATGACGATCTTCCCGTCCTTGACCATGTAATGCACGTCGCGCTCGAACAGAGTCCGCGCGCGCAAGGCCTGGTTCAGGTGATGCACCAGCGAGACGTTGGACAGGTCGTACAGCCCGCCGGACTGGATCAGGCCGGCATCGCGCAAGAGTTGCTCGGCGTATTCCGTGCCCTCTTCGGTCAGGCTGACCGCGCGCTGCTTCTCGTCTTTTTCGTAGTGGTCTTCCGACAGCTTGGGGATCAGCTTGTCGACCTTGCCGTACAGGTCGGTGCTGTCCTCGGCCATGCCGGAGATGATCAGCGGCGTGCGCGCCTCGTCAATGAGGATGCTGTCGACCTCGTCGACGATGCCGAAGTTGAAGGGCCGCTGGACCATGTCCTCCAGGCGGAATTTCATGTTGTCGCGCAGGTAGTCGAAGCCCAGCTCGTTGTTGGTGCCGTAGGTGACGTCACAGGCGTATTGCGCGCGGCGTTCCGCGTCGCTCAGGCCGTGCGTGATGCAGCCCACCGTCAGGCCCAGGAACTCGTAGATCTGGCCCATCCATGCCGCGTCGCGCTGGGCCAGGTAGTCGTTGACCGTGACGACATGGACGCCCTTGCCTTCCAGGGCGTTCAGGTACACGGCCAAGGTCGAGACCAGGGTCTTGCCCTCGCCGGTCTTCATCTCGGCGATCTTGCCCTGGTGCAGCACCACGCCACCCATCAGCTGCACGTCGTAGTGGCGCTGGCCCAGCGTGCGCTTGGCGCCCTCGCGCACGGTGGCGAAGGCCTCGATCAGCAGGTCGTCGAGGGGTTCGCCCTTTTGCAGGCGGTCGCGGAACCACGCAGTGCGCGCGCGCAGGGCGTCGTCCGACAGCCCCGCCAGCTCCGGTTCCAGGGCGTTGATGGCGGCGACGGTCTTTCCGAGGCCCTTGATGTAGCGATCGTTGGCGGTACCGAACAGCTTTCGGGCGATGACGCCGAACATGGGATGACCTCGGAAGCGGACAGAGAGGCGGACAGGGAGGGCAGGGGCACATAGAAGCAGGGGCACATAGAAAACGTCGCCCCGGAGCCCCGGGGCGCGTGCCGGCAAGAGATAGAGAGCGGGGGCAGGGCTGTCAACGAAACGCCGGCCCCACAAGCGTGTGCCCCAAAATGGTCAGAAACAGCACCTATCTGACGCGACGGTGGTGTCGCTGGCCCGGCCGAGTGGTTGACCCAGGCGGTTGACGATCCCGGCGCGACGGGTCAGGGTGCCGCCCACATCGCGCGGCTGGCGTCCTTGATGCCCGGCCGCCAATCTCTCGAGACCTTTCCGCTCCAACGAGGACTCACGACATGGTTCGCCCCACACCCCGCGCGCTGGCCGTCGCGGCCGGCCTTTCCCTGGTTCTGCTCGGTGCTCCGGCGGCTGTGCAAGCCCAACAGGAGATCGATCCCGATACCGTCGTGGCCCGTGTCAACGGCCACGAGATCACCATGTCCCGGCTCCAGGCCCTGCGCGCGCGCGATCCCCAGCTTCAGCAGGTGCCGCTGCCCATGCTTTATGAGTCCCTGGTCAACCACCTGGTCGAGGGCGAGTTGATCGTGGGCAAGGCCAAGGCCGAGGGCTTCGGCGATCA
>Ga0207419_1002526_pt1 | contig 11934 bp, 10 predicted proteins | sample ElkSloMetagenome_4_FD_184723 | JGI IMG/M metagenome (GOLD analysis project Ga0207419, IMG submission 184723) | Hot spring microbial communities from Elkhorn Slough, Monterey Bay, USA - MD2A (version 2) | ecosystem: Environmental > Aquatic > Marine > Intertidal zone > Estuary: Microbial mat ... | reverse complement strand
GGACGACGACGCGCCATCTGGAGAGCCAGCACCGGGCTAAGTCGATTATTGAGATCAAAGGCCGAACAGCCAGTCGAGCACCAAACGGCCGCTGCGATTACCCGCAGCGGCCTTTTTCGTTTATTGGGTTTAAAAGCAAATTTGATTGGAATTGCTATATGATCGAAATAGTCAGAAAATCCAAGAAAAAATCTGAAATATGACTCGTGAAACCATTGATTTAGCGACTAAAATCCGTGCTGCGCACGAGGCGCTCAGCCCGCTGATCATGGGAATTATCAACGTGACGCCGGATTCGTTTTCGGACGGAGGTCGATTTACCGAAACTCAAGTCGCCGTCAATCATGGTCGTCGCTTGGTTGAGCAAGGTGCCGATATTCTTGATATTGGCGGTGAGTCCACGCGCCCCGGTGCGGAGCCTGTCCCCGTTGAGGACGAGCTCGCCCGCGTCATTCCTGTAATCCAAGGTCTGCGACAGTCCACAGAATGTCCGATTTCTATCGACACCAGCAAGCCAGAGGTGATGCAAGCCGCTGTTCGGTCTGGTGCCGATATGATCAATGACGTCAATGGCTTACGCAGCGATGGAGCGGTCAAGGCCGCGGCAGATTCAGGCGTAGTTGTCTGTTTGATGCATATGCTGGGTGAGCCGCGGACCATGCAGCATTCTCCTGACTATGAAAACGTTGTTGATGAAGTCGCTGCCTTTCTGGATCAGCGGATCGAGGCCTGCTTGGCCGCTGGCATGAATAAAAATCAGCTGGTAATTGATCCAGGTTTTGGTTTTGGCAAAACCCTGGCTCATAATCTGGCCTTGTTGAACGGCATTACAAAGCTACGCCGAGCCGGTGTGCCGCTTTTGGCTGGTCTTTCGCGCAAATCAATGTTGGGTGCTATCACCGGGCGGCAGGAAACCCAGGACCGTCTGGCAGCCTCGCTTGCCGCCGCTTTATTGGCAGCTCAGCAGGGTGCAGCAATTTTGCGAGTGCACGATGTGGCTGAAACTCTCGACGTGGTCAAGGTCTGGTCGGCAGCTCGAGCTGCGACCTCAACCGAATCAAGGCAGTAGAATATCGCCCCATGAAAGAAAGTTATTTTGGAACAGATGGCATTCGAGGCCGCGTCGGCGATCCCCCCATAACTGTTGATTTTCTACTCAAGCTGGGTTGGGCGGCTGGCCGGGTTTTTTCACGCCAAGTAGATTCCAACCCAACGGTGGTGGTTGGTAAAGACACGCGTATTTCGGGTTATTTATTTGAGTCAGCGCTGGAAGCCGGCTTTTCTGCAGCTGGCGTCGATATCATTCTGCTCGGGCCGATGCCGACCCCGGCAATCGCTCATTTGACGCGCAGCCTGGGCGCGGTTGCTGGCGTTGTGATATCAGCATCCCATAATCCGTACCAAGACAACGGAATCAAGTTTTTTTCAACCGATGGTGAAAAGTTGCCAACCAGGCTGCAGGACGAAATTGAGGCCGAACTCGCGCTGGATATCGAGCAAGTGCCGCCACACAGGCTTGGCAAAGCACACCGGGTCGAAGACGCCAGCGGTCGCTACATCGAGTACTGCAAAGCGACCGTCCCATACGGCACGCATTTTGACGGCTTGAAACTGGTTGTCGACTGCGCAAACGGAGCTACGTATCGAATTGCGCCGAGCGTCTTCAAGGAGCTTGGGGCTGAAGTCGTCGCTATTCACCACAAACCGGACGGCCTCAACATCAATGAGCAATGCGGGTCGACGCATCCCGATAGCCTCGCTCGCCGAGTGCTTGAAGAGCGAGCCGATCTGGGCATTGCTTTTGATGGTGACGGCGACCGCGTGCTGCTGGTCGATCACGAAGGCTCTCTAATTGACGGCGACCAGATTTTATTTGTGCTGGCAACCGCTCGTCAGGCCAACGGTGGCCTGCGGGGTGGCGTGGTTGGCACCGTAATGAGTAATTTTGGTCTGGAAGAGATCTTCCAACGCATGGAGGTGCCGTTCGTGCGCAGCGCCGTCGGCGACCGTCACGTCCATCAGGCGCTGCGAGAGCGCGACTGGGTGCTGGGCGGTGAGGCCTCCGGCCATATTTTGTGCCTGGATCGCGCCATGACCGGCTGTGGCATTGTCAGTGCGCTGCAGGTGCTCGAGGTAGTGGCTCGCACTCGTCAGTCGTTGAAGGCGCTGGCCGAGGGTATGTTTAAATACCCCCAGGTAATGATTAACGTACCGATCGAAGGCAGTGCGCGTGCGATTGTTGACGATGATGCGCAGGTCGCCAAGGCCGTGAAGTCAGTGGAGCAAACGTTGGACGAGCAAGGCCGAGTCATACTTCGTCCCTCCGGCACTGAGCCGGTAGTTCGAGTGACTGTAGAGGGCCGCCGTCTCAATCAAGTCCAACAGCTCGCTGAGCAACTGGCCAGCGCCGTTGAGGAGGCCAGTCAGGCATGAATGAAACAGATAACGAACGATCAGGCAGCGATACTGGCGCAAGCCAGGCACCGACCGTGCCGGTTTTATCCTTGGATGAGTTCGACAATCAAAAAGGGTCGTTCACCGATGCGCTTGGCCAGGCCTGGCGCGACACCGGCTTCGTCGGTATTCGTGATCATGGCGTTGATGACGCAGTCATTGAGCGCGCCTACGGTGTTTTCAAAGCGTTTTTTGCGCTGCCGAGTGAGGTCAAACAACACTATCACTTGGCGGGCAAGGGCGGGGCGCGTGGCTATACGGGCTTTGGCGTTGAGCAGGCCAAAGATCATGATGTGCCGGACTTGAAGGAGTTCTGGCACGTCGGTCGCGAAATTGCTGATCACGACAATCCTGCGCCCGACATTTTGACGCCCAATCTCTGGCCCGACGAAGTCCAAGACTTCCGCCAGCATGCGCTTGCCCTATTTAACGATCTGGACCGTCTCGGCTCGCGACTTTTGTCCGCGCTGGCCTTGGATATCGGCTTGGCGCGCGACTGGTTTGCTGATAAAACCAATGTTGGCAATTCGATTCTGCGGCCCATTCACTACCCGCCGATTGGCAAAATTCAGCCTGGGGCGGTGCGCGCGGCTCAGCATGAGGACATCAATCTGATCACCCTGCTGATCGGTTCGAAAGAGCAGGGGCTGGAAATTCTATCGCGCAGCAATAACCATAATCAATGGGTGCCGGTCAGCACGCTGCCGGGAACGATTGTGGTCAACGTTGGCGACATGCTGCAGCGCCTGACCAATCATGTTTACCCGTCAACCACCCATCGAGTTGTCAATCCGCCGGGCGAATCGGCCCAGCAGGCGCGCTATTCCATCCCGTTTTTCCTCCACCCGAACCCGGATTTTTTGATTGAAACGCTCCCTCAATGCATCAGCGACGACAACCCTAACCGTTATCCAGAGCCAATCACCTCGCACGGTTACTTAACTCAACGGCTGCGCGAAATCAATCTAATTTGATCACCGCTTGTCCGGCACTCACATCGTTGAAGTCTTGCTGCACCACGGCAAGCTGACTCCGTGGGCATTTGATCCGAAACTCGACGCCTGAGCTGCTGTAGTTCTCGGCGGCTTTACTCGCATCGTGGCGGTCGATGATCTGATGGGCCACAGCAACCAAATCAAATGGCAGAGCTACTGAAAACGAGACCATTTCAATGAGTGGGTGAGCGGCTGCCGTCCGCAAGCACTCAGCAGCAGCGCCGCCATAGGCCCGAGCCAATCTGCCGGTGCCAAGTTTGATGCCGCCATAGTGGCGCACGACGACCACAGCCACTTGATCCATGCCCTGGTTTTCAATAGCCGCAAGAATGGGTCGCCCGGCGGTGCCGCCAACCTCACCGTCATCATCAAAGCGGTATTGCTGGCCGGACTTCCAGGCCCAGCAGTTGTGGGTCGCATCCGGTACGCTGACGCGATTCAAGAAGGCTTTTGCACTGGGCTCGCTCGAACAATGCTCGGCCAGGGCAATAAACCGGCTTTTCTTGACCTCCAGCGCCAGCCGAGCAGGTTGGCTGAGCGTTCTGCTCACGGCAATTGAGCAGGTCGAGGCTTTGATTTTATTTCAGCATCGACTTCGAAAGAATTCATCAAAATACTGATTTGTTTGGAAATGTCAAAATCATTTTCTTTAGTCAAGGTCTCACCTGACGCGTTTCTGATGACCGCATAGCCGCGCTCCAGCACCTGCAGCGGGCTGACCGCATTCAGCTCACGCAGCAAATGGCCGAGGCGCTCCGCTAGGTGATCCAAGTGCGCTTTTTGCGATCGGTTCAACCGTCCCAGCAATTGATCCAGACTGGCTTGCATATGCTCAATCTGGCGCGCAGGCTGGCGGCTAAGCAGTCGCCGATGGCCGGAAGATAACGCTTGCTGGGCGCCGTTGATGCGCTGCAGTTGAGCACGCTTCAAGCGCACCTGCAGCGCGCTCAGCCGGCTTTCGATATCGTCCAGCCGGCGTTTTGGGTGATGCTGATTGAGGCGCCGATTGAGGTAGTCCAGCGTTTGTGACTGGCGATTGAGGTTGTTTTCTATGCTGCGCTTGTGGCGCCGGTCTAGGCCCAACATCTGGCTGCGTAGTGCGGGTCCGTCCGGCGTGGCGGCTGCAGCGGCGGCGGTTGGTGTGGGTGCGCGCAGATCGGCAACGAAATCTGCGATGGTGACATCGGTTTCGTGGCCGACGCCCGTGATGACAGGCGTTGCACTGGCGGCTATGGTTCGAGCCAGATCTTCATCGTTGAAAGCCCATAGATCTTCCAGCGATCCTCCGCCGCGAGCGAGCAGAATCACATCGGCGAAGAGATGTCGATCAGCCGCGCGCAAAGCCGCACCGATTTCGCTCGCCGCCGCCTCGCCCTGGACCAGGGTCGGATAAATACGCACGTGAGCGGCCGGCCAGCGCTGAGACAGAACTTTTAGAATATCTCGAACCGCCGCTCCTGAGGGCGAGGTCACAACGGCGATCTTTTTGGGCCAGGCCGGTATGGTCTGCTTTCGCGTCTGGTCGAACAGGCCTTCTGCTTTGAGTTTGGCTCTAATCGCTTCAAACGCCTGCTGCAGGCTGCCTGCCCCGGCCTCGAGCATGGCATCCGCGATCAATTGATAATCGCCTCGGGCCTCGTACAGGCTCAGACGCCCCCGGACCAGCACCTTCATGCCATTCTCGGGCCTGAAAGCCACGTTTCTCGCGCTGCTTTTGAACAACGCGCAGCGAATCTGAGCGCGCGGGTCTTTCAAACTGAAATACAAATGCCCGGATGCAGGACGCGCCAGATTTGAGAGTTCAGCCTCGATCCACAGCCGGGGGAACCCCGCCTCAAGATGAAGCTTGACCTCTTGGTTCAGCTCGACAGGGCGATAGATTCGGTGTTCCGGTCCGGGTGGGCTGATGCGCATGGTTGGAGATTATACGGCGCTTGGATAGCGTCCGAGTGTGGCAGTGCTTCTGCTTGTTGTAGCGAGTCCACCGGTCGCAGATGTTTGAGGAAGCGCTCGGTGCATCGCTCCCAAGAAAAGCGCTCGGCGAACTCGACACAGGCGGTTGAATCAACCGAAAGCGCGCGAAAGAATGCGGCCGTCAGGTCGACGTCCAGCGCACCATTAGCACCGTCGGTGATCAGGTCCATCGGCCCTGGGACTGGATAAGCGGCGACCGGCACGCCGCAGGCCATCGCCTCCAGCATCACCAGTCCGAGCGTGTCTGTCCGGCTTGGGAAGACGAAAACATCGGATGCGGCCAGACAGCGCGCCAGGTCGTTGCCATGTCGATAACCGAGAAAATGAGCGCTGGAGTAGCGCGCTTTCAGACGTTCTAAATCAGGGCCTTCGCCAATAATCACCTTGCTGCCGTTGACGTCTAGATCAAGAAAAGCGTCAAGATTTTTCTCGCTGGCTACGCGTCCGGCATACATCGCAATCGGTCTTGGGAGCTGAAGATAATCCCGCTCGCGCGGTCGGAAGAGCTGGGTATCGACGCCGCCGGGCCAAATCGCTAAATTGTTAAAGCCACGCTCGCGCAGCAACTGACGCTGGGTTTCAGTGCGAACCAGCGTGCGTGCTGCCGGTCTGTGGTACCAGCGCAGATACGCATAGCTCCATGACAGTGGAACGGGTGCGCGCAGGCGAACGTACTCGGGAAAGCGGGTGTGGTAGGACGTGGTGAACGGCATCGCATTGCGCACGCACCAGTTGCGTGCAGCCAGCCCCAGCGGACCTTCCGTGGCAATATGGATGGCATCGAATGGTCCATGCGTCATCGTTTGCCGCACGGCTTTTCCGGGGCGTAGCGTCAGGCGAATTTCTGGATAGCTGGGGCAGGGCAGCGTGCGCCGACCTGCGGGAGACAAGATGTTCACCTCGTGACCCATTTGTTTGAGCGTGTCGCTGGTGGCTTGCAGCGTGCGTACAACTCCGTTCACTTGAGGCTTCCAGGCATCCGTAACCAATAGGATCCGCATCGTTCATCAACTCGCGTTTGAATTGATGTCGAGACTACGGTTGACTCATGTCACCAACGTGTCGTCGGGCTGACAGAGTGATGACATTGATGCAATCATTAGGCTTGAATAAATGAACTTCATCTTAAAAAGGAAACTAAATAGAGAGTGAAAGCATAGAGCGAGAAATTTTTTGATCAATACGCCGTTCTTGATCAATTGAAGTGGCTGAATGACGTACAGTAGTGGACAGGCAAAATTCTTAGAGGAGATTTTAAGGTTATGGATCAGACAATGTTGATTATCATCGCGCTCGGAGTCGGAGCTGTTGTTGGCGCGCTAATCGTTTGGATGATCAATCGCAATGCGGCCGGGCCCGGACAATCAGTCAAGTCATTGCGCGAAGAAAGTGAAAAATTTCGCGATGAAGTCAATGATCATTTTGTTGAAACCGCTGAATTAATCAATCAGCTAACCGATAGCTACAAAAAAGTCTTTGATCACTTAAGCGACGGTGCCGAGCGTCTTGTTGACGATAAAGTGATTCGCGAGCGCATGCCGGAGGTTTCGGATCAGGAAATTCGACTCAAGCGAATTGGTCAGCCGACCAGTCGCAGTGCTTCGTCTGCAGCCTCCAGCGCCAGCGCTCCAGCTTCAAGCTCAGCGTCCGCCTCGTCTGGTGGCGCAGCGAGTTCAAAAACGAAGCAAGAGATCAAGCCAGAGCCAGCTCTGAAGCCTGACCCAGGTGCCACTGCGACGAGTAAACCAAGCGATTCAGTGTCCTCGAACGCAGCGGCCCAACCCTCAACGAGTGCCAAGACATCGGCAACGATTGCTGATTCAAGGACAGCCGCACCAGCGACGCCCGCAGCTCAGAATTCGAAAACGACGAGTTCAACGTCGTCGAGTGGTGCAACGAGTGGATCTGCTGCTAGAAGTAGTGGCGGTGCTGAGGTTGGCGGTTCACCAAAAGCAGGTTCTGGTGCCAGCGCCAAGTCCCAGAACACTTCAGATGGCAGTTCGAGCTCGCGTTCGAATTCGGGCGCTGTTCAACCGACAAAATTAGGCGTAAAACCAGGCTCGAGCACGACTGGATCAAGCACAGCCGGATCGAGCGCAGCCGATTCGAGCGCCAGCTCAAAATCCGATGACTCGAAAAGCGACACCAATGAAAAAGCTTCAAGCGGTTCTGGTTCATCTTAACCCGGGTTGAAAATGACCTGTATCAGGGCCGAGCACGGAGTCGCCGAATTTGACCTTCGGCGCTGTCGATTAGCAGATAAATTCCACCATCGGGGCCGACTCGGACGTCTCTGAGTCGCTCGTCGATATCCAGTTCAATGATCGAATCGCCGACCACCTGGTCGGCTTCCAGGTCGACTCGGCGCAGGCTGCGCTCGGCCAAGCTGGCAATAAGAAGATCGCCATTCCACTCTGGAAATTGTGTTCCCAAATACAAGGCCATCCCGGCCGGTGCAATCGACGGCGTCCATACCCACTCCGGATTGCGCGCTTCAGACCAATTTTCAAACGGCGAAATGAGCGCGCCCGAGTAATCGATGCCCTGAGTCGCAACAGGCCAACCGTAGTTTTCGCCGGCAACAATTTGATTAAGCTCGTCTCCGCCGCGTGGGCCGTGTTCATGCGACCAGACGATGTCATTAACCGGATCGACAACAATGCCTTGCGGATTGCGATGGCCATAACTGTAGATCGCGTCTAAAGCATCGTTCTGATCGGTAAAGGGATTGTCTCCTGGTATATCGCCATTGGGCAACAGACGAACAATGGTGCCTATATGGTTGCCCAGGTTCTGCGCTTGTTCACGTAAATCAAAACCGTCGCCCAAGGTCAGCAGAAGACTGCCGTCAGGCAAAAAAAGAATTCGACCGCCATAGTGAACGGGACGATTGCGGCGCGGCTGGGCCGTGAAAAGTACTTCGAAACCACGCAGGCTCTCATTATCCAGGGTCGCCCGCGCTAATTCGGTGGTATTGGCCTCGGCGGTTCCAACAGCGTAGCTGAAATAAATCATCCTGGTCTGTTCAAAGTCCGGGGCGAGCACCAGGTCCATCAGGCCGCCCTGGCTTTTTACAAAAATATCAGGCAATCCAGCGATTGGTTCAGACAATTCGCCATCTGGCGAAATTTTGCGCAAACGCCCAACCCGCTCGGTCACTAGATACCCGCTTTCGGGTAAAAAAGCGAGCGCCCAGGGATGCTCCAGACCCTCAGCCACCAGCTCAGTCTCGAACTGAGCCCAGCATTTTGTGCTACCAGAGAGAGCAAAAGCCAGCGCACAAAGAAAAAATGCAGGCCCGCAACAAACACGCCGAAAATCAAACATTGCAGTCAGAACTCATAAGTTAAAGTCACAACCCAAATAGTAACGGGTTGATGGCGAAGATTGGTTAAACTTGGGTTTGTAGCGGACTGTCTGAAAGCTTGCTACAAAGTGTTTTTTGTTTTTGACTTTGAGAGCTCGAGCCAAGACGACAGTGAAAACGTCTGATACGTCCGAAAAATCACTAGAATTCACTGGGTCAACCCAACAGAGATAAACCATGAGTATCGTTCGCTGGTTAATGGCTTTTTTGCTGGCCGTGGTGGTTACTGCCGTGCTCGGCAGCATTATTCAGAGCCAGTTCAATCTGGCTTCAATCACGGCGTTAGGGCTGAGCGTTCCGGTTTCGACCCGGTTTGAAGTCATTCTGTTCGACTTGCTGAGTTTCGCTCCGACCTACGGCATTATTGCTGCATTTGCGCTGCTGATCGCACTGCTGGTCGCGGCATGGCCGGCATCGGTGTTCCCTGCTTTGAAACAGTTTTGGTATGGCCTGGCCGGATTTTTGGCCATCTACACCGCGCTGGTGATCATGAACGCGATGCTACCGGTTACCGTCATTGGGGCCGCTAGAAGCACAGCCGGCATGATGTCGCTATCGATGGCCGGTGCGTTGGGAGGCTGGCTCTATGGCCTGCTTTGGGCTCAGCGACAGAACGGCCAGAATTGATACCAGCGCGCGCAGCCTAATCGATGCTCGCATTGTTCGAGCTGGCGCCGGTAGCGAAGACTGGTCTGGTCAACTCGGCTGGCGATCTGGCGTAGCTGCGGCTTGTTGATAAACGAGCTTCTGGAATAGCCGCCATGGCCTTCGTGATAGGCCAGATAGAGGTCGTAGGCATTCGATTTGGCCAAGCCCAGCCGACGGTAGCTGACGTCGTTGTACCAGCCAATAAAATCCAACGCATCTTTCATGTCAGAACGACTGGCAAAGCGACGTCCGGTGGCCGCCCGATAATCTGACCAGGCCGGGTCCTGAACTTGCGCAAAGCCTTGTGCCGAAGAGCGTCTTGGAAGCGGAATGAAGCCCAACAGCCAGCGACGTTGGGGTTTGGCACGGGCCCGAAACGAAGATTCCTGTTGGACAAACGCCATCTGAACCGAAATCGGCGTGCCCCAGGCGCGCTCACTGTCTCGGGCGTAGTCATACCAGCTTGGATGCTGATCAAAAACAGCGCAAACGTTGTCCTGATTGCGCGGCGGTGTCGAAGCGCAGCCACTCATTGCCAACGCTAGGGCGACGATGAGAATGAGATTTACACTTCGGGTGAGAGGCATGGCTGCAGTTTAGCAAACGAGTCGTTCAAATCGCTTTGGCGTCAGATTTTTTGGATGCTTCTTTTGGATCGTCTGCCAAAAGATGCTCGCCCAGAAAGCGCAAAGCGCAGGTGAGAACGAAAGGGCGGTTTGCGTGAAACGCAAGAAGCCCTGTAGTGAATCCGTAGCGCGTGCGTGGGCGAAACGCCTTTGACCTTGACGTTGGCTTCCGCACTGAGACACGACGCTAATCAGGAAAAATTATTGGTTTTCTCCGCGCCTCTGCGCCTCAGCGCCTCAGCGAGAACAATATGATCTGATTTCGCAGTCACTCAGATCAGGCTATTTCCTTTCTATCGATACCCCACTTGAACAATAGCCAGAACCTATCAATTGCATAAAAACAATTCATTTGCTTAATGCCACTCATGCGCAGAAACTAGCGTAAGTAGCCAAGGGGTCAAGGACACTTGGCCCGGTTTCGATATTCAAGCCAAATTCTAAGGTTAATCGAGGAGTCGTTATGGACGAGCAAGTGAAATGCCCGGTAATGCATGGAAGTCGAACGCTGCAAAAAACAGGCGGTCGCGGCACGGTGGATTGGTGGCCTAATCAGCTCAATATGAGCATTCTGCATCAGCATCCGGCCAAAGCCGATCCGATGGGTGCTGATTTTGACTACGCCCAAGAATTCAAAAAACTTGATCTCGCCGCGCTGAAAAAAGACCTCGGCGACATCATGACCGATAGCAAGGATTGGTGGCCCGCCGATTATGGCCACTACGGTCCGTTCATGGTGCGCATGGCCTGGCATGCGGCTGGTACCTACCGCACTGCTGATGGTCGTGGCGGCGCTTCCACCGGCAACCAACGCTTTGCCCCGCTTAACAGCTGGCCCGATAACGGCAATCTGGACAAGGCGCGTCGCTTGCTCTGGCCGGTCAAACAAAAATACGGCAACCGGATTTCCTGGGCTGACCTCTTCGTTCTGGCTGGCAACGTCGCTATGGAGACCATGGGCTTTAAAACCTTTGGCTTTGGCGGCGGTCGAGCTGATATCTGGGGACCGGAAGAAGACATCTACTGGGGTGCAGAAGAGGAATGGCTCGGCAACTCGCGCTACAGCGGCGAGCGACAGCTTTCCTACCCGCTCGCGGCCGTGCAAATGGGCTTGATCTACGTCAACCCAGAAGGCCCGGACGGCAATCCTGACCCAATCGCATCCGGCAAAGACATTCGCGAAACCTTCGGCCGCATGGCGATGAATGACTACGAGACGGTTGCCCTGACCGCCGGCGGCCACACTTTCGGCAAAGCACACGGCGCCGGGCCTGCCAGCCACGTTGGTTCGGAACCAGAAGGCGGTTTGCTCGAAGCTCAAGGCTTTGGCTGGACCAGCAGTTTCAAATCCGGGAGGGGTCGCGACACGATCACCTCCGGCATTGAGGGCGCCTGGACGCCAACGCCTACGCAGTGGGACATGAGCTATTTCGAAATGCTGCTCAACAACGAGTGGGAGCTGACCGAAAGCCCGGCCGGCGCCAAGCAGTGGAAAATCAAGAATCCATCGCCCGACGAAATGGCCCCTGACGCCGAGGACCCGAGCCAGAAAGCGCATCTGATGATGACCACCGCCGACATGGCCATGCGCGAAGACCCGGAATATCGCAAGATATCCGAGCACTTCCTGGCCAATCCCGATGAATTCGCCGACGCATTCGCGAGGGCCTGGTTCAAGCTGACCCACCGCGATATGGGCCCGCGCGCCCGCTACGTCGGATCGGAAGTACCGGACGAGGTGCTGAGCTGGCAGGACCCGGTCCCGACCTGGGACGGTGATGTCATCAGCGATCGGCAGATCGCCGGCCTGAAGGAGACGATCCTCGACTCGGGGCTGAGCGTTCCCGAACTGGTTCGCACGGCCTGGGCC
>Ga0207419_1002525_pt1 | contig 11946 bp, 9 predicted proteins | sample ElkSloMetagenome_4_FD_184723 | JGI IMG/M metagenome (GOLD analysis project Ga0207419, IMG submission 184723) | Hot spring microbial communities from Elkhorn Slough, Monterey Bay, USA - MD2A (version 2) | ecosystem: Environmental > Aquatic > Marine > Intertidal zone > Estuary: Microbial mat ... | reverse complement strand
TCGCCAGCCGTGAAAAATATATTGTACGGCGGTGATGGTTTCAGCGAGAATGCTCATGCCAAAAACAATCAACGCCACCGAAATAAAGTCTTCTTGGATGTAGCGTTGTTTTTGAATCGAACCCGTGAGAAAGCCGACAACCGTCAAACTCACAGCATGAGAGGGGGTAGGGGCGCTCATACTATCCCACAATAAGCCGAGGGATAGCCCCGCGATCGCGCCCTGTAGAGGCGATCGCTTCACACTCCAAGCCACCACCCAAATCAACAACCAATCCGGGCGCATTCCCAGCAACTCCGTTCCCGGTAAGCGACTGGGAAGCATCAACAAACACATTAAAACCGACCCGACCGCGATCGCGCTATTGAGCAAAGAGCGCAACGGCGGCGATAGCTCGGAAACTTTGAACTTACTCACAGCGCACCAATCAAAACTCCGCGTTTAAGAATCGCTGTTATCGCTCCGTTCAAACGGATGAACAACAACCCATTCTAAATACTCAAAAGGAGCCGTTAACCGAATCTTGGCTTGGGGGGCCGGACTTTTTTCCAAGTCTACCGATTCGATATATCCCACCGGGATTCCTTCGGGGAAACGTTGACTCACCGTTGAAGTCAGCACCTTATCTCCTTCCTTGACATCGGGAACCTTCTCAAAAAATTCCATCATCGCCACATTAGAATCATCCCCCACCATGAATCCCATTTCGCGACTGCGGCTAATGGAAACCCCCACGCGACTCGTCGGGTCGCTCACCAATAAAATTCGACTGGTATTCGGAGTCACCTGAATCACGCGACCGACTAATCCCCCCGGCCCCGTAACCACATCATCAACGCTGATACCGTCATTGTGGCCGCGACCGATGGCGACATGATTCCACCAACCATCGACACTCCGGCCAATCACCGGAGCCGCAATGCCTTGGCGCTCTTGGGTTTCTGTGTAATCGAGCAGTTCTTTAAGGTTTTGGTTTTGCTGTTGGAGTTCGCTGAGTTTAGTTTCTAACTCCTGTACGCGAGCATTAGCCAAACGTTCCTCGGGTAAAGGCCGGGGCTGAATTGGGCGTACTGCCCAATAATACATTTCTGACAGAATTGTCCCCTGAGTTTGGCGAATAAAAAGAGCGGTTCCTACAGCGAGGATAATGAAAAAAGCTTGCGAGCCGAAACGATCCCACCAGCGACGGACTGTAAACATAAAAAAACTGGGCCTTGTGAGTGCGTCTTTTTCTCAAAGAACAAATAATTAGATGGCGCGGGAGCGACCGCTAAAGACTCGTTCAAGTTGCTTGAAGTTCTCTAGAACTCGGCCTGTTCCCAAAACAACACAACTTAAGGGGTCGGCTGCTACATGAGTCACAATTCCCGTTTCGTGGCTAATCAGAGTATCTAAGCCGCGTAGTAATGCACCACCACCGGCTAACATAATACCGCGATCGATAATATCTGCCGCCAATTCCGGGGGAGTGCGTTCTAAAGTCCGCTTCACCGCGTCTACGATCACCGATAGGGGTTCGGACATACTTTCGCGAATTTCAGGCGCTTTGATCGTCACGGTACGGGGTAAGCCAGAAAGCAAGTGCAAGCCCCGAACTTCCATGTTAATTTCGCTGTCGCTTTCGATGGGATAGGCTGACCCGACATGAATTTTAATTTCTTCGGCGGTTCGTTCCCCAATCACCAGGTTATGAACTTTTTTCATGTATTGGACGATGGCTTCGCTGAGTTCGTCCCCCGCAACGCGCACTGATTCGCTTAGTACCGTCCCTTGTAAGCTCAAAACGGCGACTTCGGTTGTCCCACCCCCGATGTCAATAATCATGTTCCCGGTGGGTTCGGCGACGGGTAAGCCCGCACCAATGGCCGCCGCCACCGGTTCGTCAATCAGGTAAACATCTCGGGCCCCGGCTTGAGAAGCGGCTTCCATTACGGCGCGACGCTCGACTCCGGTTACACCACTGGGAATGCCGATGACAATTCGCGGCGATACTCTTACTAAGTTTCGGCCTTCGTGGACTTGACGGATAAAGTGCTTGAGCATTAACTCGGCGGTGTCAAAGTCAGCAATAACCCCATCCCGTAGCGGTCGCACGGCAATGACGTTACCGGGTGTACGACCCAGCATTTTTTTAGCATCTTGCCCGACCGCCAGAGGCAGTTTTTTGTCTTGGTCAATGGCCACGACAGAAGGCTCTTGCAAAACAATACCTTTGCCCGATACATAGACCAAGGTATTGGCAGTTCCTAAATCGATCCCCATATCTCGTGACAAGGAAAATCGGTTAAAAAGATTCACTCGTTTTTACGCCCCCAAATTTTTATTGCGTGGTGTTGAGTTTAAAGATTTTAGATCGATGTGCAATCGATGTGGATTTTATTACGTTTTTTATCATTCGTCTAGTACAGTCTAATAATTTGTGTAGTTACTGACTGTATTTCTAAGCTGTCATTATCTTTCCGATCGGGATTTGCTCAATCCGGAGAAAACTTTGTCTAAGTTAACGCAAGCGGTTGAGCTTTGGTTAAACTATTAGAAGTTCTTTTGCGTACTTTTGTACTAAATTGAGGCCAACATGAGCTTAAATACGGTGAATTTAGTGGGTCGTGCGGGCATAGACCCCCAAGTCAAATATTTTGAGTCGGGTAGTGTGCTGTGCGAAGTGACTTTGGCGGTGAATCGTATCCGACGGGATGACGATCCCGACTGGTTTAGTTTGAAGATGTGGGGCAAAACTGCCGAAATTGCGGCCAATTACGTCAAAAAAGGCGGTTTGATTGGTGTTCAAGGCTCTTTAGAAATTGAGACTTGGACAGACCGCAATAGTGGCGCACCTCGGTCTAAACCGGTGGTGCGCGTTAATCGCTTGGATTTACTCGGCTCAAAGCGGGATAATCAAGCGCAGACGAGTAATTATGACGGTTATGGCGGCGGCGAGTTTTAATAGTTGATTTCGAGGGTAACGGTGGCGCTTACGGTCTGGTCGCCACCGACTAGGGGGGTTGATGGGGCAGCTTCTGAAGCAAAAGCGACGTTACGCAACACGGGGGGGGATGCGGCGTTGGCGTTGTTGATGTTGATGCTCGCGACTTCTTGGCGAGTTAGGTTGAGGTAACTTAGCACCACATCGGCTTGGTCGAGGGCATCTTGAGTGGCAAGGCGGAGGGCTTCGGCTTCGGCGATCGCGATCGCGTCTTCACTCGCCAAAAAGTTCACCCCGTTAATGCGAGAAGCCCCCGCTTGTAAGGTGGCATCAATCAGTCGTCCGGCTTGGGGAAGGGCAATGCGAAAGGCGATAGAGTTGGTGGCGATATAGCCGGTTAAACGCCGTTCGCCCTCCTGGGAGCTATATTGGGGTTGCAAGCGGACTCCTGTGGTTTGGAGTTGCTCGACGTTGCGATCGCGCACCACTTCTAAAACGGCTGTCGTGCGTCGGGCTACTTCTTGTTGCACTTGTTCGGCATTGTCCCCCTGGGCTTGAACACTTAAGCGAATCTGGGCGATTGTGGTGGGGATCGCCACTTCTCCTGCACCCGTAACCGTGAGGAGGCGCGAATTTTGGGCGATCGCCGGTTCGGGTAAAGTCAAACTCAAAACACTCAAAGCGGCGGCTAAAGCGACCGTGGGGCGAGTTAAAAAAGTATTCATTAGAAAATCTCATCAAACATGAATAAGGCGATTGTAACGGCGCGATCGCGCAATTTGAGATGCAGTTACCGTTTTTGTAACCAAAATCCCTTGGGCAAAAGGCGGTAAGCTCGTATAGCAGCAAGCAAAACAGTTAGGACGTTTGATTTGAGGTTTGCCCTCACCCCAACCCCTCTCCCACGGGAGAAGGACTTATTTTCTAAGGATGGATATGTTGTCCTGACCGATTTGGCGGTTGCTATAAAGGCGGGATTTGACTACCCAAAACAGTGATTTCTATGAAATTGATTCTCACCAACGATGATGGTATTGATGCCCCTGGTATTCGTGCTTTGCAAACCGCAGTCAAACAGCAGGGTATATTCGTCGCCCCCCAAAATCAATTATCCGGTTGCGGTCATCAAGTCACCACCAGTCGTCCCTTTCAAGTCGAGACGCGATCGCCCACTGAGTATGCCGTTGACGGCACACCCGCCGATTGTACCCGCGTCGCCCTCACCCAGTTTGAGGAAATTGATTGGGTTTTGTCAGGAATTAATGCCGGGGGAAATTTAGGCACAGATGTTTATATCTCTGGAACCGTGGCCGCTGTGCGCGAAGCCACGATCCACGGCATTAAAGCCATTGCCCTTTCCCATTGGATTAAACGCCCGTTAACGATTGATTGGAACCTAGCCGCCACTTGGACCGAGAAAGTGTTAGCCGAACTTTGGCAGCGAGACTTACCCCCCGGTCATTTTTGGAACGTCAACTTACCCCACCTCGAACCCGGTAGCCCCACACCCGAAATTGTCTTTTGCGAACCCAGTATCGACCCGCTGCCGGTGAATTATCGCCAAACCGGAGATACTTACCATTACGAAGGACGATACGCCGATCGCGATCGCACCCCCGGAACCGATGTCGATGTTTGCTTTAGCGGGCAGATTGCCGTTACCCAACTGACGTTATAGCCTTGACGCGATCGCCGTCAGCTACAATTGAAAGCGAAGGTCGGGTTAGGATTCGCACCCAAGATTTTCGGGTTGAGGCAAGTCAGGAGACATCTCGCTTTCGTCCTCAACCCTTAACGTTAATCAAGAGCCACAAAACCGCTCAATTTTCGTTAAAGTTGTAGCGACAACGGGAATTGAAAATCCCAGGGACTGGGATCAAACGCGATCGCGCCAGCCCAGCCACAATTTTTGATGCCATGCCAGCGACTAGGGAGAAAAGGGGTCATGGAAGCCGAACAATTAAAGAAAATTACCGGGTTTTTCATCGAAGAAGCCAAAGAACACCTCGAAACAATCGAACAAGGAGTTACCCATCTCCAAGACACCATCGACGACCCAGAACAAGTGACGGAAGTCTATCGGGGGGCCCACTCGATCAAAGGGGGGGCAGCAATGCTGGAGTTAGAATGTATCCGCAAAACGGCTCATCGTCTCGAAGATTACTTTAAACTCCTCAAAGAGCATTCTGTAACCGCAGATTCGACCTTGGGAGGCTTTCTCAATCCGATTTATCGCGGCTTGCAAACCTTAATCGCTGACTTAGAACAAAATTATCAGGTTTCTCCCGAAACGGAAAAGCAGGTGATGACCACCCTCGATCCGTTGTTCGGTCAAACCGAAGAATATCTCCAAGGTTTGCTTGCTCCCGCTTCAGAAGTCCGAACCGCCTCTGAACCGCCCCCCACCGAAGACTCCCAAGACTTACCCGATTCCGGGGAATTTTTAGACAATTTAATCACCAGCGACTTTACTTTAGAGTCAAATTATCAAAGCGATCGCGCCCAAACCGCCGAACCCCGGCGAGACTCCCAATCTCCAGATTTAGGCGTTGACGAACTCAGCACCTTAGCGAATTTATTTGGCGCTGACGAAACAGATATGGATCAAACCCTCGCTGATACCGATAGTGACTTACAACTATTATCAGAACTCACCGGGGGCGACTTTAGCGATGAAGACATGACTTCAGATCGAGAAGAAGTAGACGATTTTCTCGATCAACTCATGGATAGTGGCGATTTTGATGATGCTGAAATCAACGGCGACAGCAACCAAGACCTCGCCTTTCTCGATAGCTTTGACTCAGACCCCGAAGAAACACCCTCAACAAACGCTCCCACAGAACTTTCAAGTTCTCTAGACTCTTTAGAAGCCCTCTTTAGCGAAGATGCCGAGGTCAAACCGCCTCCTACCCGCAACGGTAAGAAGACTACCGCCGCAACCCCAGCGAAAAAAGCTCATCCCGAAGAAAGTCAAGGCATTGGCAAAGACACCAATCACGATTTAGATAGTTTATTTGGCGATTTTGCTCAAAGCGATCCGGATTTATCCGACAGTCCAACCCCGGATAGGGGAATCCCAGAAGTTGAGGACGACTTAGCCGAAGATTTTGACTTGGGTTTAGGGGATTTTGGCGAAGATAGCTCCGAATCTGAGGATGACTCTGCGGCTTTGTTTGAGGATTTATTTGCGGATAATGCCACTGAGTCAAAGGCAGAAGAAGATTTAGCCGATATCTTTAGCGAAACCCAAAATGACGTTGAGACAAAATCCCCTGCTGCTACGGTGGATAGCGGTTTAGACGATTTACTCGAAATTAGTAGCACCGAAACCGCCGAAACCCCTGCCGACGAAAGCAGCTTAGACGATCTACTCGACATGAGTAGCACCGAAACCGCCGAAACCCCTGCCGACAATAGCAGCTTAGACGATCTACTCGACATGAGTAGCGCGGCAACAGAAGCCGTAGAAACACAGGAAACCCATTCTACCGAGCTAGATGACTTATTCAATGAAGTAACGCCCACTCCTTCTTCCCCACCACCGCGTCCCCAAGAAGTTGCTCCCAAGGCCGAATCTGTGCCGCCCAACGGCTCTGGAACCGAAAGCCCTCACTATTACGACCGTATAGAAGAACTCGAACAGTTATTGGCCATCTCGCCGTCGATCGATACTAACGGCAACAACGTCTTTACTGACCTCGAACATCTCCTTAACCACGACCCCCATCTCGAAACCGCCCTCAACGTCGATTTAGCCCCCGAAACAGCCCATCTTTTGGGTAACGATGACGACTTTGGCGATTTAGAAAAACTGATCCAAGACATCGAATCTAAGGTGCCGACAACTGGGGGACGAATCCGTCCCAACCCAGGTGTCAGGAACAAAGTCGAGCAAACCCTGAAAGTCCCGGTCAAGCAGATGGACAACCTCAGCAACTTGGTGGGGGAATTGGTGGTCAATCGCAATAGTTTAGAAGGAGACGAAGACAAACTGCGTCAAAGCCTTGACACCCTGATGCACCAAGTCCAAAACTTGAGCGATGTGGGGGGACGGATGCAGGACTTATACGAGCGATCGCTCCTCGAAGATGCCCTGCTCAAAAGTCGTCAAGAATATCGCTCGAAATATGGCAACACCAACCCCATCACCGAAGAAGAAGAAGAAGGGGGCTTGGATGTCTTGGAAATGGATAGTTTTAGCAAGTTCCACGAACTCGCTCAAGAAGTGATTGAAATGATCGTGCGGGTGCGAGAATCGGCTTCTGATATTGCCTTGTGGGTGGATGACATCGACTTGGTGGCACGAACTTTACGGCAAGTCACCTCGCAACTGCAAGAAGGCTTAACCAAAGCCCGGATGGTGCCTTTTGCTCGCACGGCTGACCGCTTACCCTTAGCGGTGCGGAAGATTTGTCCTCGTTTGGGCAAAGAAGCTCAACTGCACGTTGAAGGGCGCGAAACCTTGATCGACAAAATGATCTTGGAGCATTTATCCGACCCCCTCACTCACTTGGTCAATAATGCCCTGACTCACGGTGTTGAAATGCCAGAGGAACGACTGGCGAAAGGTAAGCCCGCCGCCGGGCAAATTACTGTCCGCGCCCTACAGCAAGGGAACCAAACCGCGATCGTGGTTTCTGATGATGGGGCGGGGATCGATCCGCGACGCATTAAGCAAAAAGCCATCGAAAAAGGGGTGATTACCCCCACCGAAGCCAGCAAACTGTCGGAGCTAGAAGCTTACGATTTATTGTTTAAGGCGGGCTTTAGCACTAAAGACCAGGCTGACGATTTCTCTGGACGGGGTGTGGGCTTGGATGTGGTACGGAACGACATTACCGAAATTCGCGGCAGTGTCAGCATCGACTCGAAGATGGGTAAAGGAACGACGTTTACCATTCGCTTACCGTTAACCCTGAGTATTTGTAAGGCGTTGTGCTGTATTAGCGAAAATTCCCCCATGGCTTTCCCGATGGACGGGGTGGAAGATATGGTGGATATCCCTCTAGAGCGCATTCAAACGGATAAGGAAGGTCATCGCTATGTGCAATGGCGGGATGCGCGATTGCATTATTGTCCCTTGTCGGATTTATTGACTTATAATCGCAAACTGGGTCGCGGCAATATTTATGCCGGAAATCGCGAAGATAATGCCATTTCGGTGGTGATTTTACGGAGTGCCACCAGTTTCTTAGCGATTGGGGTCGATCGCGTGATTGGGGAGCAAGAAATTGTAATCAAACAAATTAACGGCCCGGTGCCGAAGTCTGCCGGGATTGCGGGGGCGACGGTACAAGGGGATGGTCGCATTATGGCGATCGCGGATGTGATGGAGTTGATCCAAATCGCTGAAGGGCGTTTGCGGAAGGATACGGCTTCGTTGTGGCGTGAAAGTGACATCGATCTGGTGCAAGACACCGAAACCGGCAGTACAGAACCTACAGTGTTGATTGTGGATGATTCGGTCACGGTGCGATCGCTGTTGTCCATGACCTTTGAAAAATCGGGCTACCAAGTCGAACAAGCCCGCGATGGTCAGGATGCTTGGGATAAACTCACCGGGGGTTTACCTTGCGATTTGATCTTCTGCGACATCGAAATGCCGAAAATGGACGGCTTGGAGTTGTTAGAGCGTCTGCAAAAAGAAGATAATCTCAGACAGATTCCGGTGGCGATGTTGACTTCGCGAGGAGCCGAACGCCATCGTCGCGTGGCGGCAGAATCGGGGGCTTGTGCTTACTTTACCAAGCCTTATGTCGAACAAGACTTACTCGAAGCGGCCCGTAATATGATGAACGGACAAGTGCTGCTCGAAGGCAGTACCCGCGTTCCTACGCCTCGTCCGGCGAAAACCGAATCCCGGAGTGGTGCGCCGCCAACGGCTTCGGGGATGACGATACAGCAAACGCCGCCCAAGGTGATGATTGTGGATGATTCGGTCACGGTGCGATCGCTGTTGTCCATGACCTTTGAAAAAGCGGGTTACGAAGTCGAACAAGCCCGCGATGGGAAAGATGCGTGGGAACAACTGCAAAGCGGAACCACCTGCGATCTGGCTTTTCTCGATATTGAGATGCCGAAAATGGATGGCTTGGAGTTGTTGGGGCGCATTCAAAGTGACGACAATCTCAAACAGATTCCCGTGGCGATGTTGACCTCTCGCGGCGCTCAAAAAATGCAGCAACGCGCCGCCGAACGGGGTGCGAGTGCTTACTTTACGAAGCCTTATGTCGAACAAGAACTGCTTGATGCGGCTCAAGCTTTGCGATCGGGTCAAGTCTTGCTCGAAAATAGCACCCGTCAAGCTTCTGCGCCGCCCCCACCCCCGGCACCGGCACCAGAACCCGAACCGCCGACTGCACCGCCCCAGGACTTCCCTGACCATCCCAGAGTGCTGATTGTGGATGATTCGGTCACGGTGCGATCGCTGTTGTCCATGACCTTTGAAAATGCCGGGTATCAAGTCGAACAGGCTCGCGACGGCAAACACGCCCTCAAGCAACTACAAGAGGGCTTAGAAGTGGATGTGGCTTTCCTCGACATTGAAATGCCGAAAATGGACGGTTTGACCCTGCTGGCGAAGTTACAAGAGGATGAAAAATTCAAAAATCTACCTGTGGCCATGCTCACCTCTCGCGGGGCAGAACGGATGAAAAAACGAGCGGCTGATACGGGGGCAAAAGGCTATTTTGTCAAGCCTTATGTCGAAGAAAATTTACTCGAAGGGGCAAAAAAACTCATACAAGGGGAAACCGGGGTTGGAAATTGGTTTGAGTAAGTTTAATTAATTTTCTCCCCCGTTGAAAGCTAAATCCTTTGACGGGGGAATTTTGATAGCACACAACGCTGATATAACATCTATCGTCAGACTGAGGCCATTTAGCTTAACTGAATGTTAACGTTAACTTTTGTAAAGCTAAAATCATATCATCAACGAGGTCTTTTTATGATGAGCAAATTTGTTCCCCAATGGCTCAAAATGGGTGTTATCGGACTCAGCGCGATCGCATTTCTGGGGGCTTGCAATACAGCCGATACAGATACAGTAGACACCACCGAACCCGATGCCGCCGTCGAACCCGCCGAAATGGAAGAAGATATGCCGACTGATGAAACGGCCATGATGGACGAAGAAACCATCGTTGCTGTTGCCACGGAAAGCGAATCTTTTACCACTCTAGCCCAAGCGATTGAAGCCGCCGGGTTGGCCGATACTCTAGCCGCCGACGGGCCGTTTACCGTATTCGCCCCCACCGACGAAGCTTTTGCTGCTTTACCTGAAGGCACATTAGAAACCCTCTTAATGCCAGAAAACCAAGATACCCTCACCCAAATCTTGACTTATCATGTCATTCCCGCCGAAGTGATGGCCGCGGATGTGACAGCAGGGGCAGTAGATACGGTAGCCGGGTCCGAGTTAGAGATTATGGTGGATGATGCGACTGGAGATGTGATGGTTAACAGTGCGAATGTGATCCAAACCGACATATCTGCCAGCAATGGCGTGATTCACGCGATTGATGAAGTGCTGTTACCCCCCGATGTCGAACTTTAATGCCTCAAGGTTAATAATCTACCCAGGAAGTCATAACATCAAACCCCTTTAACTTATAAAGTTTAAGAACCCCGGTTTCTATCATCCAAATTCAACTGAATTGGAGAAGCAAATAAGAAACCGGGGTTCTGCAAATCAAGGACAACAAACTAATTCCCAATATCCTCATTCCATAATCGGGGATTTTGTTGAATAAAATCTCTCATGAGTTGCTTGCATTCCTCTAAATCCAAATCGATCACCTCAACGCCGTGGGACTCCATAAACCCTTTAGCCCCGGCAAAGGTCTGAGATTCGCCAGCAATGACGGTTTTAATACCAAATTGAACCACCGCCCCCGCGCAGAGATAACAGGGCATTAGGGTCGAATATAAGGTGGTTTCAGCGTAACTGCCGATGCGACCTGCATTCCGCAAACAATCAATTTCGGCGTGGGTTACGGGGTCGCTGTCTTGGACGCGCTTGTTGTGGCCGCGACCGCAGATTTCGTTGTTTTTGACTAAAACTGAACCAATGGGGATTCCGCCTTCTTGTAAGCCTTGTTGGGCTTCGGCGATCGCGATCGCCATAAATTCATCGTATTTCATGGGGGTGACAGTGAGTCAGATTCGTGGGATTTTGGCAAAGTGTATCATCAAGTTTTGCGGAAATCGCTGTTTGTTACAAAAACGCGATCGCGTTTCTTGATTTTTTAATCAAGCCATGCTACAGTAATTCTCAAGAACCTTTTAAAACATCATAGCGACTCGTTCGCCCCCGCAACCTTGCAATTTGGATGATGGATCGTCATCTGAGTGTATAGCTTAACCACGCATCACTAGCCTGCTCTTGATGGTACGGAAATGCACCCCTAGTGAGTCTCGAATTTTTGTCTTTGACATAAACGTCACTAGGGGTGCATTTCCGCTTGAGTTGAGCAGTCTAGTCCCAAGGGATTTACGAAGGGAAGGGGGTGAATGAGTCGTTCTTTTTATGGGCGATCGCATTCTGTTACATTTGCTTGACGATGAGTCATCATAAACCCCTAGAATGCTTCCAGTTCCCGATAACTTTGAGGAGTTCAGCGAAGCGGAAGATTATGGTTTATCTCCAGATAGACCTAATCAATATGACGAGTCTTATTCTTTCGATAGAAAGCAATTTATTAATAACTTTTTTACCGAACCAGGTATTTATCTTCCGGCTTGTTATCATGCCTGGAATAATTCTACTTTAATATTAGTAAAATCAGAAGATAATGAGTCTGACATTTCTGACCCAAAGCAATCTGTATACGAACGCTTTACTGAAGATGGCGATCGCATTCGATTTCGCTTCCCCGAACAAAGCAATGCTACTTTAGCATTAGCCGTAGTGCCGCGACACAGCTAAAATAAGGCTTTAACGTAGGGTGGGTTAGGCGGCTATAACCCCCGCTATAACTGTAATCTGGCTATCCGTCGTAACCCACCGTTTTAAGTGTGTC
>Ga0207419_1002522_pt1 | contig 11972 bp, 9 predicted proteins | sample ElkSloMetagenome_4_FD_184723 | JGI IMG/M metagenome (GOLD analysis project Ga0207419, IMG submission 184723) | Hot spring microbial communities from Elkhorn Slough, Monterey Bay, USA - MD2A (version 2) | ecosystem: Environmental > Aquatic > Marine > Intertidal zone > Estuary: Microbial mat ... | reverse complement strand
ACCATCAGGAGTACCGGTTAAATTAATTACCACTAAGGTCGAATTGTTATCTGTTTCACTAAAGGTAACCGTGCCCTCTATTCCTGATCCGCCAATTGCGGAAAGTGGGTACCTCACCTCGTTTCCGGTCAGCACCGGTCCCGGAGTTATATTATCATCATCGTCGTCATCACAGCCCGTTATAAAAAATGCAAGTGCAATGACTAGAAGTAGTTGAATCAACCTGTTGTTTAAAGAGTATAAGGTTTTCATAGTCATTTGATTAAGTGAAAAAGTTTATGTTATCTATACTTTAATAAGGAAGAAATAAAAGTTTTGTTTAATATTTTATAATTCAACGTTAAACAAAAGCTTCTAACTGTAAAGGTTACACCCAATAATCCCAATAAAAAGCTGAAGTTAGCTTGTTCTATTTTTTAATTTGATACCGAAACAAAAAAATGCTTACTCCCCTGATTATCAATTCGTTCGATAAGGCAAAAGCGCTTTGGGACAAGGAGAAAACTACCACCCTGATAAGCATAACATTGATTGTAAGCTTTTTCGTAGGGCTTGTTATTTCAATTCTCTCGCAATTTCCCATTTTCGGTCTAGAAAAGCATACTTTATTTCTTTCTATAGAAGCTGCATTTACAGTTTTACTGATATTTGAGGTACTTGGGCTTGTATTTGTGTTACCTAAATCCGTTTCTTCATCTGTAGGAAAGCAATTTGAAATCCTGTCTATCATTTTACTAAGATCTGCCTTTAAAGAATTTGGTGAAGTAACACCACCCATCACTTGGAAGTACTTTAATGACCCAGAGTTTTACTACATGTTTGTGGATGCCTTTGGAGCACTCATCATTTTTGCCATAATTGGCGTGTACTACCGAATACAGAAACACGAACGCATTACAAATACTGAAGACGAACAGAGAAAATTCATCAATTTTAAAAAGGTGATTGCTTCGTTTTTACTAGTTGTTTTTGTTGTTATCGGTATCATAGATTTCTTAGACCTTATTCAAAGCCATCATTTCCATAGTTCTTTTAATACTTTTTATCTTTTCTTGATTTTTTCTGATGTATTGATTCTGTTGTATTCCATCAGGTTTTCAGACAAATATGTATACCTGTTCCGCTATTCATCCTTTACTTTTAGCACTATTTTAATAAGATTTGCCCTTTCTGCAGATCAAGTGATTAATGTCATTATAGGCATCATTTCGGGGCTTTTTGTGGTGGGTCTCTCTTATCTATATAACTTTTTTAGGCAACAAGAATGAGACTTGCCTTAAAGCTGCTTTTAAAGAGCAATTAATGTTAATATAAAATATACTTTGTAAAGAATTTTCTGTCTGTAATTTCACTTAAAGTAAAAGCTCACTTACTTTTGTAAAGCAAATAAACCAATCAAAAAGCATGAAATCTTGTTGTGAACAGTGCGATTGCGATAAAAAAGAACAACCTAAAAAGAAACTAAAGCAATATGCTTATTGGTTCTTTACAGGTTTATCTATCACTATTGTGATACACACAATTTTTCAATCCTTGTAATTTGTAAAACAAAACTTTACCGCAGATGAAAAAAAAATATTTTTGTAATATTAAAATTGCCGCTTTGGCATTGATAGGATCAGTTATTTTGAGCGCTTGTGGTGCACAAAACAACGAGAAGGAAGCCAAGCATCAGGGAGGCGATCACGCTACCGAAAAAGAAGAAGTATCTGAAAAGACCTTGGAAGCCCAAGCTGCTGTAGCCAACTTTGAGACAGCTTATGCCAATGCAGACAATACCTTGGCCGCATACATGGTACTCAAAGATGCCTTGGTTGCTACCAATGCAGAATTGGCACAGAAAGCCGCTAGCAAATTGGCCGAAATGAGCGAGGGAGAAGTAAAAACTGCCGCAGAAGGCATTGCGGCTAGTTCAGATGTAAAAGAACAGCGCAGTTTGTTCAATACCATTTCTCAACAAATGTACGAATCGCTAAAAGCTGAAGGCGCTGAGGGAGTGATCTACAAACAATATTGCCCCATGGCTTTTAACAATGAGGGTGCATATTGGCTCAGTACAGAAGAAAAAATCATGAATCCTTATTTCGGGGATATCATGTTAAACTGTGGTAGGGTTGATGAAACCTTACAGGCATCGACTAATTGATTTTAAATCAATTATTTTGAATGGAAACAGGCAATCTAAACAGGTTGCCTGTTTTTTTTATTAATTTATTTCACTGCCATACACAAAAAATATTAAAAAGTACTTGCTATTTATTAAGTGAGCGCAGGCTCGAAAATCAGCCGGGGGTGCGTGGGTGAGTGTGTAAGCAGGATCTGATTTTCTTGATTTTTTCTTTGGTTCGTTTCTTTTGTATCAAGACAAAAGAAATGAACAGCCAGAAGCAATCGATAAAAAAGTCATGTAATCAATTGATAATCAGACGCTAAATAATTATTGAAAATCACAAGAAAAGTGTTGTATAAAAAAGTGTACGGTAGTAAATAATTTATTTAATTGCTCATAAACTATCTGTGCATATAAATAGAATTTTTTATTTTTCTATAAGAGTAAAACAACTACCAGATATATGTTTTCTGCTATACTTTTTATGATAGGATTCTTTAATACTGACAGTACTCTTTTAACTATCGATGAAGTCTTAGATTCTAAAGAAATCAGAATTCAGCTTTCAAGCTGTTCAAATAATTACACAACTGCAGATCATCATATTTTCAAGTTGGGAAAAAAAGAACAAGACCTATACAATGTTGGATATTATTATTCTAACCATGTAGATAATGATGCACGCTTTATAGTAAACACTAAATTTACAAGAGATGAATTAAGTAAACTTATAATATTGATTTACGAAATTAAGGAAGATGAACGTAATTTGTCTTTAGATTGGATTTGGGTAAATAACCTAAGTTATTGTTCAATATCTACAGAAGAAAAAGTGATATCAGTTACAAGTTATTTGCAAAAAAACTATGATGCAATTAATTCATTATTGTTGAGAAAGGTATATATAAAACATCTTCAAGCTTCATTACAAAGATTAAAAGTCCATTGGCAATTCTAATTGAATTAAGTAATCCAATTTTAAGACCTGATTTTCACTATCTATCTTTATGCTCAAGTATTTAATTTCCTTTTTTTTTATCCTCACAATATTCTCTTCTTTCTCCCAAGAATTGTCTTTTTATGGAGCGGATTATTTTTTGGTGGAAGGGACAGCAATTGCAGACTCTCTAAAAGAAAGCGCTTACGATAGGTTGCCCAAATCTTATCAATCGCTTGTGAGAGAACCCGTTTGGGATTTGTCCAAATGTTCGGCGGGCTTGTCCATACGCTTTATGAGCAACTCAAGCAGCATCGGTGTAAAATGGACAGTGTTGTTTGACCGAAGCATGAACCACATGGCAGCCACCGGCATTAAAGGCATCGATTTGTATTTTAAAAATGATGGAAAATGGCAATACCTAAACACTGCCAGACCGACAGGTAAAGAAAACAATGCCGTAATTATTAGCAACATGCCACAAACAATGCGGGAATACAAGATGTATTTGCCGCTTTACGATGGAATAGAAGCTTTAGAAGTAGGTATTGATTCTAACAGCATCATCCAAAAACCTGGAGCAACTGATCGAAAAAGTATTGTATTTTACGGCACAAGCATTACCCAAGGTGGCTGCGCCTCAAGACCCGGCATGGCACACACCAACATCATCTCAAGAAAATTAAAGCTAGATTGCATCAATCTTGGTTTTAGCGGTAATGGAAAAATGGAAGCACCCATAGTAGAGTTAATCGCAGGCTTTGATCCTCTTTTTTATGTAATTGAGTGCCTACCCAACATGAAACCCGAAGAGGTAAGCAAAAACACCTTTCCCTTAGCAAAAACTATAAGGGAAAAGCATGCATCAACCCCCATCGTTTTTGTGGAAAACTTCATTTATACCCATTCCTTTTTAGACCAAGAATTGAATGGTCTGATAAAAAGAAAAAATGCGGCACTCAAGAAAGAATACCAAAAAATGCTAGACAATGGCTTACAAAATATCTACTACATAGAAAGTGATAATGCTTTCGGCACTGACCTTGAAGGTACTGTAGATGGCGTACACTTTACCGACTTAGGTTTTCTCAATTACGCAGATTTCCTTATTGAAAAATTCCATGAATTAGGGCTTGTACAAAAAGCTTATGATTGATAGTTAGTTTATTTGTGGATTTGGTTATCTGTTTATCACAACCTTCTGAATTAATAATTTGGATATGACGAGAACCGCATTTGTAATGAAAAGAATTCAAAAAGAATTCAAATTGGCGTTATGCAATTAGCGCATTACAAATGCTCTTCTCTTTTCACCCTCATTTTAAATGAGTGCGATTAGAGATTCTTCAAAACACTACAACTCCCCTTTCTTCATTTGCTCAGCGGCATAATCAGCTGCACGGGCGGTAATGGCCATAAAAGTAAGCGATGGATTTTGGTTACCGTAAGATGTCATAGCCGCGCCATCGGTTACAAATACATTTTTACAATGGTGCAATTGGTTCCACTTATTGAGCATAGATGTTTTAGAATCCTTACCCATTCTTACACCGCCCATTTCATGTATATCAAGGCCGGGCGCCTGCCCAGTATCCCAACTTCTGATATTGGTGCAACCAGCTGCTTCTAACATGGCCGTTCCTTGTTCTAAAAAGTCGGCCAGTATTTTTTCGTCGTTTTCATCATAACCCACCGAAGTAATTAGCTTAGGAATGCCCCATTGGTCGGTTTCTGTATCGCTCAAACGCACGTGGTTTTCTTCTTTAGGTACGGTCTCGCCCTGCATCATCATAAACACTTGCCAAGCTCCCGGTGTCGTCATTTTCTTTTTCATGCTTTCACCAAAGCCCATTTCTCCTGCTGCCCTGCCCCATCCTTTTCTAGAAGCACTAAAAGCCACCATGTAGCCCCTCAAAAACTCCGCATCTTGCTCGTAAACATTTCTGAAAGAAGGCATAAAGGCCGAGGTCGGTCTCCTACCCGAATAGTAACCATCTTCAAAACCATCCATATCTGCCAAGATATTACCCCTGTAATTGTGAAAACCTACATACTTACCCAAAGTGCCGCTATCATTACCCAAGCCATTAGGGAAGCGGTTCGACTTTGAGTTCATCAAAATGAGATTGGTATTTAGGCAAGCTGCATTTACAAAAATGATATTGGCGTAGTATTCCTTACTTTCTTTGGTTTCACTATCGATAACCACTACTCCAACTGCCTTTCCTTTTGCTTCATCGTAAATGATAGAATGTACCACAGCATTGGTCTGCATGGTAAGGTTGCCCGTTTTGGCCGCCCAAGGCAAAGTTGAAGAATTAGAAGAAAAGTAGGCCCCAAAAGGACAGCCACGGTGACATAGATGCCGCGCCATGCACTTGCCCCTCCCTTGTTTCAAATGGATTTCTTGCGGTTCTGTTAAATGTGCACATCTGCCGATGATCACAGGTCTATCGCCATTGTATTTCTCTGCTATTTTCTGTTGGATGTGTTTTTCCACACAGTTCAACTCAAAAGGCGGCAATACCTCGCTATCGGGTAAATGCTCAATACCGTCTCGGTTACCACTGATTCCTGCAAAAATTTCTACATGGCTGTACCAAGGTGCCAAATCTTCGTAACTTATGGGCCAATCTACCGCAAAGCCATCTCTAGCAGGCGCTTCAAATTCATACTTACTCCAACGCTGCACATTTCTGGCCCAAAGCAAAGACTTTCCTCCTTCTTGGTAGCCCCTTATCCAATCGAAAGGTTTTTCTTGTATATAGGGATGTTCCTCGTCTTTTACAAAAAAATGTTCAGTGGTATCGTCAAAGGCATAACACCTATCTACAATCGGGTTTTTAGATTTTATATCTGCAGACAACTGTTCTCGGTAAGGGAACTCCCAAGGGGCTTTGGTCGCTGTTGGATAGTCTTTGAGGTGCTTAACTGCTTTTCCCCTTTCTAATACTAAGGTTTTTAAACCCTTGTCGCAAAGCTCTTTGGCAGCCCAACCTCCGCTAATTCCTGAACCTATTACTATGGCATCGTATGTCTGAGCCTTTCTTGCATCTCCGTTTATTTGCATAGCTTTTATTATATTATCATTTTCTTTGATGTTGGTGCTGAGACCAAAATCAGTTAAATATACGTCATAAGCAGGCTATTTTAAAAAGGCTGCCATGAAAATATGGGCTGTAAACAGGGAGTTCTTATATTTGTTAATAAAGTTAAATCCAATTATATAAATTTTCACTATCTCACAAGCTAGCTATTATGCAACTCTTTTACAGGGAAACTGGGCAAGGCCTTCCATTGATCATACTCCATGGTTTATTCGGTTCTTCAGACAATTGGGCGAGTGTTGCCAAAAGGATTGGGGAATATTACAAAGTATATACTGTAGATCAGCGCAATCATGGGCAATCGCCAAAAAGTGAAGAATTTACCTACACAGCCATGGCAGAAGACCTCAAAACCTTTATTGAGGAAAATGACATTAAAGATCCTGTAGTATTGGGGCACTCTATGGGTGGTAAAACAGCCATGACCTTTGCCTTAAAATATCCAGAATTATTGAGAAAACTCATTGTGGTAGACATCGCACCAAAAGCCTATCCACTGCATCACGAAACTATTTTGGAGGGGCTTAATTCTGTAAAACTCAATCAGGTAAGAAGTAGAAAAGATGCGGACGTTGCCCTCTCCAATTACATTTCTGAATTGGGCATAAGACAGTTTCTTCTCAAAAATCTTTATAGAAATGAAGAAGGCAGTTTTGATTGGCGCATTAACCTACCAGTAATTACCGAAAAAATTGCCAATGTAGGTGAAGAAATGCAAACTGATGAATCTTTTAACAAGCCAACTTTATTTATTAGAGGAGAGGCTTCTAATTACGTTTTGGACGAAGACCAAGAAAACATTAAGGCACTTTTTACAAGGGCTCAAGTAAAAACCATAAGAAATGCTGGACATTGGGTCCATGCCGAGCAACCCGAGCCATTTGTAAAGATGCTTCTAGAATTTATTTAGGACTTAGAGAAGTTGCATAATCAATTTAGCTAGTTGCCGTTTATTGATTTTCCGAGTAGATAATCCTTAAAATTGGCTATGCAGATTAAATGGAGTTCGCTAGCATATGTGAGGTATGTATTTTTTTATATAGCTGGCATAATTACCTTTCAGAATACAAGTAATTTTGAGTACTTATTGCCTGCTAGCATCTTGTTGGCTTTTTTAGTCGCCTCCTATATTGCCGCATTATTTTTCACACCAAAAGCTTTTAAAAGAAAGTTTACAAACCTGTTTTCTATAACTGGTTTTTTGCTGGTGTTCGTTCTTGCCCTATGCAACAGTGCTATCCAAAAGGAACAACACGAAAAGCTTTTTCAGCAATTTAAACAAAAGTCATTTACCGCGTATACTGCTAAAGTAGTTGCCCCTCCGCAAGAAAAGGCCAATGGTTTTCAGGTTGAATTAGCGGTAAGTCGAATAAAAACATCGAATGCTTGGCTAAATTCAAAAGGGGCAATCAGTGCATATCTGCCTTTTAAAGACAGTTTACCTCAGCTAAATGATATTTTGCTCATCAACGGCAAACCGAATCCTTACCCCAAACCACTCAATCCTGCCGAGTTTAATTATGGAGAATACATGAACCGCCAAGGGATATTTCTTCAACATTATTTGCCAAAAAATGCCATACGGAAAATTGGGGAGGCAGAAAACAATTTACTTTCACTCTCTTATAAACTCCGTGCGCATTTTGCCGACTTCTTTACAAGCTATATACCGGGAAAAGCAGAACAGGGTATTGCGTTGGCTTTGGTTCTTGGCATAAAAGACAATCTTGACCATGAAATACGGGATGCTTACTCAGGTGCCGGTGCTATGCACGTGCTTGCCGTTTCAGGCTTACATGTAGGTATTTTATCTAGTTTGATAGGCTATATCTTTCTTGGATTCAAAAACAAAAGATACATCAAATGGATTTACATCATTATTTCTGTATTGATCTTGTGGATGTATGCGGCTGTCACAGGCTTTTCGCCGTCTGTGGTACGTGCTTGTACCATGTTTACCTTTGTATCCTTTGCCCAGTTTTTAGATAGAAAGTCCAATATTTACAATACCCTAGCGGCCTCAGCGCTTTGTATGTTAATTTATAACCCTAACCTTATTTTTCAAGTAGGTTTTCAGCTTTCATACATTGCGGTTTTAGGCATTGTATTCTTATATCCTAAAATCTACGATTTGCTCAAAATCAATAATAAAGTTTTAGATAAGTTATGGGCGATTAGTGTGGTATCCATTGCTGCCCAAATTGCAACTTTCCCAATAAGCCTTTACTATTTTAACCAATTTCCTGTTTATTTTCTGTTGGCCAATCCAGTGGTAATTATGGGCGCCACAGTGGTGGTTCTCTGCGGTATTATTGGCCCCATTATCTTATGGCCGTTTCCGACAATACTAGCTGTTGTCTGGGGAATGCTTATGAACAGCACCATCTATTTAATGAACCTCGCTATTTTTTGGGTAAATCAGTTGCCATTTTCTAGAACCGACCCCATTCACTTTTTAGGAATTGAAGTTTTATTACTTTACAGTTTGATAATCAGTTTTATTCTTTTTCTGCTGTCTAGAAAACTGCAATACTTCAAAGTCGCTCTTTCGATTGTTGTTTTATTCAGTGGTTTCAATTTATATCAAAAAACCCAGAATCATTATCAAGAGTCTTTAACTATTTACGCCATTAAAAAGCATACTTGTATAGGAATCATCCATCGCCAAAAAGCCTATTTAATGGTGGATAGAGCACTTGCCAACGATACAAAAAAAATCGCTTTCCATGTAGAAAACCACCTTTTGTCACAGGGCTTTAGTAATTATGAGTTGATTTCCTTCGACCAAGATACATTCAAATTACCTTTTGGTTTCGATAAAAAATCCAAAAACTTGCTATTGGCCATCAATGGTAAAAGCATTGCTGTACTTGATAAAGAAACGAATTTTAACAGTTTACCTCAAGTAGATGTTTGCATCATAAGAAACCGTAATATTTATCAGAATAAAGACTTGGCAGACATTAATGTACAACTCGCAATTTTTGATGGAAGTAGTCGAATCTATGGCCACAGAAACGAGCAAGGACAATCACGAAAAACAGTTTATTTTGCAAGTCAAGAGGGCGCTTTTGAATATCCTCTAAACTGAATTATTTATGTACTTTATTGAGTGAATTACCAACAAATTATTCATAGAATTCAGTCCTCAAATTGTTTTTAATTGGTACTTTTAAGGCTGCTAATAAAAAGCGATTTTTGTATTATCACAGCAATTTTTTCAACTAAATTTAAACATTGTGACACTCATCAAATCTATCTCAGGGATAAGGGGAACTATAGGAGGCAATACCAATGATAATTTGACACCACAAGATGTTGTAAAATTTACCTCAGCCTATGCGTATTGGTTAAAAACAAAAAATAAAAAACCGAAAGTTGTAGTTGGGAGAGATGCACGAGTTTCGGGTAAAATGGTAAGCGACCTTGTTTGCGCATCTTTGGTTGGTATGGGCTGCGATGTAGTCAATTTGGACCTATCTACTACACCTACTGTAGAAATGGCCGTTATGGAAGAAAAAGCCGATGGTGGCATAATCATTACTGCAAGCCACAACCCCGGACAGTGGAATGCTCTTAAGTTATTGAATGAAAGAGGAGAATTTATTTCTGCTGCTGATGGCAAATTTATACTTGAAGTAGCGGAAAAAGACGAAATAGCGTACTCCAATATCAAAGATCTCGGCAAGATTACAGAAAACGATACCTACATTGACAAGCATATTGAGAAAATATGCCAATTAAAATTGGTGGATGTTGAGGCCATAAAAGCCAAAAATTATAGCATAGCCATAGATTGTGTAAACTCAACTGGGGGAATTGCATTACCCAAGCTACTCAATGCACTGGGTGTACACCAAATAAAAGAGCTGTATTGCGAACCAAGTGGTAAATTCCCTCATAATCCTGAACCGCTACCAGAAAACATCACAGAGATTTGCAGCGCACTTGAAAGCGGCAATCATCATTTAGGAATTGTGGTAGACCCCGACGTTGATCGGCTCATGTTTATTTGTGAAGACGGCACCCCTTTTGGCGAAGAATACACTTTAGTAGCCGTTGCAGATTATGTTTTAAAACACAAAAAAGGCAATACAGTATCCAATCTTTCATCTACAAGGGCTTTAAAGGATGTGAGCATGCTGCATGGGTGTGAGCATTATGAGGCTGCTGTTGGCGAAGTTAACGTAGTAGAAAAAATGAAAGAAGTAAATGCTGTAATTGGGGGGGAGGGAAATGGTGGCGTCATCTATCCCGAATTGCACTACGGTAGAGATGCTTTGGTAGGTATTGCTCTCTTTCTAACTCACTTAGCAAAATATGAAGGCTCTGCAAAAATGCTTAAAAGGAGTTATCCAAATTACACAATCTCAAAAAATAAAATTGAGTTGTATCCTCAGATAGATGTGGATAAGATCTTGAAAGAAATTTCTGAGAGGTACAGTAAGCAAGATATTAGCTTGCTTGATGGTGTAAAAATCAATTTTGACAAAGAATGGGTACAGCTAAGAAAATCTAATACAGAACCTATTATAAGGATTTATGCCGAGTCTGACTCAGATGCAAAAGCAGAAAACCTCGCAAAAAAAATTATAGGAGATATTAAGGAAATCATATAAAAAAAGCTCTCCATTTGGAGAGCTTTCTCTTTTATAGCCTTTTCTAATCATACTTTAATTTCCACATCTACACCACTGGGCAACTCTAATTTCATAAGAGCATCCACTGTTTTGGCAGAGGAAGAATAAATATCAACCAAACGCTTATAAGTACAAAGCTGAAATTGCTCTCTAGACTTTTTATTTACGTGTGGTGACCTAAGCACTGTAAATTTTTCCTTAACTGTAGGCAAAGGAATTGGACCGCTTACTACAGCACCCGTTGCTTTTACAGCTCTAACAATCTTTTCTGATGATTTGTCAACCAGATTGTGATCGTATGATTTAAGTTTGATTCTTATTTTCTGATTCATAGTTGTATTATTAGCCGTCTGCCAATACTGATAAATATATTAGAAAGAAGGGGAACGTTTTCCCCCTTGAGATAAATTATCCGTTTGTATCTGTAATAACTTGTTCTGCTATATTCTTAGGTACCTCAGCATAATGTGAGAATGTTAAAGAAGCAGAAGCTCTACCTGAAGTAATGGTCCTTAAATCGGTCACATATCCGAAAAGTTCGGAAAGAGGTACATCTGCTTTAATTACCACAGCACTACCTTTCACTTCTTGACCTTTTGGTAAACCTCTCCTTTTGTTCAAGTCTCCGATTACACTACCTGTATACTCATCAGGTGAAACCACTTCTACCGCCATTACAGGCTCAAGTAAAACTGGCTTACATTGCTTTGCAGCTGATTTGAAACCAATTTTTGCAGCCATTTCAAATGAAAGACTATCAGAGTCAACATCGTGGAAAGAACCAAAGAAGAGACGTACTTTCATGGCCTCGATAGGAAACCCAGCTAAAACACCGTTTTTCATAGATTCTTCAAATCCTTTTTGCACAGCTGGTATAAATTCCCTAGGTATTGCCCCACCTTTGATTTCATCAACAAATTGTAATCCGGGCTTTACATTACCTTCTTCATCTGGTTCTGCAGGAGCCAATTCAAATTGTATATCGGCGAATTTACCTTTACCACCTGTTTGCTTTTTAAAGATTTCTCTGTGCTCAACAGAGCCATTAATAGTTTCTTTATAAGCAACTTGAGGTGCACCTTGGTTAATTTCTACTTTAAACTCACGTCTTAATCTATCAATGATGATCTCTAAGTGAAGTTCTCCCATACCTCTCAGCACTGTTTGACCAGTTTCTT
>Ga0207419_1002521_pt1 | contig 11973 bp, 10 predicted proteins | sample ElkSloMetagenome_4_FD_184723 | JGI IMG/M metagenome (GOLD analysis project Ga0207419, IMG submission 184723) | Hot spring microbial communities from Elkhorn Slough, Monterey Bay, USA - MD2A (version 2) | ecosystem: Environmental > Aquatic > Marine > Intertidal zone > Estuary: Microbial mat ... | reverse complement strand
CTGAAAAAGAATCGGTTTCTATCCTCATGGGCATACTTTTTGTCATTATTAGCCTCCCTTTACTTTTCTTGAGTGAACGAAGGGAAGGGAAGGAGTAGAGGTTTCCATCTCACAGTCCTCCTTTAGCATTCTTAGAATTTTCGTTTTGCGATAGCGCTTGATATTCTCGGAGCTTTTTGTCTTTTGCAAAAAAGCTCAGGAGTCTAGAGCCCTGGACCCCTGCATGCACGAGGGTGAAAAGGGGGATTTGGTTCATTCCTAAAAAATATAACGGAGATGGCAAAAATCCTTTTGTGTGGTATTCTTTTTGTATAAGGTGAAAAACTCTCTGAAATATGAATATTTTGTGGTTTACGTGGAAAGATTTGAGTCATCCGCTTGCGGGTGGAGCAGAAAGGGTAAATGAAGAGCTTGCCAAGCGTTTGGCGCAAGATGGTCATAGGGTGATTTTTGTTGTGGGAGGATTTGAGGGAGGAGAGATGAAAGAATCTCGAGATGGATTTGATATCGTCCGGGTGGGAAATCGTTATACCGTCTACTGGCAATCCTATCAATACTACAAAAAATATCTTGCCAAAAAAGAATGGGATATCGTTATTGATGAAATAAATACGATTCCTTTCTTTGCTTCGAAATATGCAAAAGCAAAAAAACATTTCCTTTTTGTTCATCAGCTTTGTCGTGAGATTTGGTTTTATCAGATGATATTTCCTTTGAACTGGATTGGCTACTTTCTCGAGCCATTTTATTTGCAAATACTCAATAAAACTTCAGTCATAGTCGTCTCTGAAAGTACAAAGAGAGATCTTATGAAATACGGATACAAAGAAGAAAACATCCATATCATCAGCGAGGGATCCGACATGGAGCCAGTCGAAAGTCTCGAAAAACAGGAAAAGTATCCTCAGCCTACACTTCTTTCTCTTGGAGCTATACGAGCGATGAAACAAACTATTGATCAATTGAGAGCTTTTGAAGAAGCTAAAAAAGTTATTCCTGATTTGAAATTTCTCGTTGCCGGAGATGCCCAAGATGTGTATGGCAAAAAGTTCCTCCTAGAGGTTGAGAAAAGTCCTTATAAAGAAGATATTGAGTATCTTGGTCGTGTTGATGGAAACAAGAAAAAAGAGCTTATGCAAAAATCTCATCTTATCGCTGTAACATCGGTCAAAGAAGGATGGGGGCTTATCGTCACAGAGGCCAATAGCCAAGGAACACCTGCCGTCGCGTATGATGCGGATGGACTTCGTGATAGCGTTCGAGATGGTGAGACGGGGATCTTGAGCAAAGAAAATACCCCTGAATCCCTCGCGGAAAATATTGTCCAGCTTTTTGAAAATAGGGAACAATACGAAAAGTTCCGCGAACATGCTTGGCAGTGGAGTAAAAAGCTCACCTTTGAGAGAAGTTATGAGGATTTTCTCCATATTATTAAGGAAAAGAGTTAGATTTGGCTTATTGAAAGATATTCTCTATAATAGGTATATGGAAAAAGATTCACTCGTCTCTATCATCGTTCCTACGTATAACAGCGAGAAGTTTCTTGAGGGGTGTTTGGAGTCGATCAAAAAGCAAACGTACGAAAATATTGAGCTTGTCGTAGTGGATAATAATTCCAAAGACAATACCAAAGAAATTGCCAAAAAATATACCGAAAAAGTCTTTAATAAAGGACCTGAACGAAGTGCACAGAGAAATTACGGTGTAAAACAGGCAAAGGGCGAGTATGTTATAATTATAGATAGTGACATGCACCTTGGTGAAAAAGTTGCAGAGGCTTGTGTAAAAGAGATGCAGTCTGATTCTAAACTTAAAGGACTTATCATTCCCGAAGAATCCTTTGGTGAGGGATTTTGGGCACAGTGTAAGAAATTGGAGCGAAGCTTTTACGTCGGCGTAGAGTGGATGGAGGCGGCTCGATTTTTCCGCAAGGATGTATATGAATTGGTTGGTGGATATAATGAAGATCTGGTGAGTGGAGAAGATTGGGATTTATCGCAAAGGATTGAAAAGAAGGGAAGCTTAGGAAGAATTGAAGAATATATTTTCCATAACGAAGGACATCCGACCTTGTGGGGGATAGTAAAGAAGAAATATTACTATGCTGGGAAATTTGCTCAGTATACTGAGGTAAATAAAGGGGCAAAGAACATTTCTAGACAAACAGGAATTATTGGGAGATATAAACTCTTTTTTTCTGATTCTAAGAAACTTTTCAAAAATCCTATTCTAGGTTTCGGAATGTTATTTATGAAAACATGTGAGTTTGGATTTGGTAGCGGGGGGTACATAATGGGAAAAATTAAAAAATAAGACTATGCGTTTTTTGGAAAAAATGTATTCAAATGCTGTAGATTTAAATCATAAAAATATTTTTTCTCTTTTTGAAAAAAATGAAGATGCTAAATTTCTTGATCTTGGTTGTGATGAAGGAAGTCTGACTTTGCAAATGGCAAAAAAAATAGGAACAAAAAATATTTCTGGTGTTGAAATTGTAGAGGAGCGAATTAAAGAATCGCAAAAAAAAGGAATTGAAGTCAAAAGTTTTGATCTTAATAAATGCTTTGATTTTGAGGATGCTACATTTGATGTTATTCATGCCAATCAAGTGATAGAGCATCTTTATGATAGCGATGTCTTTCTTTCAGAGATATACCGAACTTTAAAGAAGGGTGGTTATGCTGCTATAATCAGCACAGAAAATGCGAGTAGTTGGTGTAATGTTTTTGCTAGTCTTATGGGTTGGCAAATTTTTTCTCTTACTAACTTTTCAAGCAAAAAACAGGGCATTGGCAATCCCTTTGCTCTACATCGAGACGGGGGGGAAGCTCATCTCGATTCTTGGAATCATGTTCGTATTTATAATATACGAGGCCTCAAAGAATATTTTGGGACATGTGGATTTATTGCAGAATCAATTAAAGGTGTTGGTTATTACCCTTTTCCAGCTTCGATTGGAAATATAGACAAAACACATTGTCATTTTATGACATTTAAAATTAGGAAATAAATTCTAAATTTAGTAACTGAGTATGAAGGTAGCTTTTTTTACCTATGGAATGCTAGAGCAGGGTGGTGGTTTGGAAAAATTTTTTATTGAAATGACATCAGAATTAGTAAAAAGATACCCAAGCCTTTCTATTTCAATTATAACACTTAGTGAACAGCGGACAGAATCTCTTCAAAAAATTCTTTCTATTTATTATTTGAAGAAAATGCCAATAAAAAATGTCCATAGAGAATCTTTGGAAAATATTTTGTTAAAACTTGGGAAAGTTAATTATATAAAGTGTAATTCTTTCAAGGAAGTCAAAGAAAAATTAAAATTATTTGATGTTGTATACACAAAAAATGAATTGTTGGAATTGATCCTTCTTAAAATTTTTAATTATAAGGAATTACCACCTATTGTCGTGGGGATGCATACGCCTGTTTTCATTCCAAATCCTTTAAATAAACATGATCGATTGCACAATTTTTTATATACAGGATTTTTTTATAAATTTTTATTGAAAGGAATAAAAATGATTCATGTAATTAACGAAGATGATCTGCGATTGTTTAAGAAAAAATTTAATTTAGAGAATATTAAAAAGGTCTTATTGCCATTTAAACAAAAAGAATTGATAAAACAAGATTTTACTAAGAAGAACGAGGTGTTTAATATTCTTTTTGTTGGAAGATTGGTTCCTCAAAAAGGTATAGATATTTTTATAAAATGCATTGTTAGATTACAAAAAGAAAAAGAATTTCGTTTTTTTTCTTTTTGTATTGCAGGAAGCGGGGATGATGAATTTACCTATAAAATTAAAGATCTTACACAAAAATATTCTAATGTTAAATATCTTGGGCATGTATCTAATGATAAAATAGATAATTTATATAATTGGGCTGATGTTGTTATGGTTCCATCTCGATTCGAAACAGCTAATTATGTTTCGTTAGAAGCAGGCTCTCATGAGCGAATCGTCGTAGTTTCAGACATACCTGGACCAAGAGAGATTATACAAAATAATGAAACTGGTTTTTTAGTGGATGTAAATGCTGAAATATTTTGCGAGAAAATAAAATATATTTTTGATTTAAAGAGAAATAATGAAAAAGAATTTTTGTCTATAGGAAGAAAAGCTAGGGAGTATATAAAATTTAAATTTTTACCCGAGAAAATATATGAAAAATTTAATAGAATGTTGAAGGAAAGTGTAGAAAATAAGAATTAAAATATTTTATGAAAAATATAAAAATATCTGTTGCAGTTACTACATACAAGAGACCTCAAATGATTGAGGATTTGATTAAATCCTATCTAATACAATCCTATAAAAATTCTGAATTAGTAATTATAGATGATTGTGTGGAAGATATAGAAACAAAAAATGTTGTTGAAAGATACCAAAAAATAGATCCGAGAATACGTTTTGTTAAAAATAAAATTAATGTTGGGTATTGCAAAAATTTTTTAAAATCACTTCTGGAATGTCAAGGAGAATACATTATTACGCTTGGAGATGATGATATTTTTTTAGGAAAGGAAGTTTTATTAAGATATGTTTCTCTTTTTGAAAAATATCCAAAAGTAAATTTTATTTATAGTAATATTCTTCAGTTTAATCAGGAATATGAAATGGACTATGTCTATAGGCATTTTCCCAAAGATATTCACTTCAAAACTTTAGAAGAATCTCTTCAAGGTGTTTGGTTAAAATCATGTTATATACCAGGTATTGGTTTGCGAAATAATATTGATTTTGAAAAACTTTATCCTTCTCGCGATTGGCTTTTCCCGCAAGTAGAGTTAATAGGAAAAATATTGGCAAAATCTCATTCTTACGGCATAGATGAATTTCTTATTGGTGGACGAGCTCATAATGATCAATTAGGATTCGAAGCTGTCAAGGGTAAAAGAATTAAAAAAACTGAGAGACATTCTTCTTTGGAATTGCCTGAGATTTTTAATGAACTAAAAAGTTTTTACAGGGAGCAGGGCATTACGATGAATTTAAACGGAAATTTTGTCGATGAGTTCTTTACAAAAAGCCACGCTACAATATTACCAACCGAAAAAATTAATACTGGTAATATTAATTTATTAAGGGTATTTTTTAAGTCTGTAAGAATAAATAAACATATACTTTTTGATAAAAAATATATGTTTTTTATGATTATTTCTCTTATATTTCCAAAGAAATTTCTTTTTAATTTAAAGAATGGGTATAAGAAATATTTAATCAATAAGGCGTGGATTAAAGAGAAAAATTATTTTGACAAATGTGTCAAGGAAATTGGACTTGAGAAAAAAGGATAGGTATATTTTTTGATAAGAAATTAAAAATGATAAATTTTTTTAAAAATCATAAATATATTTTAGTTTTAATACTGATACAATCAATAGTTTTTTATCGGTGGATTTTTTATAATAATATCTTTACATTTGGTGACATAGGAATTTATCCAAAAATTGTTCAAAAAGAATTATTTCTAAATTCATTGTTTATATACACTTCTAATTTTGGCTTGGGATCCGTCAATGTAACAGCAAGCTCAAATCCTTTTTTATTTTTATATGGTTTATTGGGGTATATTGGGATTGATCCTGTGTGGTCTCAGAAAATAATGCTCTTTTACCCAATCATTTTTGGAGTTATTTTTTCTAGCTATTTTTTTGTATATTTTTTAACAAAATCAAAGTTAGCTTCTTTTGTCTCCTCACTTTTTTATTCTTTTAATATATACTTTCTTATAACGTTAACGGGCGCTTTATATTTATCTTTGGGATATGCTTTTGCTCCCCTTGTTTTGCTATTTTTTCTTAAAATTATTGAAAGTCCAAGAAAATCTAATAAATTTTTATTTACAATATTTTCTGTTTTATTGGGATTTTTAGAATTTAGAATTTTCTTTATTGTTGCGTTTATAATGTTTGTTTATTTGCTCTTATATGTGTATATAGAAAAGATTACATTTCGAAAAACTTTGGACCTATTAACTCATTTTATATATCCAGCAATTTTTTTCGTTCTCGCTAATATTTTCTGGACACTTCCTTTAATAAAGATAAATCTTATAGCGAGTAATGAATTGTTTGACAGACCTCTTTTTGGAGAAAGTTTTTTCAATATTATCAATTCCTTAGTTGTTTTCCATCCTTGGTGGACATGGGATATTCCAACTATATTTCAGCTCCAAATAGCATCTCCTTATTTATTTGGAGTTCTCATTTTTAGTGCATTTGTTTTATTCTTTATAAAATCAAAAAGAAATCTTGCTGAAAAGCAAAGAGACCTCTTCATTTTTTTTATTATTTTTCTAATTGGCGTTTTTTTAACAAAACAAAGCGCTATTCCAATAGAAGGTCTCTATCATTGGCTATATAAGAATGTCCCTGGATTCAATGCTTTCCGAGAACCTTCAAAATTTTTTTTAATAAGCTCTGTAGGAATGTCTGTTATTTTATCTTTTGTTGTGACTAGATTGAGAAACAAGAAAAAAATATTAGTTTTATTTCTTATGTCTCTTTTTCTGATAATATTTGCGAATGCATATACTATGTTTTCTGGAAAAATAGAGACAATGTTCATTCCAAGGAATATTCCAGATGAATATAATGAGTTAAATTCATTTATTTTATCAAATACTGATTATTCCCGTATTTTATGGTTCCCGCATATAAATCGTTTTGGCATAAACACAAACAATCACCCAGCCATTTCGATGTTGCTTAATATCGACACTGTTTATGAGGAGTTTTCTAAAGATTCTGGGAAGAAATTTGAGGATCATTTATTTAAACCCTTTGATGATGAGGTTTTTGAAGACTTGATAAGTCGTCAATCAATACAATATGTCATTATACCGTCAAATCTTGTTTGGGATGAAGTAGATTCTCCTTGGAAAAATCCTGAAAATTATATTGATAAATTCAATTCTAGCAAGTATTTAAAGAAAATAGATATGCCATTTCTCGAAGAGAAGAACATCTTCATATATGAAAATGAAAATTTTAGACCGCACATTTATAAAACAAAAGAAAAAGAGACTATTGATAGAGATATTTTCTATAAAAATATAGAACATATCTCTAAAAACCCCACTGAGTATGAAATAGTATTGAAAAATATCTCTGATCCTTTATGGATAAATTTTTCAGAGAGCTATCATCCTGATTGGAAGTTGCGTATCGGGGATTTTCATTGGTGGAAAGTCTTTTGGGAAGGTGATGAATATTTTCTATCCGATGAGTTTCATGAAGAAAATAATGCGAAACTTAATTCTTTTTATTTGAATCCTAAGGTAATTTGTAAAGAATATAAATGTCTGAAGAATGAAGATGGTTCTGTAAATATAAATATGACATTGTACTTTAAATTACAATCTTATTTCTATCTCGGTCTTATTGTTTCCATAACAACACTTATTGGATGTGTGGGATATTTAATGTCGCATGGAATAAAAAGGTGGGTATTTCATAGATCTAATAATAAAGATAGTTTTGAAAATGATGTCTTATGAAGAAGCCTTTTCTTTTGAGTTTTGGAATAATCTTAATTATATCTTTTTTAATTTTTCACACATGGATTTCATTTGATATTTTTAGCACAGGAGATTGGGGATATCGTTTTTCAGAAAGTTCTTTTGAAATGAGGGTAGTATCATTTTGGGAGAGTGGGAGTTCTTTTGGAAATATAAATATTTCCACATGGAGATGGTCTTTTCATTTTATTGAAAGTCTTTTTGGAAACTTTGGTTTTGGGTGGAATATTTCAGAAAAATTCCTCATTATGTTTCCTGTTATTGTTTTTTTCCCTTATATAAGTTATTTATTTTTGCGAAGATTAAAATTTCCTTTTCTTGCATCAATTACTGGATCATTTGTTTTTTGTTATAATAGCTATTTTCTTTCTATTTATACTCATGGACATATTCCACTTGCAATTGCTGGGGCTTGGGGAGTACTAGCACTCTATTTCTGCATGCATCTCGTGGAGAAAAAGCGTATGGAGTGGGCATTTTTGGCGGGGATAATGCTTTCGTTGGCGGGGTATTATGATTTTCGGTTTGCGTATATTTTCTTTTTTGTGTGTTCTGCTTTTTTGGCGATGGAGTGGGTGAGGGAGGTTTGGGATAGAAAATACAGGAGGGGAAATTCTGGATTGCTTCGCAAAAGCCTCGCAAAGACAGGAGGAGAAGAGAAAAGGAAGAAGTTATGGATTGCCACGCTCGGGGACTCTCTCGCAAAAACAGGAATAAGAAAAGACTTGCTTGCAAAGACGGAAGGAGAGGAGAGAAGGAAGAGATCATGGATTGCCACGTCGTCGGGGGCTCCTCCTCGCAAAGACGGAGAAGGATGGAAACTTTTTTGGTTTTCGGGAGTTTTTGTTGCGGTATTTGTGGGATTGAATGTTTTCTGGGTGTTGCCCTTTATGAATGCAGGATCGATGGGGGATAATGCTGGTGTGGGACGAGATCTTTTTGGCAATGATTATTTCGAACTCGATGATGCGATGTATCTTTCGCATCCGTTCTGGACGGGGTATGGGGTACGGTGGATGAGTGATCAACCGACGCCGTGGTGGCTATCGATTCTCGGGGTTCTTGCATGGGTAGGATTTTGGGTGGGAGTGAGGAAAAATGCAAAATGCAAAATGCAAAATGAAAAATGGGGAGTCGATGAAACACAATTAAGAATACAAAATGCAAAAGAGGCGGAGGAAGGGAAATTAGAAATGAGAAATAATCAGCTCTCCCTCCGCCCTACGGGCACCTTCTCCTCTCCCTCCCCTTTGTCTGGAGTACCAGACATTTCCCCTCAGGCAGGGGCAAAAGAATCGGGGGAGTGGGATTCGGACTGGGAGGAGAACAGAAGGCGAAGGTATATTCTTTTCTTTGCGGTACTTTCTGTTATCGGAATCCTCCTTTCCAAGCAAGTCTCAGATCCATTTGGCAATCTTTACTACTGGCTCTATGACAATTTCCCTGGATTTAATGCCTTTCGTGAAGCCTCCAAATTCTATATCCTCATCGCTCTGGGCTACGCTGTTGGGATGGCATCTCTGGTGGAGTGGCTTTTGCCTCCCTCTCGTCATGGCAAAAAAGAGTAAAAGAGTATTGACGTAGATATCCTAGAAGAGTATACTTTTGCTCATACGAGAAATATATAAAAAAATGTAATCTTTTCTTATGAGATTTTTGGATTTTAAAGAAAAATTTTCAAGTTTCCAGGTTATAACCGTACAAGATATGCGGAATGTTTTTGGCACAATAAATACACCTCAACTCCATATTTGGAAACAAAAAGGATACATTATTCCTGTAAAACGTGGCATGTATGTAATGCAAAAAGATGCTATAGATACTATGCTTCTTGCAAATGAAATGAATGATTCTTATATTTCTTTGGAATCAGCACTTTCCTATCATCAGATGATACCAGAAGCTACTTTGTCTATAACATCTGTTTCAAAAAAGAATAAAGAGTCGATTTCTAATAGCTTCGGAACATTTTTGTATTCAAAGATTTCGTCAAAACTTTTTTGTGGATTCACGCTTCGAGAAAGCTCTTTATATCCTGGACGTTTTATTCGCATCGCTGAGAAAGAAAAAGCCTTATTTGATTTGGTATATCTTCGTGCTGATTTGAAAGAAGAAAAAGATTTTTCTTCACTCCGTTTGCATTTGGATGGTGTGGATGTTAGAAAGCTCAAAAAATTCATTGCTTTGGTGGAAGCTCCCCAGATTCGTAATCGTTTAGATAATTTTGTAGCTTATTTACATGCTATCATTTAAAGAAATTTCAAAATATTTTTCACCTAAGGAAAATCAGTTTCCTCAACTTGTACTCAAAGAATATCTTCAGTACAAGATATTAGATATTGTTTTTTCTTCAAAATATGGAGATAAGCTTGTGTTTATGGGAGGAACAGCTATTCGTCTAGTATACGGAAATGATCGATTTTCGGAAGATCTCGATTTGGATAATACGGGTCTTTCAAAAAAAGATTTTGATAATCTTATTCGTATAATACAAAGAGAGCTAAAAGCTGAGGGCATAGAAGTAGAAGTACGCAATACATTTAAAGATGTGTATCACTGCTATATGAAATTTCCTCGTATTTTGTTCGGAAATAAGCTTTCTCCACTGAAAGATGAAAAAATTCTTATTCGTTTGGATAGCTTTCACACAAAAGAAGCTCAAAATGTTCGACCTTTTGCACTTTCAAGAGCTGATATCTTTTCAGAGATTCGAGTGTATCCAGTATCAATAATTTTATCTCAAAAGATAGAGGCACTTTTTAAGAGAAAACGGAGCAAGGGACGTGATATTTATGATATTATTTACCTTTTTAGTTTTACAAAACCAGAATATGCTCTTTTGGAAAAAAGCATAAAGATTGACAATGAGCATGATCTTTTTGAAGAAATGTACAAACTATTTACCGAGAAAGAATTGGATATTCTTGCAAAAGACGTAGAGCCATTTCTTTTGGATTCTAAAAAGGTAAATCAAGTGAGAAAATTTCGTTTATGGATTGAAAGTTATCGAAAGTAAGTATGATATATTCCAAAAATGTACTTTTCTATGTTCTATAACTTATATAAATCATTATTTAGGGATAAAAATTTCAGATAATCTTAAAAAGCGAAAAATCAGGTGAAACTTTTAGCATAACAACTTCATGAAATTATCTTGGAAACAATATGAAAGGTGGATACGCTACGGGGCCGTAGGTATTATTGCAGGGCTTTGCCTTTGGAATGCGAATTCTTTGGTGACAGGACGTATCGAAACTATGTTTACGCCTCGTGAGATTCATGATGAGTATTATCGTTATCGTGAATTTATCAATGCCCAAGATGAGTATTTCCGAGTACTTTCTATTCCCGTGCCGTCCAAATGGATGGTCTATACCAATACGCATCCCAAAGTGAGTATGGTGGATCTCGTGCGTGGGGACTGGAAAGAGTTTTCTCTTCCTGCTATAGGGGGACACCCTGAGAGAAATGAACGCAAATGGCTTAGTCCTTTGGAGCGTGATTTTTCCAATCAACTTTTGGATAGGTCCGCTATCCGATATGTAGTTGTTCCTCGTGATGATCCAGAGAATGCCGATGATTTTTTTGGAGCGTATGGGAAGCGTGATATATTTCTCGCTCATCTGGATGGCTTGGAGTATTTGCAAAAAATAGATGTAGGAACGGGCGATGTTGTGGTCTATAAAAATGAAGGGGCGAGACCGCATATCTATACAACAAAAGAAATAAAATCTTTAGAAGAAGATGAGTTGATTACAGAAGTTTCTTTTTTGAGTATTTCTCCATCAGAATATAGAATATCTTTGCCAATAATGGACGAAGAAAATAGAGAGGGTCTTTATGTGAATTTTTCAGAGAAATATCACCCTGATTGGAGAGTGAGGATAGGAGAGTTTCATTGGTGGGATGTTTTCCAGGAAGAGAATTATTTTCTTTCGAGTGAATATCATTACAAGAATGAAGCAGGATTGAATACCTTTTTCATTCCAAAAGAGGAAGTAGAGAAAGATACAACGATAACCCTCTTTTTCCGTCCACAGGCGTATTTGTATGGAGGACTCATTATTTCTGGAGGGGTGTTTGCTTTGTGTTTTGTTTTTGTGGTGTATGCGTTTGTGAAGTCGGTGCGAAGAAGGAGGAAAAATCATAGATCTGAGTAGTCGTCCTTTGGCAAGAAGAAGATTGTTTCTGGAGTAACCCTCTCCCTTTGCGAGTGAGTCTTCGAGCGTGGCAATCCATCTTCATCCGGAATTCGGATGGACCGCCACGTCGTGGACTCCTCGCGGCGTAACTCCCTCCCTTTGCGAGGCTCTGCGAAGCAATCCATCTTTATCCGGAATTCGGATGGACCGCGTCGTCATCGAAGACTCTTCCTCGCGGAGTAATCCCCTCCCTTTGCGAGGCTTTGCGTGGCAATCCATCCGGAAATACAAAGAGAAATCC
>Ga0207419_1002520_pt1 | contig 11976 bp, 15 predicted proteins | sample ElkSloMetagenome_4_FD_184723 | JGI IMG/M metagenome (GOLD analysis project Ga0207419, IMG submission 184723) | Hot spring microbial communities from Elkhorn Slough, Monterey Bay, USA - MD2A (version 2) | ecosystem: Environmental > Aquatic > Marine > Intertidal zone > Estuary: Microbial mat ... | reverse complement strand
GTGAATGCAACCAGATTATTATTGCCGAAGACGAAAGAGGTGTGTGCTCTTCTAACGGAATTTCTGTTGTAATATGCCCAAATTGCTCGGAAGACAACATCGTTGACCAGGATGATATATCCATTGAGTGCAACCAGTGTGGCGAAACAATTGAGGTTAGAAACGAGTCGCCATATATGACTAATGAAGATTTAGTTCGTGCATCACTGCATCACATGGGTCACGCCCTTGCAACAAGTGCAACAAGAAGTTGATGTAAAAAATATTAAACATGAAAAAAGCAGAAACAGTGTGCCTCAATGACCTACCTGCTGTTAAAAAGGCTCACAAAAAAGCAATGGACGAAGGTAAGGACTCCTTCACAACAAAACTCGTTGATGGAGAGGCAGTCTTCGACACAAAATACGCAGGATACCTAATAGAACACTTGAGTCAGTTCGGTGTCTCAGAAAAAAAATAAAACATATGCCGTATTATCCAAAACAGACCAACAAAACAATTCCCTATAATTCACCTTCTGGGTCTATTAACATAGGTAAATGGCTACCTCCATTTATGCCGTATGAAGAAGGTTATGGTTTTATTGGTGTTCTGGCAGAGGACGTTGGAACTGGAAAACTCCAATGCCATATTTGCGGAGAATGGTTCGAGATGCTTTGTTCTCATTTGGCACAAAAGCACAAAATGAGCACCGATGAATACAAGGCAAAAACAGGATTGTTTCAATCGACGGCTCTGAAGTCAAAGCGTATACGTATTCAACAGTCTGAACTTATACAGAAAATGCAAAAAGATGGAAAAATGAATGTTGGGCTAAAAGGCAAGAATACGTCAATCAAGATGCTGCAAAAACAAGCGGGTAATAGGAAAAACAAGCCTAAGGCCTTGGAGCATCTAAACAAGCACGGAATTTGCGAACTCCAGGTTGCTGAAAAAATTCATAACCTTGCAATCCGTCTTGGGAAAACTCCATCCCTTGGTGAGTTAATAGAAGAGTACGGAGGAGGCTTTGCAACAGTTATACACAGCAGGTATGCAAGCTATCGTAAGTTGGTAAAAGACCTTGGAATGGAGCCGGTGAAAAACAAAAAACACCTTTATTGCCGTGAGTATTTTGTCACCAAGGCAAGCGAGTATATCGCAAAAAAAGGAGAGCTCAAATTAAAAAAGGCCTTCACCCAAAAAGAGCACGCATCTTTGTACAGGCACTTTAAGGGGAAAAAAGAGCTCGAGGAGAGCATCTGCTCCAAACTGGGGCTTAAAAACGGTTAATGAAAAACATGTCCTACGAGTTTTTTGGCAAAGAAAACGCTCTTAAGAAAATACCTTGCCCAAGGTGTGGCAAAATGGAAGTAGAAGTGAGGCCACCTGTCCCAGGTAAAAGGAAACTTAAGACATATATCTGCAAGAACAAAAAATGTAAGACGACAGTCTTTTTTGACAAAGGGAAATCAAAAAAGAAAAGTTCATCTTTTTCTGGCAAAAAAAGACATTTTGGTCACGGTAAAAGGGCTGCCATTGATGTAGAGTTACTAAAATGTGAGGCTGATGACCTTGGGTATGAGGTATGGAAAGAAGAAAAAACAACCAGAATGCTTCAATTTAGACACACTGTTTTTGAGGATTCCGTTATAAACGTTTGGTGGGGGACAGGAACCGTTGGTATAGCCCATTATTCTGAGTGGCAAGGGGACTACATAAACACAAAGAACGACATAACCAGAGGAAATGACATAGACTCTGTTGTTCGAATACTCTCTAAAAAAGCATACAAAGTAAAATAAATTATGAAAATAGTAGCAGAACAAACACGATTTCATAGGTTCGCCTGGTATTTCGAATATAAACCAGAACGAATCGAGTTCGCAAGGACCTTAAAAGAGTCTTTTGGGTGGCAGAACTTCTCCTTCGTATCAGAGGGCGCTAAGAAGTGCTGGGCGTTCTCTCAGATACAGATTCTGGAGACTCTGCTAGGCATGTATCCACAGGTAGAGCTAGACCCAAAGGTCAAGCTCATCATGGCTGCAGAGTCTGCCTCAATGAGGGAGAAACAACTTCGGACAGAAGCTATCTCTGACATCAAACAAAAGACCGATACGGACTTCAAGGTACGCGGGCTTAAGGGAGAATTGTATCCTTACCAAAAAATAGGGGTAGAATTCCTGGTAAATGCAGGTGGTCGTGCGATGAATAATGACCCTATGGGTCTTGGGAAATCTTGTATGACCATTGCTTACATCAAATATATGGGGTTCCAGCGTACCCTTGTTGTTGCCCCTGCAAGCATCAAGGCAGTGTGGCGAAATGAGGTTTCCAAATGGACGAATCTCTCCACTTGTGTAATAGATAGCAAAACTGATTTAAGGGATATCCCGAGCGACGTCAATGTGTGGATAATTAACTACGAACTCCTGAAAAAGAACCTTCCGGAACTCCTGAAAACTCGATTTGATTGTTTAGTTGCAGACGAAAGCCATTACGCCAAATCCCCTAAAAGCATTCGGACCAAGGCGTTAAGACAGCTGTCTCGAGCAATCCACGGGTTAATTCTTCTAACAGGGACCCCCATAATGAACAGACCAATTGAATTGTGGTCGCTTCTGAACATGATTGACCCTAAGGAATGGGGCAATTATTACGATTTTGCCCGACGATATGCTGACATGAAAAGGACTAGGTGGGGAATGGATGTCAGTGGTTCGTCAAACATCGACGAACTTTCTGAAAGGATTAAGAGATACTTCATCCGCCGAAAGAAGGAAGACGTATTATCTGAACTTCCTCCAAAGGTATTTACCGACATCCCTGTTACCTTGGACCAAGACACCCAAGAGCAATACGATGTTGCAGAAGAGAATCTTGCTGAGTACATGTCCACCTTCGCAGGCAAACAACCAAAGGACGTGGCAAAAATGCTCAATGCAGAAAAGTTGACACGGATTAACGTTTTGCGTGCTCTTGCGTCGGATGGCAAAAGGGCAATATGCACAGACATCATTGACTCCGTAGTTTCCTCCGGAGAGAAGGTATTGGTCTTTGCGTCGTTCAAAAAACCTCTGGAAAGTCTTTTAAGTCACTATGGGGATTCTGCTGTTCTTATCACAGGGGATACTTCGTTAGAGGACCGTGAGGCTGCTGTCAGTGCCTTCCAGAATGACCCAAGGGTAACAGTGTTTCTTGGGGGATATAAGTCTGCAGGAGTAGGGTTGACGTTAACAGAGGCACAGACGGTTATTTGTCTTGACCTCCCTTGGACGCCTGGAGATTTAGACCAGGCAATCGACCGAGCCCATCGCATTGGAAGCAAGCACTCGAGTATAAACGTCTTTCGTCTTATGGCAGAAGGAACACTCGACTCAAAAATGGCCAAGATGTTGGACAAAAAACGAAGCATCTCAGAAAGGGTGTTAGAAGGTGGAGTAGAAAAGGAAGACGACTATGTAAACGAAATGATATCTGAAATTGTGTCTAGACAAGAAAAAAATAAGCATTAGAGCGAATGAAAAGATTGACAAAGAGTATAGCAAAATGATATAATAGAAGTAACATTATCAACTATTAACCTAACAACATAATATGAGTATCAAAAGTTTTCTAAACCAAAGGGTTTCTCCACTATCGGCTACCGCGATTATTGTTGCTGTCTTGATGATTGCCACTGTAATGATTTTTGGGTCATATCAGTCATATCGTGAGGCAAAAGATGGTCTTGCGGAGGCAGAAGCAGCCCTTGCGGAAAAAGAGGTAGAACTTGAGGAAGCTGACGCTCCTGTTGCTCCGGCAACGACAACGCCAGATGAGGTCGACACGGGGACCACGACAGTAGAGATGAAAGGTTAGTATGTTGGTCAAGTTAATATTATTCACAATTCTCCTTGGGGTCTTATACCTCTTCGTAAAATATCTACGAGAGACGATGGCCCTTACCGAGGACAAAAAAAAGATTAAAAAAACAAAAAAGAAAAAATAATATGGATAGAGAAGCAAAACTAATATTTACAGGAATCGTTGGAATCATTGTCGTCGGTCTCCTAATATTTCTTTCACCGTTTACCATCATCGACACGACAGAACGAGGTGTCGTACTTCAATGGGGTGCAGTAGACCGAACGCTCGATGAGGGTGTCCACTGGAGGACTCCTATCGCAGAGGATGTTATTAAAATGCCTGTGAATATCCAAAAGATTGAGGTTGCAGCATCGGCTGCTTCAAAGGACCTTCAGGAAGTTTCTACGACGATTGCACTCCAGTACCGTCTTGACCCGACGAAGGTAGGAACAATCTACTCCGACCTCAAGAAGGACTGGCAGGTGGTTGTCATTGACCCGGCAATCCAGGATGTTGTAAAGGCAGTTACCGCTAAGTTCAATGCAGAGGAGCTTGTCGGGGAACGCGAGGCCGTGAAGCAGCAAATTGCAGAACGCCTTAAAAACCGTCTTGAGGCAGAGAACCTCCTTGTTGTGAACGTCGACATTGTGAACTTCCAGTTCTCACCGGAGTTTGACCGAGCTATCGAGGAGAAGGTTACTGCGGAGCAGAACGCGAAGCGTGAAGAGAACAACCTGAAGCGAGTAGAGTTTGAGGCACAGCAAAGCATTGAGCAGGCCAAGGCAGACGCTGAGCGCACACGCCTTGAGGCAGAAGCCCTTAAGCAGAACGTAGAGCTTATTGGGAAAATTGAGGCAGAGGCACGTCTGAAGGCTGCAGAAAAGTGGGATGGACGTATTCCTGATAACATGACGATTACTATTGTTGGTGGACAGGATGGGTCTACGGAGATTCCGGTCATCCCGTTCATGAACCTAGGACGATAATCTAAAAAATATGGACGATAATGTATTCAAAGGAGCTCACTCTGAACGGCTGCAATCGCTGCTGCAGAGCTTAAGTGATGTAGACGTTACCGCAGTACGAATTGGTAAGTTGGTAACAGAAAAAGGGGAACCGTGTTCGATACTCATGGAGTTAAATGTCAAAAAAGGACTCCCCCACCGAGGTCTCACTCACGTTGTAATCGGGTCCGATTATGTTGTGACCAGTCACTGTGGTGAAGGAAAACTTGGGGATTTTGTTTCTGCAAATTTTGAGCCACTTTCAAACGAAGAGGTTGGTGTCACCGAGAAAGACACGGACACAATGCGACGTGTTATTCGTGAAGCTTACGAACTTCACAAGGACGTTCTTCCTATTAAGTAGGAATTGTGGTGCCAGTATGTCAGGTCAGGTTGTATAGCCTACGAACCTAGACCCAAGGACTGGTTAAATGGATAGGGTGGAATTCCCCGCACATCGTGAGGACCAGCCACGTAGGAGGTTATCCCTCCTACAGGAGACCTTGAACTCCGCAGGTCTCCTGTAGGGATGATAATTAAAAATTAAAAACAAAAACAATGGGTAAATTACTAACTAGCTCAGGAACAAAAAACCTTGATATCTATGCGGACGAAGGTTTTTGGGGAAAAAGAGACCTGGACCACCTTGAAGAATCTATAACACGTCCTGCTCAATGGGGAGCGATTCGTGGGGGTGTCTACAAGGCCCTTGCCTCAACACACAAAAAACTACCAGCAGGAGCCTACAGCATCACAATAGACAACAACGACGACGCTGCTGTCTTCCTTAAAAAAAACATCAAGACCGATGACATCATTCGGTTTAGGGATTCGCCCTCCTGGAAGATAATTGAAGAGATAAATAGGTTCTGGGGGGAAGGGGAAAAGTTTAGGTCGCTTGGCTTCCTTCATCGTCGTGGATATCTGCTCTACGGTCCACAAGGAACAGGGAAAAGTTCTGTTGTTCAACAGGTCATATCAGACGTCATACAGAAAGATGGAGTTGTGTTAGTGTGTGAGAAACCCAAGTTCTTCAATGTCGCATTAAACACCTTCAGGTTGGCAGAACCAACGAGAAATGTCGTTTGTGTATTTGAGGATATCGACGCAATCATCAAACGCCACGGAGAAGAGGAGCTTTTATCCATCCTCGATGGAGCCAACATGGTGGACCGTGTACTGAATATAGCTACTACCAATTACCCTGAACTCCTTGACAAAAGAATTGTTTCAAGGCCTCGTAGGTTCGACCGCGTACTGAAGATTGAAGTACCGACTCAAAAGGTGAGACACGATTTCCTTAAGGCAAGATTACCTAAAGGAGAGAACGTTAAAGAGTGGATGAAGGCAACCGAAGGGCTGTCCTTTGCAGGGATATCTGAAGCAATAATTTCTGTGATTTGTCTAGGGAATTCCTTGGACGAAACCATTAAGATATTAACAGACCTAGAAAGTGGCCACCCCTCAAGTGATGAATTTGGGGCCAAGGCGGGTCTTGGTTTCAGTGGTCGCGATAACATATCGCCCGATGACGACTAAAAACCACATCATCATTGTTTACGGCTCCCTAAAAAAAGGAAAGTGCAACCATGACCTTCTGGAGGGCCAGGAGTACTTAGGGAATACCGTTGTGCATGGGGTTATGCAATTAAATGGCAGCTACCCTTATTTGTTTGATAGCTTTGCAGTAAAGAGGCCCGGCAAAAATCACTCTGCTATTTACGATGCAGAAGTATACCGGGTTGATGACGCTACTTACCGAGCGATTACCGCCATGGAGTTAGGTGCAGGATACTACGAAAGAGAGATATCCACCGACTGGGGCATGGGAATCGCGTACTACACACAGCCTAGATTATTCTCCAAGTCGAAGGAGGTAATAAAGGAATATTAGTTTAGAAGTAACAAAAAAAACATGTTCTTTCACAAAAATTTGTGGGCGCTTGTTGCGGTAGGTATTTTTGCCTTACCCATGACAAGCTTAGCGTTCACCTGGGACCGGACAAGTTCCGTAAGCCTTGGTGACCAAATTAGTAGCTATATCGACGTAAAGATAAGCGCGATAAAAGATAGGTTAAAGCGAGACGAGCCAACTCCTGAGCCGGAGCCAACTCCTGAACCTACTCCAGAACCTGAACCTACTCCAGAACCTGAACCTACTCCAGAACCTGAACCTACTCCAGAACCTGAACCTACTCCAGAACCAGGCAATGCAGGTAAGGTTTGTATGAACTACGGTCATCAGAAAAGAGAGGGAAGCTGGCCAAACTATTACGACCTTAGTGAAGGTGGTCAGGTTGACACAGATACAGAGCTGCTTTTGGAGTCTGGGATAAACTGTATTCGCATTGCCTATGCACTCCATGACAACATAGAGAACCAGAAACTTTCTGTTTACCTGAAAGAAAAAGGTTTCCATGTGCTCTTTGGAGGAGACTACGGGACACTGCGAATGCGCGACCTTTCTGGCTACAACAGTCGAGTCATAGAGGCAGCAAAATGGGCTGAAGAGAACAACATCGACATGTTCTCCTTGGGCAACGAACAGGCTTACCGTCTTCGTGGCGTCAGTATCCGCCAGTGGATAGCGAACCTTCATGTGTTGGCTTCTGAAGTAAAAAAGGTTTACTCGGGTCCAGTGACGTATGATTTGTCAGGAGAGTTTCTTGATGAATATATTGAAGGAGGTCTCGGAACCCTTGATAGCTATGGAATCAACTCGTACTGCTGTTGGGAGAACTTTGCAGAAAAGGCAACTGATGCTTTCGGTGAAGGAAACTTCTATTACGGGGAGTTCAACGTGGATGTAAAGTTTGTGGACTTCGGCAGTCTTGAGAACCAGGCAAATGAACTACAGAAAGCAGTTGACCAAATGGAGGCATATCCTGATGTTCCGTTGTACTTCTTCACCTTTCGTGATGGAGGATACGGTACCGTGGCAAACAGGTGGGCGGTAATGAGGACAAACGATACGCTGGTTAAACCAGTTGCAGGTGTTCTGGGTATTGCCCACGACTAAAAAAGATTGCAAAATTATGTCATTTGCTTGCAGAATAACCTGCAACATGATATAATAGAAGTAAGTGGGGATGCCAAACCTCACTGACGGAAACATGTGATAGTGAATCCGTTAAGCTTCTTATTAAGCACTGTTGTTTTCGCCCTTGTACGCGAATCGCACAGTGAAGGTGTCTGTCGACCTGTTCTTTCACAATTTCATACTATCCTGCATTTAGGGGTGACTGAATAATCCTTTTCAACAAGGGGATAATGTACTGGGAACGCCCAATAGGGGGTAAGTACTAGGTCCACATGAATGACATTAACATGCCTATTGTTGAGGAGCGCGTCCAAATAAACTGATTGACGCACATGTCCACACGGCGCTGATGAGGCAACTCGAGAAGTCTCCGATGCGTGCGACATGTTTTGCCAAAGAGCCCCTGCTCAGGGGCAAGGTCCGTAAGCGCGAGTGGGCTCGTGGCTGCGCAAGAAATAAAAGCTGAATTGAGCCATGTGGTGCGAGGAATGGTGACCCGTCCCCTAAATGTAGGATAGTATGTGTGTGAATGACGGGTCGATTACTCCCTCTCGGGGAAACAAGGGGAGTAATCGGCTCAGCATTCCATTTGAGCTGTGATGCACCCGTGGACTCTTAGGTTTTTGCGTAAGATATCCATAGGGTCATTGTGGGCCAATGTTCCAAGGTTTGGCGGACGAATCTCCAAAATTTGTCGGCTCGGTTCGATTCCGAGGGCCTGCGCTATGTCAAAAACAAAAAAAACAACGCTCAAAAAAAAGAAAGACTTCTTTCTAAAAGGAGCAAAAGATTATTACACAAACAACCCAACAGGAGATTTCCCTCCACAGTTAATCCTTGTTGACGAAGAGGACGACCTGATGATGTCTCTACAAATAGACGGAGAGAAAAAAGACGAATTGCTCGAAACCCTTGGTGTTGCGCTGTCTGTTGCATCGATGCAATATAAAAAATTTCCAAAAGTAGAATCTCTTCTTCTCTGTACTCCTGTCTGGTACCTAAAATCATCTACAGAAGACGTTAATGTAATTCAACCTTCTGAATCCCCTGACAAAAAGGAGGCAGTCTTCCTGTCTTCTTTAGACAAAAAAGGAAAAAACGGCTTCGAAATGTACGAAGTGGAGAGAAAATTTGATGGGAATAATATAGAAGCAAAAATGGTGCCGGTCTTTGAAGATGAACTAAAGAAAAAAAAGAATACAAAGATAGAAGACAACGTCTTAACAAAGTTCTGGGTTCCTTATAAGAACATGCAGGACAGCTGGGGTGACCTCGAGGACCGTGAAAAAAATGTTTTGTCAATGATGGCTGCAAACATTCTGGAAAAGTTTCTCGAGCTGTCTGAAAAAAAATAATAACCTTGCTACAATATGGTTAATAGTATGCAAAAAAAAGAATCGCCGCAGCTTAAGAGAGTGTTTATCGAACCACGGGTCTATGGAATCCTTCTTACATCGCCTCGGGGGACACTGATGCACCTAGATGTACACCACACACTCGATGAAGCCTTTGAGGCAGGAGAGAATAAGTTTAACAAAACATTCCCCATTGAAAATGCCTTAGACAAAGAAGAGTCCCAGGCCCCAAGCATAGAATTGTGGACAACAATGCCTGTTTCGCGGTCAATCGCACATCTTACTCGTCCAGATAAAATAGACAGGAATAAAAATCCAAATGTTCTGAGGGCTTCTGACCCTGTCGAGATGCTTGAAAAAACAAAAAATTATGTCATGAATAGATTGGTGGAAAAGTGGGATGATGTCTTGTTCAAAAAGGCAAAGAGCCATTTGTCTGATATCGAAATAAAATACATTCAGGAAAGACGCAAGTCCCAAAAAAAGTAAGACTTAGATACCATAACATATAAGGTTTATGTCACACACAGAACCTGAGAAACCAGAATATTCGTTCGAGATGGCAGTTGCAATAATTGGACATCATGTCCAAGAATATGCAAATTGGTACGCAAAAGCGGGAATGCATCTTCCAAAAGAATATGCAACAAACCCCTCAGCCTGGACCAATGTTTTGAACGAAATCGCACAAGCCTTCGACATTGCAGAAACAAAAGAATATAGGGACAACCCCGAGCTGGAACACCAGATGAAAAAGGGGTTTGAGTTGTTCGGCAGATACTTCACAGAGCTTTGGAAGTAATGTGAAGCTGGAGACTCTAACCCACCACCTGCCAAAGTGTAAGCGAGAACGTAGTAGGTGGTGGGCCAGGGTCTTCATTTTTTGTCGCAACATGCTGGGCGAGTGCCCATATTGTTATGTTACAAATTGCAACAAGCGCTGTTGCCACTGCGGCAATGTCTACGGCAATCTTTGTGGGATTGGGTGACGCAATTAATACTGCCACCTTTGAAGCAAAGGAACCTGTCGTAGAAGAAGTCGAAGTCGTCCTTACATATAAGACCTTCATAGACCAAATGGTTGAAGGGGTCGTCGAGGACGCAATAAAGGAGGAAGCCAAAACTCCTGAAATAGTGGGAAAAACAGCAACCTCATGGACTAGCTGTGAGGACTATAAGGACATTATAGAATCGTATGATTGGCAAGATGAAATAGCTATGGCAGTTTGTGCTGCCGAGAGTGGAGGAAACGCACAGATTACAAACCAAGAGCTTCACACAGATGCAGGATGTTCAGGTAGTCACGGATTGTTTCAAGTGGCCTGTGTGCATGGATACAGTAAGGAAGTGTTGTATAATCCTGCAGAGAACATTCGCATTGCCTATTCTCTTTGGGAACAAAGCGGGTGGAACCCCTGGGGAGTATGCCACGATGGGAAGATTTCCTGTTTTTAGTGGTAACCACATAGACTATGAATAAAACACATAAGCCTGTTGGCTCCCTAGAGGAGGCAAGGGCTAAGCTACAGAAGCAATACGGAGAATCCGTTATCCTACAACAGGACTCTGTTCCTGAAAAAATAGACGTCGTTCCTACTGGTTGTTTTGCCTTAGATGACTTACTCGGCTGCGGAGGTCTTCCCCGTGGCCGTATTATTGAGATATACGGCGAAATGAGTTCCGGTAAGTCGACCCTTTGCCTGTACCTTGCTTCCCAGGTACAGAAGAATGGAGGCACTGTTGCCTACCTAGACAATGAAAATGCTTATGACAGGCAATATGCAGAACTGCTTGGTGTAGACACCTCACAACTACTTCTGTCGCAGCCTACAACGCTCGAGGAGACATTCGACATCATCCGTGCATACACGGAGGCCAACTGTGTAGACCTCATTGTGGTGGACTCTGTGGCCGCTATGGTGCCGAAGACTGAGCTCGAGGGAGAGGAGATGCTTAAGGACTCTGTAGCCCTGCAGGCACGGCTTCTCGGTAAGGGCCTGCGCATTCTCACGGGGCCTGTTGGTCGTAGCAGCACTATTGTTATCTTCATTAACCAAACACGGTCTAATGTCGGTATTATGTATGGCCCTAAGGATACGACACCTGGTGGCAAGGCCTTAAAGTTCTTCTCATCCGTCCGATTGAATGTGAAGAAAGGAGAAAGGATTGAGGGCAATGGTAAGGAGCAGATAGGGAACACCATTAAGATTACCGCAACAAAGAACAAGGTAGGGTTCCCGTACCGCAGTGGGTCCTTTGACCTGTACTATGGAGAAGGTGTTGACCTTGTGTCTGATACTCTTGAATATGGCGTTTCTACAGGGGTTGTCGAGCTTTCTGGGAATACATACTCCTATGGAGAAAAGAAGCTTGGGGTCGGAAGGGAAAAGGCTAAAACTGCACTTCGAGAAGATGAAAAACTATTTAATGAAGTACGAAAAAAGGTTTATAAGGCGTTGAAATAGCAAGCTTTAAATAACTTTAAAAAAAGCTTGACTTTAAAATTAGATGGGTGTATAATAGAAGTATTAAGAGTCATTATAAAGTCTAAGTCATAAAAATAACATGAATGAACAAACAGATATTTTCGAAATGGGAGACCCAAGTGTAAAAGGTAAATTCTTTTACCACCGAGAAGAAGGCGACAACGTGAAGGGAACTTATATTGGGCAGTACGAAGCAGAAGATTCCTACAAAAATGAACAAATTGTAGTAATGCTTAAGGCCAGCGATGGTGAGATTTATAAGG
>Ga0207419_1002518_pt1 | contig 11979 bp, 10 predicted proteins | sample ElkSloMetagenome_4_FD_184723 | JGI IMG/M metagenome (GOLD analysis project Ga0207419, IMG submission 184723) | Hot spring microbial communities from Elkhorn Slough, Monterey Bay, USA - MD2A (version 2) | ecosystem: Environmental > Aquatic > Marine > Intertidal zone > Estuary: Microbial mat ... | reverse complement strand
GGCTTTTTGTGGATACCAATACTCATTGTAGTTAAAACTCGGAGAAAGCTGGAAAAATTTGAGCAGCGTGATGTTGGTAGAAACGGGTATCCTATGTACAGCCCCGTACTGCGCATCGGCCAAAAAAGTACCGAAATTACCAAAGAAATCAGGTGGAGGAGCATCCTCCTCTTCAACACCTAAATCATCTTCATCCACATCAGTTGGGGTTTGCTCTTCAAAAACCCTATTAAAGGGGTACCTTATTTTATTTTCCTCGTTGGTCACCTCCGCCCTTGCATTTACAGAATAAGAAAAACTCAGTTGGGTTAGCGGGTTTTTCTTGGTAGAGTTTCCTTTAAAAGGGAAGATACGGCGCATGGCCAAGTTGGCTTCAGGGAAGAGGTTGGTCACCTCTGTATTTACGTTTTGGTTGATCCTTAAGCTGGCACCTGCTGTAAAAGGTGTTCCCTCAAAGGTTTTGTTATAAGAAACACTGGAGTTGAAAGAAGCTGAAATAAAATCTTGGGTATTAAAAGAGTTGTTTCTATTAAAGGAACTCGAACCTACGTTTACGTTGGCAGCAAAACGACTTGTACCTCTTGAAACAGGTGAGTGCCGCCACCTCAACCAGTAATCTGTCGTTTCCGAAGCTTCTAAATTATCTAGTTGCCTCCGCACCTTGTTGTAAGAAAAACTCAAGCCACCACTAAATTTATACCTTACCCTGTAATTAGATTCCACAGAAGCGCCCCAACCGCCTAAAGAATAGATTTGCCCCAGTAGTTTTACACCTGCATACTCTCCCAAGGGAAAATAGAACCCACCATCGCGCAAGAAAAAGCCCCGTTCTCTGGTTTCTCCATAAACGGGCACCACAATACCTGCACTCCGCTTATCAGAAAAGGGGAAGAGCCCAAAAGCAAAACCAAGTGGCGTAGGCACATCATTCAATTCAAAATTAAAAGGCCCTGATATTACGTATTTGTTGGGCACGATCTTAAGCTGCCTAGCCCTGATCCCAAAATGCGGTTCTTCCAAATTACAGGTTGTATAAATATTACCAGCTGCATACATGGCATTTTCTGGCGTTCTTTTCACCTTGGTACTTTTTATATACCCATCGCCTTGTTGGGTTACTATGCCCGAGATAATGCCCTTTTCGGTTTTCATGTTGTAGCTCATTTTCTCGGCATTGTAGGTCTGCCCAGCCTGCGTAAAAACAGGAATGCCCGTAAGCCTACCGGTAGAATCGGGTACGCCATTGGCATACACCGTATTATTGCGCATATCGAACTGTATTTCGGCAGCCTCTATGGTCATGTTACCATAAGTCACCTTGGCCTCTCCGAACAAAAAGACCTTGCCCGTAAGCATATCGTAGTTGATGGAATCTTTGGCACTGTACTCAATGGTAGTGTCTATAGGGCCTCTTTGAGTTAGGGAATCGGTGTCTACAGCCAAACTATCGGTAGCTACTTGGCTAGTATCGGTATTTACTAGAGTAGAATCGGCTTCTTGGGCATATAAATGAGAGAAAAGCAAGCATAAACATATTGTGCAAAACACAAATGTACTTTTAAAACACAGGGCTGGGTTGGAAGATGTATTTTTTATGTGCCTACTCAAACTCTATCAAAAAATTTCTATGTGAAAACCAACGCTACTACTCGGGGTTGCTTAACTAAAAATACCTCTTATGGCAAAGGTACAAACATACTATATAAATGCATTCCGTAGTTTTTAGTTTATCAAGGATATTATAAAAATCGTTTGCTCAAGCGCTTTTACCTACTTGTTTGCAATAAATACTTTTTATCTAGTAATTTTACTAACTCAATAAGCTGAAAAGCAACTATTTAACATTTTTTTGATTACTAGTATTAGCAATCGTTAAAAAGAGAGCCATATTTACCATTCTAAAATTAGGATGCAATTTTATGAAAAAACTATTAATAATTCCCTTAGCGATCATCGGAATTACTTGCAGCGCCTTTCAACCGTTGGACCCACCTTCTAATTATGTAAAAAAAATCGTGATCGATGCAGGGCATGGAGGCTTTGATCCCGGCTGCTTAGGAGCCCATAGCAGAGAAAAAGAGGTAACCCTGGATATTGCCTTTAGGCTGGGAGAATTGATCAGCAGGTTTCATCAGGATGTGGAAATCATTTACACACGCACCAAAAACGAACAATTTGTAAAATTGATAGACCGCGCCAGAATCGCCAATCGGGCTTCGGCAGACCTGTTTATTTCTATCCATTGCAATGCATACCACAAAAGCAGTATCAAGGGTACAGAGACCTACACCATGGGGTTAAGTTCTTCAGAAGATAACTTGGCAGTGGCAATGCGTGAGAACTCGATTATTTTAGAAGAAGAAAACTATTTAGAATCTTATGATGGTTTTGACCCTAAATCACCTGTTTCTTATATTTTACTCGCCAACTTACAGCATGCTTACCAAGAAAACAGTTTGATGTTTGCCACACTTATAGAAGATCAATTTGGCCAAAGAAAAGAACGCACTAGCAGAGGAGTAAAACAAGCAGGGTTTTTAGTACTTGCTAAAACTACCATGCCCAGTGTTTTGATCGAAGTGGGTTTTCTTACCAACCAAGAAGAAGAGGAGTTTTTAAATACCGAACTCGGTAAAACAAAAGTCGCAGTAGACTTGTATAAGGCATTCAGAAATTACAAGCACGCATTAGAGGCAGGGTAAAAAGATCTTGTAATTTTTAATATAAAAAATTTGGCCCATGAGGTAAATCATGGGCCAAGTAATTGGTATTATCAAAAAATGTTGATTGCGTATTTTATTTGAGCTGCAGAGCTAAGTTCTATCTCAACTGTTCAACTCCACAACTATCAACACTACTTATTTTACATCTGCTTTATATCGATTTTTCTACCTGCCATTGCTTCCTTGTCTTTAAATGGAAGAAAAATGTGCAAAGTGCCTTCGTCAAAAACAGCATCTATTTGGCTAGAATCTACAACTGGAGGCAACATGATGGCTTTCATCAACACAGGCATTTTTACCGCTTCATTCTCCTGCATCGGCAATAAAGACTTACCATAAAAAGTATATATCTGTAAAAATTGATTTTTTAATTCGATGTCATAATTATCTAGGGCCAAAGAGGGCGTAGTAATCTCGATTTTCAAACCATCTGTTGAGGCCTGCATATCTACTTGTGCCTCACTGATCCCTCCTCCAACAATGCTTTGTGCCACTGCTTCACCAGCCAAAAACTTCGAAATATTTTTTTCAGTTTGCATAGCTTGTTAAATTTGATTCGCTTTCTTAAAAACAAATGCTGTTCCGCTATCTTTTGGCTGACAAAAAACAAGCAAAACAGGTAATTTTGTCAGTATTAAGCGCAAAAAGCAGTCAAAAAGTCTATATTTGTTATTTTCAAGAAATCTAAAATGACACTTTCTCCATGTCAATCCCCAAGAAAGTCGATGTAGTGGTTTGCGGTGCAGGCCCTGTGGGCCTATTGGCTGCTTGTCTATTGGGTAAATACCAAATACCAACCGTTTTGGTAGAAAAGAACAGCGAGCCCTACGAAATACCTCGAGCCATTGCCTTAGACGATGAGACACTGCGCATACTACAAGTAATCGGGCTTCATAGAGATTTTGAACAAATAGCCAAAAAAGCGGCGGGTTTACAACTCTGTTCTCAAAAAGGCAAAGCACTTTTTACAATTACCAAGCGGGCAGTTTCTGGTAAAGATGCCTCCTTTCTGTTTTATTCTCCCTTACTCGAGAACCTTTTGAGAAACAGGCTAAAAGAGTACAAAAGCGTAAAAAGCTTTTATAGCGCAGAACTCTTAAAAGTACAGACCACCAAAAACGCGGTACTAAGCTCTATGGCAATAGGGCAAAACCTAGAGCAAATACAAAGCAAATACTTGATCGCATGCGATGGTGCCAACAGCAGCATAAGAAAGAAAATAGGGCTTTCTTGGCAAAATTACGGTTACACTGCCACCAATTTAAAAATAGACTTAGAATTGCATCAAAACATCCGTTACAGCGATTACATTAAAAAGTTTGTAGGCCCCAAAGGCAAAGCTTATGTTTTTTTAGACAGTTGGCACAAACACAAAAGGGTAGAGTTTTCTTTGCCCAAGCAAGATCAAAACAAAAGCCATATAGATAAACTGCCCGAAATTTTGAAAACAGACGACTTTAGCATATTGCATGAGGCAACCTACCAATTTAAAAGTGGCACTGCCAAGCAATGGCTAAAAAACAAGGTAGCTTTGGCAGGAGATGCCGCCCACTTAATGCCCCCCTACATTGGCCAAGGCATGTGCGCAGGTTTTAGGGATGTACACAATCTGTGCAGCAAATTAATGCTCATAGAAAAACAAGGGTTTTCTACAAAAATATTGGATAGCTACCAAAAAGAAAGAAAGCCACATGTCCGCTTTGTAATAGGGCTTACTGTAGGAGTGGGACTGTTATTTACTTCGCCGCTCAGGTATTTTCTATTTGTCATAAACTGTTTGTTACCTCAAGCCTTACACCGCTTTGAAGCGCCTCCTATTAAGCTTAAAAAAGGCTTTTTTATGAAGAGCCACTTGGCCGGACAACTCTTTCCACAAAACCTTGTACTAGATGCGCAGCAAAGGGCCATAAACTCTGACGCCTTTTTAAAAGAAGGGTTCAATTTGATTTTTTTTGTAGAAAAGGGGCGCAATTTTGAACACATACCCAAACAGACCTCTTTAAAAAGCCGGATAAAAACATTACAGATTTGTGTGACTTTCATACACCTGCAAGTACCAAAGCACAAACAAAAACCTGCACATTTTGTGGATCAAGGGGCTTTTTCTAAATGGTTTGCCAAACACAAACAACACGCCCTTTTACTCAGGCCTGATAAGTACATTTTCTGTAGTTGCTCACTTAAAAGCAAAAGTGAACAAAAGCAAATTGAGCAAGTAATAAAAATGACAGAACCTCTCTGTAAAATGATAAAATAACAATTTGCCTAAATACCTTACCCTGAGCCTGCCTTTAACAAATCTACTCAGGTAAACAAACAGGATGGTATTTGCAATTACCTTAACAACTAACCAAACAAATTCAATCATGAAAAAAATGAAAGCCTTAACCAACCAAGAGAAAATGGAAATCCACAAGTGGTTCAATAAGATCGATGAAATTGTGGCCAATAAAAAAGCAGGAAAAAGCTCTAAGTCAAAAAAAGAAAAAAGCCTAAAAGAGGCTTAAAAACAAAGATTTTGATAAAGGTTAATTTTTTTAGCCGTTTTATTTTGTGTAAATGATAAATTATTTATGTTTGCACCACCAAAAACAAAAGGGTGTTGTAGCTCAGTCGGTAGAGCAAAGGACTGAAAATCCTTGTGTCGGCGGTTCGATTCCGTCCAACACCACTTTAAAGTTTCAAAGCTGCACCATGTGCAGCTTTTTTTTTGCACTAAACATCACGGGTAATAATTATTTGCATTTATTTAGCGACATCCGTAATCCTATATCATCTCCGAACCATAATCATCTACAAAAAACCTCCCTCCACCAACAAAGTCGCGCATAGGTTTAAAATAAAAATTTATGCTGTATTTTTGTAAGACAAAGGTTCATACTAACGACTTATGCATTAATTAAAATTTAGCTTCGCCCATTATGGAATTAGGCAAAGAAATCAAACAAACCAAGTTTAAAGACGAATACCAAAAAGCCATGCTCAATGTGTTGTATACGGGTAATTGGGTCAACTCCATGCATACACGCTTTTTTAAGAATTATTCGCTCTCACCGCAGCAGTACAACATCTTACGCATTTTGAAAGGTCAACATCCCAAGCCTGCCTCGGTAAATTTGCTTATAGAGCGCATGTTGGACAAGATGTCCAACGCCTCTCGTTTGGTGGAAAAACTGCGACAGAAAAAACTAGTAAAAAGAACCGTATCTCCCCTAGACCGTAGGCAGGTAGATGTATCGCTCACCGAGCAAGGCTTTGGGCTTTTACAAAAAATAGAAAAAGACGAGAAAATCTTGGAGGACTGTTTTAGAAAACTGAGCGAAGAAGAAGTGTTTTTTTTAAATAAAATCTTGGATAAGGTCAGAGGTTAGAAAGGTATTATGTGGCAGGCGTTTTTTATTTTCTTAACTTTTTTATTGCTATTCGCGGTTTTTGCCATTTATGCCGAACGCAAAATATCTGCCTTTATACAAGACAGAATGGGCCCTATGGAAACAGGGCCTTACGGGCTTTTACAGACCGTGGCCGACCTGCTCAAGTTATTGCAAAAAGAAGATATCATCCCAAAAGCAGCAGATAAATTTTTATTTATCGTGGCTCCTGCCATTATTTTTACCGTTATTTTCTCTGGGTTTGCGGTAATCCCTTTCAGTCCAGATTTAATGGGCTCTGGTACTGCAATCGGGGTGTTTTTCTTATTGGCCATTGTGTCTTTAGATGTGCTCGGCATTTTACTGGCCGGCTGGGGCTCCAATAATAAGTTTGGGCTGTATGGCGCTTTGCGCTCTGTAGCACAAATCGTTTCTTATGAGATACCACTTACCTTGGCAGTTTTATGCGTGGTAATTATCTGCCAAAGCATGAATTTACAGGAAATTTGCTTGCAACAAGGCACCTTGCTCACTTGGGCACAAAGCCAGGAGGGCTTCAGTTCATTGCCGGAAAAAAACTTTCTTTTTGGTTTGCAAGCAACAGGGATAGACCTAACTTCGATAGGAGGATTTTTAACCTGGAATATATTTAGAGCACCCATTCTCATCCCTGCCTTTATCGTATTTTTTATAGCCTCTTTAGCAGAGGCCAACCGCGCGCCTTTTGACTTGCCCGAAGCCGAATCCGAATTGATCGGTGGCTACCATACCGAGTACTCTGGTTTTCGCTGGGCCATGTTCATGCTGTCTGAATATGGTATGATGCTTTTGGTGAGCTTTTTAGCCGCCATCTTATTTTTAGGGGGTTGGAATACGCCCCTACCCAACATGGGCTCACTAGCTTTGGCAGACTGGACCAGTGGAGTGCCTGGTACAATAGCCGCCAACGCCTGGGGCAGTTTTTGGATACTTTCTAAGGTACTGTTCCTGATTTTTTTACAAATGTGGGCACGATGGACCTACCCGCGCCTTAGGGTAGATCAATTGATGACACTTAGCTGGAAATACCTGCTCCCACTTTCTTTGCTACTCGTCGTTTTATCGGCACTCTGGAAAATTTTTATGATATGATATATACTGCGTAAATAGATTACGTACTAACCACTGATATTTGGAACATCAATTAAAAAACAAGTATCATGAAGATTTTAACAAGTATCCCGTTTCTTTCCATTTTATTAGTAATTAGCTTAGCAGGTATGGAAACCACACCTGCCTACGAACTAAAAGGTTTTTTCTTCGCAAGCATTAACCTTGCAATCCTTACTTTGATCTTGTTCAAGGCCATATTTTCTAAAAAAGCGGCCAATGCCAATATTTCAGAAAAAGAAAGGAACTTAGATAAATTCAAAGGCAATTTGGTAGGTAAAGCCGAAGACGGCACCGAATACTACCTCATCAAAATGAAGGGCAACACACCTGTAAAGGCATAATTTAGTAACCCTTTTCTTTATTTACCTCATACTGCAATGGCAAACCTTTTCTATGTCTTTCAATATTTTCGGCAATTTGCTGGCAGGCAAGCGGTACATTGGTAAGGGCTGCCACATGTGGCGTAATAGTAATTTGAGGATGTGTCCAAAATGGATGCTCTTTAGATAAAGGTTCTTCTTCAAAAACATCTAAAAAAGCCGCAGAAAGCTGTCCTGAATTCAAAGTATGGAGCAAGTCCTCTTCGTTTAAAACGCCTCCCCTTGCGGCATTGATCAAAAAAGCGCCTTTATTCAACTTTTGCAAAACAGCTAGATCTACCACTCCTCTTGAAGCATCAGTAAGGGGCAATAAGCAAATCAAGCAATCTAAATCGGCCAAAAATGCATCCCATTCAGAGGCTCCCGCATAAGTTGCTACACCCTCTAGCTTTTTGGGACTCAAACTATAGCCTTTTACTTGGTATCCCAAATGCGATAATACTGTGGCAACATGCTGCCCAATTACCCCAAGACCGAGGATGCCGACAAAAGGTTTGGGCCTTGCCCTTTGAGGCCGCCAAATTTTCTCGGCCTGTTGCTGCGCATAAGTCTGTAAGCGCTGTTCCCAATAACCCAAGGCAGCTATCATATACCGCCCCATATCTTCTGCCAAGCCAGCGTCTCCTATGCGCACGATAGGTACGCCTATGGATCCTGTTCCTTCTTGAAACAAATGGTCTACCCCTGCACCAAAAGAACATATCATAGATAAGCGCTCGTATTTAAATAAGTCGCGCTGAGGATGTTTCCAAACTATGGCATATTTTACGGCACTGTTATCTTCTATTTCTTCGGGTAGTAGAACAGGTATATCTGTTAAGCGAGAAAGCTGTTCTTGGATTGATGAGGCCTTTTTATCTTTAGCAAGTACGACGATGGACATGTTTCAGTAATTTCTTGCCAAGTTACAAAAATACAAGAAGCTTAACCATTTAAATTATGGCTAAGCTATATGCTTTCGATTGATTGGATCTTAGCTACATGGCTTGTACCCCTGTGGGCATCTGCCTATTGAGTAGAATCTCTATAATTGCTGCTTGTTCGAACAACATAGCGTAATCCAAAGGGGTCATTCCCTGCTTGTCTTCTAACAATGGATTGGCATGATGCAATAACAACAAAGAAACGATTTCTGGATTTGCACATACCACTGCATGATGTAAAGCAGTCTTTCCGGAAGCATCAGCCACATTGATATCGGGCACCGTTTTAACGGCAGCGTTCACACGCGCATAATCACAGGTCTTAACGGCATTTATGAGCGCATAATCTAAAGAATCCAAGTATGCGGAGGCATTGTAAGGCAAGAGCAATATTAATACGAAGGTGAAGAGTACTGTTTTCATGGCATTGGCAGTTTGATTATTATCAATACTACCCTAAAATCCGTGTATTTCCTACTACAATACTCAGCGCCAAGTATGACTTTTATCAAACATTTCTTTTATGGATAGGCAGCTAAATATGAGAAACAACCACTGGCATTTGTTTACATGTGCTACCCAGCGCTTACTAAGAAGTTTTTTCCGAAACGTCGTTTCCTGCCAAGGCAGCTTCTTGGCCATTCTCTTCGAGCAGTTTTTTGAGCTCATTTAGCTTGAGCAAGGCCTCCACTGGAGAAATGGTATTGATGTCTGTAGTATTCAGAAGTTTTTTCACCTGTTCGTAATGCGGGTCTTTGGCCTCAAAAAGATTGAGCTGATAGTTGATTTTAGGTGTTTCTTTAAGCCTTTTCTTGATTTTTTTGCTGTTGTGCCCCCTTAGCTTGTCTTTTTCTAAATAAGCCAAGATTTCGTTGCTGCGGATGAGCACTTGGTTGGGCATACCAGCCATTTGTGCTACATGGATACCAAAACTGTGCTCACTACCCCCTGGCTTAAGCTTGCGAAGAAAGATAACCTTATTGCCCGCTTCTTTTACGGCTACATTATAATTTTTTACCCGCTCAAAATCATCGGCCAATTGGTTAAGTTCGTGGTAATGTGTAGCAAATAAAGTTTTGGCCTTGGCCCCCGGTACATTGTGCAGGTATTCCACAATTGACCAAGCGATAGAAATACCATCATAGGTACTGGTACCTCGACCGATCTCATCCATAAGCACCAAACTGCGCTCACTCAAATTATTGAGAATGCTGGCCGTTTCTGTCATCTCTACCATAAAGGTAGATTCGCCTCTAGATAAATTATCTGAGGCACCTACCCGCGTAAATACCTTATCTACGAGGCCAATGTTGGCCGCTTTGGCTGGTACAAAAGAACCCATCTGCGCCATTAAAACAATCAGGGCCGTTTGCCTCAACAAAGCAGATTTACCCGCCATATTAGGCCCGGTAATGATCAATATTTGCTGGTCCTTATTGTTTAAAAGGATGTCATTGGGTACATAGCGCTCGCTTGGGGGCAGCTGTTTTTCTATAACAGGATGCCTACCCGCTTTAATTTCTAAGGCAAAACCATCGTTGACCTCAGGTTGGCAGTAATCGTTGTCCACTGCAATCTGCGCAAAGGACATTAGGCAATCTATGGTACCCAAACAACGGGCATTTTTTTGTACCTGCTGTATATATTGCATAGCGTAAGCTACCAAATCTTGATAAAACTGCTGCTCTATGCGGAACAACTGCTCTTCGGCATTAAGTATCTTCTCTTCATAGACTTTGAGTTCTTCGGTGATGTAGCGCTCAGCATTGACCAAGGTCTGCTTTCTGATCCAGGTTTCGGGCACCTTGTCTTTATGCGCATTGGTTACTTCTAAATAATAGCCGAATACCTTGTTATAGGCAATCTTTAAGGAAGGAATGCCTGTACGTTCCATCTCGCGTTTTTGTAGGGTGAGCAGGTAATCTTTGCCAGAATAGGCAATTTTTCTCAATTCATCCAATTGCTCGTCCACACCATCGTTGATCAGGCTCCCTTGATTGGTATGTAAAGGAGGCTGAGCCTGCAATACCCGTTCTATTTCCTCTATAAGGCCGGTGCAAGCATCTAGGTCTTGCACTAAGGCCTGTATGGGTGCTTTTTCACAAGCCTGTAACAAATCGCGAATGGGTTTGACCTGTTCTAAGGATTTTTTAAGCTGCACCAACTCTCTGGGATTGATCCGACCCGTGGCCACTTTGGAAATCAATCGTTCCAAATCTCCTACCTGCGACAAAAAATCGAGCAAGCGCTCTCTTAGGGCTTCCTTCTCCTTAAAAGAGGCCACCACCGACAAGCGGAAATTGATGCCCGCCTTATCTTTGAGAGGCAAAACAACCCATTTTCTCAAAGTTCTGGCACCCATGGGAGTGACACACTGGTCGAGGGTCTCTATCAAAGGCACACCGCCTTCGTGTTGCGGATAGAGCAACTCCAAGTTGCGAATGGTAAATTTATCCAACCATACATATTGCCCCTCATCTACACGGGAGATACTGGCTATATGTGCTGTTTCATGATGCTCTGTAGCTTCTAGATAGTACAGGATGGCCCCGGCCGCTATAATGCCCGCTTGCATGTGTGCTACGCCAAAACCTTTTAAAGAGGTGGTGTTGAATTGCTTCAATAGCTTTTCATGGGCATATTCTTCGGTAAACACCCAATCTTCTAGCCTAAAAGTTTGGAATTGCGCTCTCAATACGGTTTGACAGGTTTCGCTTTGCTGCCGAGCATACAGCACCTCTGAGGGCTTAAAACCTTGTAGGAGTTTATCTATATAAGGCCTACCACCTTGCGCACAAAAAAACTCACCGGTAGATACATCCAAAAAGGCAATGCCTATTTGGTGCTGAATTTCATAAAAGGCAGCAAGGTAATTGTTTTTTTTGACCTGAAGTACATGATCATTGAGGGAAACCCCCGGTGTAACTAGCTCCGTAACCCCTCTTTTTACAATGCCCTTAACCGATTTAGGATCTTCTAATTGATCGCAAATGGCTACCCTCTGCCCTGCTTTTACCAATTTAGGCAAATAAGAATCTAAGGCATGATGGGGAAAACCTGCCAATTCTATGTGAGAGGCTGCTCCGTTGGCGCGTTTGGTAAGTACAATCTCTAAAATCTTACTGGCCTTAACGGCATCCTCTCCGAAGGTCTCGTAAAAATCACCTACTCTAAAAAGCAACAAAGCCCCTGGATGTTTGGCTTTAATGGCATTGTATTGCTTCATTAAAGGGGTCTCTTTCGCTTGTTTTTGCTTTTTTTTGCTGGTAGCCAAAGTAAAATCTATCTTCTAATTGAACAAACTCAAATTTAATCAAATTTACCTGGTTTTGGAAGGCCTCCAAAATTTCTAATAAAAAAAGCATCTCTCCATTTTGGAAAGATGCTTTTTGAGCCTAAGCAATCGATGCATCTAGAACAAAAAGGAGAT
>Ga0207419_1002516_pt1 | contig 11984 bp, 10 predicted proteins | sample ElkSloMetagenome_4_FD_184723 | JGI IMG/M metagenome (GOLD analysis project Ga0207419, IMG submission 184723) | Hot spring microbial communities from Elkhorn Slough, Monterey Bay, USA - MD2A (version 2) | ecosystem: Environmental > Aquatic > Marine > Intertidal zone > Estuary: Microbial mat ... | reverse complement strand
GGTCTTATTTTGCATAGCTCTGAATTTATTGGTTTTAACAACTAAGTTAGTGCTTAAAAGATATAACTTCGATGTTCCGCTATACAAACATAAGGGCTATTTAGAAAATCCTTAATGTAGTTTGGCAGGAATTGCATAATTTTTCTTTCCTTTACACGTTAAATTCAAAATATATAATAGCTTTGATATGCGTGGGTGTATAATTTTCGTTTTCTTTTTTGCAGCAGTCTTCCTTGCCATTTCAGGATGCCAGAAGGAGGGTTTTTACGAAAAAAGTGATGCCCGTCTCGGATTCTCCACTGATACAATTTCTTTTGATACCATATTTACTACTTTCGGTTCTACCACCAAAAATTTACGCATTTATAATCCTTACAATGATCCGGTAGAAATTTCAAAAATTTATGTAGCCGGAGGGAGTGAATCAAAATTCAGGTTAAATGTAGATGGTTTCATGTCGAATGCGGTGGAAAATATCCGGATCAACCCAAAAGACAGCATGTATGTATTCGTTGAGGTAACCATTGATCCGAACAATGCAAATGCCCCAATGGTAATTTCTGATTCCATAATCTTCGTTACCAACGGAAACATGCAGGATGTAAACCTGCGTGCTTACGGACAGGACGTTCATTTTTTTAAGGATGCTATCATTGAAGAAGACCAGATTTGGATGGCCGACAAGCCCTACCTTGTATATAATTATCTGTACGTAGATACAGGCGTAACCCTGACCATTAAGGAAGGCGTAAAGATACACATGCACCGGAATGCACAGTTTTTGGTAGGCGGCACGCTTAATGCCACCGGGAGTTATGAGAATGAGATTGTATTTCAGGGCGACAGGCTTGAAGAACTCTATAAAGATATTCCCGGACAATGGGGGTTAATGGTTTTTACCCACACAAGCCACAACAACCTTATGGACTACTGCATCATAAAAAACAGCACGCTTGGAATGCAGATTGGGCTTTACAATGAATATACTTTTCCTGACCTGACCATAAAAAATTCTATTATTAAAAATACCACAAGTATTGGTATTTATGCTTTTGGTGCAATAATATTGGCAGAAAACCTGGTGGTTGCAAACAACGGTTCATATTCCCTTTCCTTATTCCGTGGAGGAAATTACAATTTCACCCATACCACGGTAGGGAATTTTTATGGGCTTTATGGAAACCGTACAGAACCTGCCGTGGCCTTGTCTAATTTTGTAATAATACCTGAGGAAGATGAAAACGGTCAGGTTCAGCGGATTCTTTATCCGGGGCTTCTGGAAGCAGCCACCTTCAATAATTCTATTATATACGGTAACAGAAATGAGGAAATTTTGATTTCCTCTATAGAAGAAGGGGGAGATATGAATTATCTTTTTGATCATTGTCTGATAAAGGTTAATCCTGATTCTACTAATGTAACAGACCCGGCACATTTTCGAGATGTCATTCTTAACGAGTCCCCGAATTTTAAGATACGGATACCCAATGACACTACAGATATTGATTTTAGCCTTGATACACTTTCCCCGGCCATGAATATGGGAAGCATGGAAATTGCGAACCAAGTGCCTTTCGATATTCAAGGAAACAGTCGCATTGAAGATATTGCACCTGATTTGGGCGCCTATGAACGCAAAGAAGAATAAGTCACTGCCTTTCACTTTCTTTATTTTTATTTTCCTGCTGGTACTCAACAGTGAAAAGCTTCTTTATGCTCAGGTTCAAAGTCCTCAGGATGAATTTGCATTTCGCGCCATGTTTTATAACGTGGAAAATTATTTTGACCCTTTTGATGATTCCCTGACCCTGGATGAGGCTTTTACACAGGAAGGTGATTACCACTGGACATGGAACAAGATGGAGGAGAAAGCCCTGAAAATATTTAAGGTCATCGCCGCAGCAGGGACCCCTTATCCACCCGCCATTATTGGCTTTGCTGAAGTAGAAAACCGCTTTGTAATGCTTCATTTACTCAATAAGACCCCACTTAGCCGTTTTAATTATACTCTTGTCCACCAGGAATCACCCGATCGAAGAGGCATTGATGTTTCATTGATCTTCAACAACGATGAACTCACTTTACTTCACACCCATTTTTACCCCGTAAAATTTTCATTTGACCCGGATTCAAAAACCCGGGATATTTTATACGCATCATTGCAACACCAACAGGGCGATACCCTTCATGTTTTTGTGAATCACTGGCCCTCCAAATATGGTGGTGCATATGAAACTGAGGAAAAAAGGATGCAGGCCGCGCTTACCCTTCGCGCAATTGTTGATTCACTCTACATGGATAATGAAAATGTGAAGATTCTGATAATGGGAGATTTTAATGACACTTATATTTCATTAAGTCTGGTCTCGGGGTTGAGAAGCCTTTCTGATCTGCATACTCCAAATCCCAAAGGTTTATTTAATCTCACATCAGTTTTTCCTGATTCGCTGGTTAGCGGAACACATAAATTCAGAGAGGAGTGGAATGTTATTGATCAGTTCCTTGTTAGCAATGCATGCCTTTTTTCAGCAACAGGGTTGCAGACAAACCCCAAGGCTGTTAAAGTATTAAATGATTCATTTTTACTTGAAAAAGATGAGCGGAATTTTGGACTGAAACCATTCAGAACAAACATAGGCTTTCGCTACCATGGTGGATATAGCGATCACCTGCCAATTGTTTTAGATTTTTATCATCAGTAATTCACTAACGAAATTTTTTCAGTTTTCTGCTTTTATATCGCAAACTAAATCCCCATTTTTGTAAAATGGAAGAAATAGTTATTGTTACCATCACCGCCCACCGGATGCTTGGGTATGTTTTTTTACCCTACCTGGTAAACAAAAATACAGGTAAGGATTTTTACACGGTAAAGTCCCGGTTACAGCCAGGGGATGTTGCTAAATACCCCGAGCGGTTCACTGAAGGAGAGCGGGAGATATTAAAAATCACAGAATCCTACAGCGATCAGGAATTATACAGGGTTTTTTCAAAGAAAAAGACCAGTGTGCGTGATTTTCAAAGTAAGCTAACCGATGACTTTCTGAATGATAATATAAAGCCATATATTGAGCGCCGGCTCGTAAAATGCATCGATATTATCGTTAAATATGAGCTTCCGCTATATTTTAAGCTACTTACAGATACCGTGCATGAGGCAGACAAAATTAAGATGAACAGGGAGCCGGCAAAGGCAGTATTTAATTTCATCCGAAAACATGATGGAATGGAATACTTTCTTTCTATCAGGCATGGAGAAAAATCCTATGCCCTGGCAGAGAAAAATGGAATAATTCTAACCGACAGACCCTGCCGGCTGGTACTCGATAATGATTTGTTTATTTTTAATGATATAGATGGTAAAAAGCTTATTCCCTTTTTTTCCAAGAAAAGCATTCACATTCCCCGGGCAAAAGAGCGGGAATTTATGCGTGTATTTGTGTCGCGTGCAATTAGAAACTATGAAGTGAATATTTCCGGGTTTGAGGTGAAAAATTCTGCTGCAACTGCAACAGCGACCTTAATGCTGGAGCGGGATTTGAATCTTCTGCCGACACTAGAGTTAAATGTTAAATATACCTCAGCCAATACTTCTGGTGAAAAAACTAAAGGGGAAAGAATTTACCTGGAGGAGAACGACAACGGGTTTATTTTTTATAAACAGGAGCAGGATAAGGAACTTGAAAGGAATATTCACTCTTTTTTATCTAAATCCGGACTGGTAAAAAACAGATTTGGAGTTTATACCCTTTCTGAAATTTATAATAAAGGCTCTGAGGATGAGATAAATGATACCGAAGTGCGTTTTCAGCTTCTGAATTGGGTAGCATTACATCAAAGGGAGTTAAAAGATATGGGTGTGCGTTTTCAGCAACCATCAGCACAACCGGCTTACTTTGTTGGTGTGCCGAAATTAACCATGCAGGTGGATGAAAAACCTGACTGGTTTGATGTGCATGCCTGGGTTATCTTTGGTGGGTTTAAAATTCCTTTTCATAAACTTTTCAAAAACATCAGGCAAAAGGAAAGGCATTATATCCTCCCTGATGAAACTATTGCCATTTTACCTGAGGAGTGGTTTTCCACATATAAGAACCTTGCTAAATTTGCTCAGCCCGATAAGGAGAAAATGACTCTTAGGAAGCACCATGCCATGCTTTTACCTGAACCTGAAAACAATTCCGCTTTTTTGAAGAAGTTTAAGGGTATTGATACAGAAAAAATTGAGAATATTCATCTTCCTGATGGATTACGCGCTACTTTAAGGCCATATCAGATGCAGGGATATCAATGGATGAAGTTGTTGCAGGAAAATAATTTTGGTGCCTGTCTGGCTGATGATATGGGGCTTGGGAAGACGCTTCAAACCATTACTCTCCTTCAAAAGCTGAAGGAAGAGGCCTCTCCCGGTGCCATAAAACCATCCAGACCCGGAACCCAGCTCTCACTTTTTAATGACGTAGAGGAAGAAGAGGTTACAGGGCATTCGGCATCCTTAATTGTGCTGCCCTCTTCACTTATTCATAACTGGAAAAACGAGATATCTAAATTTGCTCCTTCCATAAAGGTTTATGAACATACAGGAGCAAAACGCACCGAAAAATCAGAAACGTTTGACGACTTCCATGTTATCCTGACAACGTATGGCATTGTACGGAATGACAGAAGATTGCTTGCCTCATATCCGTTTATGTTCCTTATTCTGGATGAAAGCCAGGTAATAAAAAATCCGAATTCCAAGTCTTACGAAGCAGTAAATGCCCTGCTTGCCAAATATCGGATTGTACTGACAGGTACACCTGTTGAAAATTCACTTAACGATTTGTGGGCTCAACTTAATTTTTTAAACAAGGGAATGCTTGGCTCTCTTTCATTTTTTCAGCGTGAGTTTGTTGTGCCTGTGGAAAAAAAGAATGATGAGCAGGCGCGTGAAACACTTAAAAACCTGATTCGTCCTTTCATATTGCGTCGTACCAAGTCAGAGGTGGCGAAGGATCTCCCGGATCTTACTGAAAACACAATTTACTGCGATATGCCTGAAGAACATCAGCATTATTATGAAGAAGAAAAGGCTCGTATCCGAAATTATTTACTTGAAAGTCTTCATTCAAAAGCCGTTAATGAGATGCGCGTGATGGTATTTGCGGCCCTTACTCGTTTGCGCCAGATATCTAATCACCCGTTGCTGGTAGAGGATTCTTTTGAAGGAGAATCAGGTAAGTTTGAGGAAGTGATCCGTACACTTGAAACCATCCGCAGTGGCAATCACAAGGTACTGATTTTCTCTTCCTTTGTAAAGCATCTGAATTTATTTGAAGATTACTTTACCAGTCATCAGCTAAAATACAGCAAACTTACCGGAGCCACAAAAAACAGGGAAGAAGTGGTTGAATCTTTTCAGAATGATTCCGAAAACTGCATTTTCCTTATATCGATTAAGGCGGGTGGAGTAGGGCTTAACCTTACAGCTGCTGATTATGTATTTGTGCTGGACCCATGGTGGAATCCGGCTGTTGAAAATCAGGCCATCAATCGTGCGCACCGGATCGGACAGGACAAACACGTGTTTGTTTATAAGTTTATATCAAAAAACACAATTGAAGAAAAGATCACTGGTCTGCAAAAGCGCAAAGCCAAACTTGCCGGAGACTTTATTGAAAATAACAATCCTTTGGCTGCACTGGATAAGAATGAAGTAATGGCTTTGTTTGAATGAAAGAGAGAAACGCTTAAACGGCACATTTAAACTTTGCGCTTCGGATAATCATAATATTCGCTTTTTACCCTTGATTGTCTGATGTCGCTCCATGCGGCACAATCAAAACTAAATGAACCGACACCTGTGGTTGGCAGGTTATCAATGGGTGATTTCCGGAAAAGATTAACCATGTTTGTAACTAAAGGGTTATGGCCGAAAAGAAAAACAGATGAAATGGAATCATCCAGCGATTCGAGCAATTTATAAATTTCTTCTTCGTAGGCCCCATAAATGGTTTCATCAATGATAATATCAGTGAATGGATATTCGAGGTACCTGGCAAACATTACTCCAGTATGCAATGCCCTGTTGGCAGGGCTCGAGATTATCTTATCGGGGTGTGCTATTTCTTCAGGCAACCGTTTTGCCATTTTTTTTGCATCGTTTATTCCCCTTAACAATAGGGGGCGGTCTAAATCTGATATTCCGTCATATTCCCAGCTTGATTTCCCGTGGCGAACAATGGTAACTCGTTTTGTTCCGGATGGTTGATCAGTTTTTTTCTTAAAAATAGAACCCATTTTTTTTGCTTTTAAGTATTATAAAAGATGGCTGGCAAGTTCTGCCAGATAACTGCGTTCACCCTTCACAAGGTTAACGTGTGCAAATATGTTCTGACCTTTCATTTTATCTGTAAGGTAGGTGAGACCATTCGATTTTGAATCCAGATAAGGAGAATCAATCTGTTCAATATCGCCGGTAAAAACAAGCTTTGTGCCTTCGCCTGCACGTGTTATAATCGTTTTTATCTCGTGCGGTGTAAGATTTTGCGCTTCGTCAACAATAAAAAATACATTGGAAAGGCTGCGCCCACGGATGTAAGCCAAGGGAGTAATTACCAGCTTTTCTGTTTGCTGCAGTTCCTCAATTTTATGATATTCTTTGCTCTGCAGTGCAAACCTGTGCTTAATCACCGAAAGATTATCAAACAGAGGCTGCATGTAAGGGCCTATTTTTTCCTTTACATCCCCAGGGAGGTATCCAATGTCTTTATTTGACAGCGGAACAATGGGGCGGGCAAGGAAAATTTGTGTGAAATTTTTCCTTTGATGAATGGCTGCTGCTAGTGCGAGTAAGGTTTTTCCGGTACCTGCCTTCCCTGTTAAGGCTATCAATTGCACTTCTGGACGTAACAATGCATCCAGAGAAAATGTTTGCTCTGCGTTCCTGGGTTCAATTCCATAGGCCTTTACTTTTTCAACCCTGTGGAAAATTTTAAATTCCGGATCAAAATGTGCCAGTGCGCTGGCTTTATCGCTTTTTAAAATGTAATATTGATGTGCCTCCGGAGACGGATCATATTTAAATTCTTCAGCAGGAACCCCGTTATGATCTTTATAGAGACGGGACACAACCTCATCGTCAATATTCTCTAATGTTACAATACCTTTATAAAGTTCGTCAATATCTCTTACCTTATCATTCTGATAATCCTGGGCCATGAGGCCAATAGATTTCGCTTTCATCCTAAGGTTTATATCCTTACTTATTAGGGCAACCGTTTTACGCGGATGTTTTAAATATACCCATTCGGCAATTGACAGAATTCTATGGTCAGGGGTATTTTCAGGGAAGGATTCACGAATAGCTTCTGAGAATGGTTTGGCTGTTTCTATTGATAATTTACCCAAACCATCACCCAATTTCACCCCGCCATTAAAAAGACTGTTGCCGGAGAGTTTATCAAGCTCACGGGTGAATTCCCGGGCGTGAAAATTGATAATATCATTTCCTTTTTTAAATTTATCCAGCTCTTCAAGCACAACAATCGGTAAAATAATATCATTTTCCTGAAATTTGTAGATGCACTTATAATCATGTAAAAGAACATTTGTATCAAGCACGAAAATCTTTTTTTTACTCATAGAATCAATCGGTCAGAAATATTTAGCTCAATTTGTTTAAACCATTAATAGGGAAAAATAAGATTGTCAAAAATAGAAAATTTTTTGATGGTTAAAACAAGTAATTATCTTTTTTAAGCGAAAGGGAAAGTGTAATTTTATAAGCTCTAAAAATTTTATAATATGAATTTTTCTGAACTGGTAAAAACAAGACGAAGCATTCGGAAGTATCTGGACAGGGAAATACCAGAAAAAGAGGTGAGTGCATTGCTGGAAAGTGCTATGTATGCTCCTTCTGCGGTAAATAAGCAACCCTGGCATTTTATCGTAGTTGGCGATAAGGAACAGCTATCCAAAATGGCCGAAATACATCCGAATGGTAAAATGGTAGCCAGTGCTGCCCTTGCCATCGTGGTGTGTGGCGACTCACATGCCGCCCATGGTGGTATATACTGGCCTGTTGATTGTGCTGCTGCTACGCAAAATATTTTGTTATCGGCACATGCGCGGGGAATAGGTGCGGTTTGGCTGGGCATTCATCCACGTAGAGAAAGGGAGGAAGCTTTCCGGAAGCTGTTTTTTCTTCCGGATCATATTTATGCTTTTTCTGCAATCTCACTCGGATATCCCAATGAAGAAAAAGAGCAACCTGATCGTTATGATTCTTCCAAGATCCATTTTAACAGGTGGTAATTTTCAGGCATGACACCAAAATTCCCCACTTACCTGCAGGCAATGGACTACCTTTACCAGCAGCTCCCTTTTTATCAGCGCTCGGGCAAGGTGGCTTACAAAAATAACCTGGATAACACGTTAAAGCTCGACGAATATTTTCATTTTCCTCATCAGAGGTTCAAAAGCATTCACGTTGCCGGAACAAATGGCAAAGGCAGCGTTTCTCATATGCTGGCTTCTGTGTTGGCACAGGCTGGGTATCGCACGGGTTTATATACCAGTCCCCATCTGCTTGATTACAGGGAGCGAATCCGTGTTAACGGAGACATGATAGCCGAAGAGGTAGTTTTACAGTTTGTGAATAATCATTGGGAAATACTTGAAGAGTTACAACCCTCTTTTTTTGAAATGTCCGTTGCGATGGCCTTTTGGTATTTTGCTGACAGCCAGGTAGATTTTGCCGTTGTGGAAACAGGACTCGGGGGAAGGCTTGATTCAACCAATATTGTAACACCTGAGGTAAGTGTAATTACCAACATAAGCTTCGATCATGTTGAATTACTCGGAAATACCCTTGAGGCCATTGCAGAAGAAAAAGCCGGAATTATAAAGCAAGGTGTACCTGTGGTAATTGGAAGAAAGCAACCTGCTGTGCTGCCGGTTTTTGAGAAAAAAGCCACGGAAAAAGATGCGCCTCTCTATATTGCCTCAGAAATTTGCCAGATTAAGAGGCAGGGAGGTAATAATAATCAAATCATCCACACAAACAAAGGATTGGAAATTTCTTTTACGCCAGATCTAAAAGGGCCATGGCAACCTGAAAATTACGTCACTGCCGCAGCAGTTTTTGAATTGTTGATAAAAAAACAATTTGAAATCCCTACGAAATCCCTTGCAAAAGGATTTTCAGCAGTAATAAAAAACACGGGCCTTATGGGGCGTTGGCATGTGCTTAAAGAAAAGCCACTAATTATTTGTGATACGGCTCATAACTCAGAAGGATTGTCAAAAATCATTTCTCAATTGGTTTCCCTGCCTCATCATCAGTTACATATGATTATGGGATTTGTTAATGAAAAAAATACCGATTCTGTTTTTGATTTATTGCCAGGGCAGGCAAGGTATTATTTTACCCAGGCTTTATTACCGCGGGCATTGCCTTACCCGGAACTGCTGCAAAGAAGCAAAAAATATAATTTTGATTGTTTGGGCTTTAGCTCAGTTCAGAAAGCAGTTGATGCTGCATTGGCAGTGGCTTTGCCAAATGATGTTATCTTTGTAGGGGGCAGTACATTTGTTGTTGCAGAAGCGATGGCATTGCATTTTTAAATTATTGAAAAGATACCTTATTACTGTGTCATCTTTATATATCGGTTTTATTAAACCAAATATGCATTTTGCCTGTTTATGAATAAGTTACTAAACCATTGACATGATTATTCTTATCATTGGATTACCCTTAACGGGCAAAACATATTTTGCCAAGGCTTTCGCAGAAGAAATTGATGTGTGCAACCTGAATTTCGATATCATTCGAAAAAAGAATGCGCTGTTGGGTAACGACCCCAGCACACTTCTAAATGCATATGAACTGTTAAAAACAGCAATGTTAGCCGAAATGGCCGCTGGTGAAGATTGTGTTATCGATGCTGTATTTCACCAAAAATATTTTCGTGATATTTTTACCAACGCTGCAACTGATCAGGGGCATCGGTATTTTACTATCCGTATGTCAGCACCGGAGGAAACCATAAAGAAAAGATTGAAAAAAGAACGCAAGAACAGTGAAGCCGATTATGATGTCTATCTTCATTTGAAGGACACCTTTGATCCGGTTGTTACGGATCATTTAGTATTACGCTCTGATGTTCAGGGTATTGAAGAGATGATTGAAAAAGCCAAACAGCATATTTTTGATTTATGAGACGAAAACGGTAAGTTATTCGCTTACCCGGAATTATTTCAGTATGGATATCAAATAGGTATAGCCTACTCCTGAAATCACTGCCAGCCCGAAGCTCAGCAAGGTTCCAATTAGAATATATTCTGTTAATTTTCTATCCACAGCCCTGGAAAGATCCCCAAATCTGAATACTGATTTGGCTGCAATTAAAAAACCTATACCTTCCCAGTATCCGGCAACAATAAACCCAAACACGAAAAGCCTTTCAAGCATTCCGATATATTTGCCAGCATTTTCGAGAGAGGCTTTTTCTGTAATGTCTGATAAATCCCATCTTGAAACAAAGATGCGTATGATAATGGATGAAGTTACAGTTACTAATATCAAGAATGAAAGTGTAAGCAGTGTAACATCATTGCATAACCATCCAAACCCAATGTTATAGGGAAAATAAGCATACACTACCAGTGCAATTACAAGCAAATGCATAATTTGGTCAGCAAAGAATAGCAGACGCTCGTTAAATCTTCCGGTAAGTTCAAGTTTTATTATGTCTATTAACAAATGCGATACAACGATAATAACTATCCCCAACCAGTATTGCATATTAAATCCAAGCAATAACAGGAGTGCTAAGGCATGTACTCCTATATGAAAATACAAATAAGGGGAGCGCATTTTCCGGGCTACTTTATCTTTTACCCAATGGTTGGGCTGCACCAGGAAATCTCCTATTAAATTTGCCAGAACTAATTTTATGATGAAGGATAGCACAATTTTTTTATCTCACTTATGTAATAAATATTTAACGCATTTAATTCATCAAATCCTGCCCGTTTTAATCCGCGGCTTATATTGCTTTGTCCCACACCTGCCATAGAAGCAAGTGTTGCTTGATTTACCTTTGGGTGTTCCAGGGCCAGCTGAAAAACAGCGGCTGATTTTGGAGCCCATTCTTCCATAATCCGATTGGCCAGCAGAAACATGATATTCATCTTTTTATTCAGATCATCCCATGGGGTTTCTATGGCAAGCCCATTCTTCTTTAATTTTTCAAAACACTCTCCTGAATGGATAAAAGCACTGCCATTTGATTCTGTAAGGCCTTTTCCCCGGTAAGAAACATTTCCTAAACCAATCGCTGCGCGTACATCAAGGCCCTTTGTTTTTTTTATGGCACTCTTGATGGTCATTACTGCCTCAAGAGCTTTCTCCGGGTGTGTTTCCAACTGAAAACTATCCCCTCTGAAAATTTCCCATTGAGACGGCTCCTTCCCATAAAATGACATTGCCTCCTTCAGATGTTTTAACCAGGTTTGGGGGCTCGATTGTCTTGAGTTTTTTATGTCGCCAGTGATAATTGCAGTCATTGATAATTTTTTGCTAATATATGCTATTTATGCGACATATAATAAATTATGCCTTAAAAGCAGCATTCATTCAAATATGCCCTTTCATACGCATAATTACAATAATGCGCTATTTTGCACATAGTTACAAAATGATATTATTTAACCATTTTCAAGCGGGAATCAATAGACTAAGGTATTAACAACTTCATTAAGAAGGTGATATGATAAATATTAAATTACTCAGTAATGAGATTTAACAGGAGAGGCAAATATTTTTATATAAAAGTTTTGTAGTTTAAAAATTGTCGTCTATATTTGCACTCCGTTTCGAAAAAAACGGTTCTTCAAAGGCTATTAGCTCAGCTGGTTCAGCGCATCCCGACTAACATCGGGAGGGTCACTGGCCAACAGAAGAAGAGAAGAAATTAAAATACGGGCGATTAGCTCAGCTG
>Ga0207419_1002515_pt1 | contig 11987 bp, 12 predicted proteins | sample ElkSloMetagenome_4_FD_184723 | JGI IMG/M metagenome (GOLD analysis project Ga0207419, IMG submission 184723) | Hot spring microbial communities from Elkhorn Slough, Monterey Bay, USA - MD2A (version 2) | ecosystem: Environmental > Aquatic > Marine > Intertidal zone > Estuary: Microbial mat ... | reverse complement strand
CTGGAGATCTGGATTTACTACCAGATAATCCAATGAAACACTCATAGCATTGGCAATTTTAGTGGATACTTCAATGGAAGGCTTTACTTCACCTTTTTCATAGCGGCCAATTACCACCAAACAATATAAATTATCTGTTTAGAGCTCTGGTCAGCACCTTACCCGGAAGAAACCTAAACCCGAAAAAGATAAGGCAAAGCGTGATCGCCAATCTGCTGAAGCAGGGACACGACCTACGGGTGGTACAAACCTTTGCCGGTCATAAGTACCCAAGTACCACCGAGAAGTACTAGCAGGGTGATGTAGAAGCCCTTAAGCAGGAAGTTTTAATTAAATTTCGTAATCCAAGGAGAAAATACAACAGATGATCCAAAAATATATGAAATTGGAATTAGCATAGTTAAGGAGATATCAGGCAATTATAAAGCTCCTGAATCTGAGGAAAAAGAACAAGAACAAGAGTCAGAACCAAAATTTAGACGGTTTGGTGAGTTTTAATTCAAATAATTCTCTGGTGAGGTAACTAATTTTGATAAATAGTAATTTTCATGATTTGAATTAATGGAAGTTAGTTTAATAGAATTGGGATTAAGGTTATCACTTAAAAAAGCATTTACATGGTATGTTCCGTTGATGAAAGGATTTGAAGAAGATATCTTCAGTATAAATTGTGAGTTCTTTTTTACTATTTTCCATTCCCCTGTTCTAGGAGAATCCTTATTAACTCTAGGGGCTCGGAAAACTCCATCTTTTGTAAATGAAATTAATGCTCCTTTGTATAAATTACTGTTGGGGTTTTTATTTTCAATATTTTCAATTATCCAAAGGCCCGTTATTTTTTTATTTTGATTTGAAATATTAGAAACACAACCAATGTTGAAATAGATAATAAAAGCAATCAATAAAAATTTTGTATATCTAATCATTTTAAAGTTTAGTTAAATGTTTTACTAAACCATATATGCCTGCCTTGTCTTAGCATCCATCATGAAAAACAGATGGTTTTTATCTTCCTCATTTAACTTTAAGATATCTTCAATCCGCTTGATTACCACCTGGTCAAGTTGCAGATAAGAATTTCCTACCAAATAATCTAATGAAACACTCATGGCATTGGCAATTTAGAGAGTGGCCGTCATGATCTCAGTTAGTTGCTGCTTTATTCTACGCTTCAAACTGGATGTGGCAGTAGCAAGGGGCATGCGCACGTAAGGTTCACACACGTTCATTTGATAAAGCAATTCTTTTATTCCCACGGGATTACCCTCTTCAAACATTAAAGGTGTAATTTCCAGCATCTTAAATAACTGCTGCTGTGCCAAAGGGTAATCGTTGTTCAAAGCAGCATCTACCATTGATTTATAAACATCAGGAAACGCGTTGGCGGTTACGGAAATTACTCCGCATCCTCCAATTGAAATTAAAGGAACGGTACATAAGTCATCACCTGAAATCAAACAAAAATCATCGGGCTTAAATTTAGCTATTTGAATCAGCTGCTGAAAATTGCAAGAGGCATCTTTTATCCCAATGATATTTTCATGCTCTGCTAATCGAAGACATGTTTCTGCATTGATATTAGATCCTGTTCTTCCCGGAACATTATAAAGGATCACAGGAACAGGACATGCATCAGCTAATGCAGTATAATGTTGAAAAATTCCTTCCTGCGATGGTTTATTATAGTAGGGACTTACAGATAAGATAGCTTTTACACTTTCGTAATTTGCTTTTTCTATTTCTCCCAGGCAATAGTTGGTATTATTGCCTCCAATGCCATATACAATTGGAAGCTTTCCCTGGTTTTGTTCAATTACAAATCGCAATATTCTATCCTTTTCCTCATCAGTAGTAGTAGCAGATTCTCCCGTGGTGCCTTGCACTACAAAGTAATCTACAAAAGGCAAAGTATGGTTTATCAACTTTTCAAGACCCTGGTAATCAACAGTTAAATCAGATTTAAATGGTGTTGCCAATGCCACACCTACTCCTCTAAAGCTTTCCTTCATTTTTTACTGATTTGGTATAGTGATAAATTTGCTCGTATAGCCTTCTCAAGTTAGGTTCATGTCCATTTAACCTGATCATCATTTCGAAAAATTTGTTAGAATTTTGGTCATGAAAATGTCCTATTCTGCATTTTGCTTTGCTTCTGGCTAATATGTTTTCTACAAAAATATTAGGCTTAAGGTCCAGGTTTATTAAATAATCGAATGGCTTACTGGTAAAACTGATCAAGCTTCTACCATTTATATCTCCGGTAAATGTAAAGTCTTTTTCAGTAAAAAAGTCAAACTTAAACTCATGGTTTTCCTTTCCCTTTCCCAAAAAAGCCATTACTTCAACTTTTTTATCGTCGCGATTCAAAACATTTACAAAGTGTTTTACTTCTTCATGTTTCTTCTCATCTGCAATAGAAAAAATGACTCCTACATGCATTGCTTGCTGAAATCCAATAGTAAGCTTATCCTTCTTCTTTGCTTTTTTCAAGAAAGAACGAGTGTTCATTTGGATCATTTTTTTTTGTATGGCCAACATGTCTTTATTCTTCAATCATGCTTAAAAACTCATTTATAGAGATGATGTTAACTCCCAGCTTTGCTGCTTTTTCCCTTTTTGCCGGCCCCATGTTCTCCCCCGCTACCAAGTAATCAACTTTACCTGAAACAGAAGAGCTCACTTTTCCACCCTTATTTTTTATTAAAGATTTTAAGTCATCCCGCTCAAAATTCTCAAATACTCCTGATATAACAAAAGATTTACCGGTTAAAACATCGCTATCTACAATTAAATCTTCTGTTGCAATCTCGAAATTTAATCCTGACGAACGCAAATCATCCACCAGTTTTACGTTTAGCCCGTCAGCAAAAAACTCTAAAACGCTAGATGCTATTCTTTCACCTATCTCCGGTACTGCAATTAAATCTTCAAAAGATGCCTGCATCAGGTTATCTATATTCTTAAAATATCGAGCCAGCTTTTCCGCTACTGTTTGGCCCACGTATCGTATGCCCAAAGCAAATAATACATTTTCAAAAGCAGCAGCTTTAGATGCCTCTATTCCATCCAGAATATTTTGAGTAGACTGTTCTTTAAATCGTTCGAGTTGAATAATATCAGCGAACGAGAGTTGATAAATATCGGCCTGGTTTTGTACCAATCCCTGTTCATAAAAAAGATCTATGGTTTTATGTCCGATACTATCAATATTCATGGCTTTGCGTTGAATAAAATGCTCAATACGACCTTTGATTTGTGGTGGACAACCACGACTATTGGGGCAAAAATGTACTGCTTCCCCTTCTTTCCTTACCAGGGGCGTGTTACATGCAGGACAATTCTCAATGTAAAGTACTGCTTTGCTTCCCGGTTTTCGTTTAGTTAGATCTACCCCGGTGATTTTAGGAATTATTTCCCCACCTTTTTCTACAAATACTGTATCCCCCTGCCTCAAATCCAGGCGCTGAATTTCATTAGCATTATGCAATGAAGCTCGTTTTACCATGGTGCCAGCAATTTTTACAGGGTCCAGGTTGGCCACCGGAGTAATAGCACCGGTTCTGCCCACTTGATAAACTACTTGCTGCAGCAACGTGGCTTCTCCTTCAGTCTTATATTTAAATGATATGGCCCATCGTGGATTTTTGGCGGTAAACCCTAGATGTGAACGCTGCTCATAGTCATTAATTTTTACCACTACACCGTCGGTATCCAGTGGCAACTCCAATCGCTTTTCTTCCCAGTCATCTATATACGAAAACACCTGGTTCATGTCTTTGCATAATCTATAAGTAGGCGAAACATTAAATCCCCAATCTTCGAGCATCTTGATGGCTTGGTCATGAGTTTCAATTTCCAGTTCATCGCCTAAAACCTGGTACAAGTAGCAATCCAATTTTCTTTTGGCGACTTCAGAGGCATCCTGCATCTTTAAGCTCCCGGAGGCCGTATTGCGCGGATTGGCCAGCAATGCCTGATTGTTGGATTCACGCATTCGGTTAAGTTCATTGAAAACTTGCCGGGGCATGAATATTTCGCCCCTCACTTCAAATAATGATGGAACGTTTGCTTTATTAATGCGTAAAGGAATAGATTTGATCGTTTTTACGTTATTGGTTACATCATCTCCTCTTAAACCATCTCCTCGAGTTACGCCTCTCTTCAGTATGCCATTCTCGTAGGTAAGGCTTATTGCAACTCCATCAAATTTTTGTTCGCAAAAATATTGGTAGTCTTCATTTTCTAATCCTCTGGCTACTCGCTTATCAAATTCTTGTAATTCTTCCCGAGAGTAAGTATTGCCCAAACTCAACATCGGATAGCGGTGAGTTACGGTGGCAAATGCTTTTGTAATGGTTCCTCCTACCCTTTGCGAAGGCGAATATTCTGACTTCAACTCTGGAAAATCCTCTTCAAGATTAATCAACCTTTTTAACATCAGGTCAAATTCCTGATCAGATATTTCCGAACGGTGCTCCTGGTAGTATAAATTGTTATGATAATTGACTTTTTGAGTCAATATTTCTATTTCTTTTTTAGCCTCTTCTTTAGAGATTTTCATTGAAAAATAAATAAGTAAATGAAATTATTACACCTTGTAGGGCCATTTACAAAACTAAAAAAAGTAAACTCATAGAACAAGAAATATAATTTTCATTCATACTTTATAATTTTTATAATTAATAAGCCAAATTTGCATTCAGTAAGTAAAGTAAATGTGAATTATATGCTATAATGATTCCTTCACAATACAATGAGAAGATTAGTAGCCATTGTGCTATATCTTCAATATTTAAATGGTAGAAGAATCAGCAAGGTTTCCTATTAAAACCAGGAGCTCTTTTTATGAACTAGCATTTACAATTAAGAAAGGGTTTCAATAGATTACTAGCAAAGAGAAAACAAGGGAAGTGGCTATAAAACTGCCATTACTACTCTTCTAATAGCTTTCAAGTGTGCCTTATATTGCAATACCTAAATTGAATCCGAATAAAGAACTTAAATATTTAGAAGAAAAAACCAAATTTACTTTGTAAATTATTATGTCAAGAATATATAATTTTTCAGCCGGCCCAGGTGTGTTACCAGAGTCTGTTTTACAAAAAGTTCAAGCAGAAATGCTTGATTATCGAGGCAATGGCATGTCTGTAATGGAAATGAGCCATCGCAGTAAAGCATTTGACGACATCATTAAAAAGGCGGAAGCTGATTTGCGAAAGCTAATGCAAATTCCCGAAAATTATAAAGTCTTGTTTTTACAAGGAGGGGCTTCAACCCAATTTGCCATGGTTCCGCTCAACTTATTTCGTAATAAAAAAGCAGACTATGTAAACACCGGCAGCTGGTCGAAAAAAGCTATGGCTGAAGCCAGAAGATACGGGGAGGTAAATATGGTAGCATCTTCGGAAGACCAAACGTTCAATTACATTCCTGAAATAACGCAGGAAATGTTTGATTCGGAAGCAGATTACGTACACATTACCACCAATAATACTATTTACGGCACAAGGTTTCCCTCCTTACCACCCGTGGGTGATGTGCCTTTGGTAGCAGATATGAGTAGCAACATTATTAGTCAATATTATGACGTAAGCAAGTTTGGGTTGATATACGCCGGCGCTCAAAAAAATATTGCTCCTGCAGGTGTAACTATTGTAATTATAAAAGATGATCTTGCCGATAGCCCGTTGGAAATAACCCCTACCATGTTGCGCTACAGTACGTATATTGAAAGTGACTCATTATTTAATACGCCACCCTGCTTTGCTATTTACGTTGCAGGTTTAGTATTTGAATGGCTATTGGATCAAGGTGGTATTAAGGCAATAGAAAAGCAAAATAATGAAAAGGCCGCCTTGCTTTACAATTACCTTGACCAATCTGCCCTGTTTGAATCTACTGTAAAAGGGGCTGACAGGTCAATTATGAATATTCCTTATGTAACAGGAAATAGTGAACTTGATGCAAAATTCATTAAAGAAGCTGATGATGCTGGATTTAAAACCCTGAAAGGTCATCGATCAGTGGGTGGAATGCGCGCCAGTATTTACAATGCAATGCCTGTGCAAGGTGTAAAAGATTTAGTAGCATTTATGAAGGATTTTGAAAATAAAAACAAATAAAACATTTTAGATGGGATGATGAGATGGAATAAACAATCATTGTATTAAAATTACAAAGTGTATAAAACATCTAATATTGATTAGCTAATCAATATTAGATGTTTCAGTCTTCTGCTGTTCAATATTTACTCTTTCTCCACTGGCAAGCGATTGCTCCATAGCCTGATGCCAGGCTACGCTTAAAAAAGCTAGTGATTTGGTGCTCTGTTGTTTCACCTCTTCTTCCTGCACAGCTTCAACAAAATTCAAAACGGTGGCTTCTAATGAAAACTTATAATCCTGACTATCGAAACTGAATAAGGTAGTTTTTCCATCATTATCCTTAAAATTAATTTTTTGATTGCCATCTAATTTTAAAGTGCCATTTTCTGCTCTGATATTCATTATCCAATGTTCCTTGCTTAAATTATCCTTCACAGATAAATTTACGGTAGCACCACCTGCAAAATCAAAATAAATATTACTAAAAGGTTTACTACCTGAATAATTCTTTGCCTGTAATGAGGTTGGTTCGTTATTCAAAAACATGGTAGTAAGATATAAAGGATGAAAATACCAACCCAGAAAGCCATCGGCTCCAGCGGTTATCATCATACCAGGCTCAGATTCATGTACCAGCAAATCAATTTGCTTTATTTTTCCTAATATGCCTCTACGTATGATTTCTTTTACTTTTATTACGGATTGGAATAAATGATAGTGACTTATAACTCCCATTTTATGCCCTTCATCTGTGGCCACTTCTTGCATTTTATTCAATTCCGTGATAGATGTTGCCACTGGCACGGGCATCATTACCGGTCTTTTTTTCAAATAGGTGATTGCCATTGCTGCTCTTTCAGCCAGATCGTCTCCCACTACTACTCCATTGGTAAACATACCTACTTTGCCTTCACGTTCGATAGTAGCAAGTGAAACATTAGATAGCAAGAGCTTAGAAAACAGCTGTTGGATTTTAGTTGCTTGCCAAAAACCGAGCGTAAATTTAAGTACGTCTGCCGGTACTTTTAATTTAGTAAAAAAAGGTATTGAAGCAAGCGAGAGGTTTTTTACAAATTGGCGGCGATCTATCTTTTTCATAATAATTTTTGTTCAATTGGATAAAATTAACCAACATATTGTAAAATCACAACAACGACTCACAATGTATTATTTCAAATATGTAAGAAATATTATATAAAACCTGATTCATTAGTAATTCCTAATTATACCAGAGAACAAAATAATCTTAAACTATTCAAATACAAATCGGTCAATAGGTTCTTTCAAAAAAACTATTATTCTTGATTTATGTAAATTATTGAACATCATTAATTAGTTTTACTTGCACATTATAAAACTAAACTGTTAAAAATCATGCTGCTATTTATTGGAGGCCTGGGAATCAAATTTATTTTTATTATTATTGGTATACTTTGGATCTGGGCTTTAGTGGATCTCATAAAATCCGATTTTAAAGATAATACCAATAAAATTATATGGGCTCTTGTTATCATTTTTACTTTTCCCATTGGGCCTGTTTTGTATCTTGCAATTGGAAAAAATGGAAAATCTAAGTAAACTATGTGGTCATTAAATTCTTATGAAGGTTAATTATTGTTATCATTTTTATTAATCAACTTAATAATTATTATTCTCCTAATCTGGGTAATTATAGATTTATTGGTACTGTCTTTAAACTCTGATTTGATCACTTCCAGGTAAAAATGCTGAACTGAAAAACCATCAGGATCAATTAGATTGATAATCGTTTGCCATTTCTTCTGATCGGAAAGGTTTAGAAAATAGATAAGATCTTCGTCCCAAATGGCAAAATTTTTTGGAGGTGAGTATTTCATCCCGAATGGCTTAAACAGTGCAAAGGTCGAAGCTGGATGAACAACCTGACAGGTTTAGGTATTAAATCGATTGGCAGTACAGCTAATTGTTTGCAGAATTTGAGGAATGGCGGCAAAACCTGTCAGGCTTTAGAAATTTCAGAAACAAAACCCAATCTCCTGAAAAAACAGTTAAAAAACTATTTATTTAGTTGCTTAACTGTAAAAACAGTTCTATCTTTAGACCATGGAACAATTAACCAAAGCAGAAGAACCGGTAATGAGTATTCTCTGGAAGCTAAAAAAGGCCTTCGTCAAAGATATTCTCAACGAGCTACCGGAACCAAAACCACCTTATAACACGGTATCCTCAATTGTAAGGGTATTGGAAAACAAAGGATACGTAGGCCATACTGCCTACGGAAAAACACACCAGTACCATCCGGTTATCTGCAAAAGCGACTACCGGAAATCATTGTTCAAAAATATTATGCAGGATTACTTCGACGGGTCTTATAAAAAAGTTGTCACCCACCTGGTAGATGAAGAAAACCTATCGGAACAAGAAATCCAAGAAATTGAAGCCATTATAGAAAACGCTAAAAAGAAAAAACCATGACGTACTTAATCTACCTGCTCGAAGCCAGCCTGATCCTGGCAGGCTTCTATTTTTTCTACCGCTGGCTGATCAGGCCGCTCACCTTTTATGGCCACAAGAGGGTTTTACTGCTTTTCATTCCACTGCTGGCCCTTACTTTACCACTGCTGCAAATTGACCTCGGCTGGCAGGCCCCCATTCAGCCAATATCATGGATGCCGGTGCAATCTCCATCGGTGGAAATACCTGTGTCAACTGAAGAAATCCAGACCAACGAAAACATCCAAACCAACAAAACAAAGGCAAACACGGTAATAAGCACTCCCCAGGCATCTCTTTGGCACTGGAGCCAATGGCCGTTATTATGTTATGGCATCGGTGTTCTGGTAGCTACAATTTTATTTTTGTACAAACTGCTCAGGGTTTTCCTCATGCACAGAAAGGCCAGCCCTTGGCAACAAAACATCTACCTGAGTACTCTGGCCAAACCTGCTTATTCGTTTGCCAGCAGAATTTACCTTCATCCCGAGCTGACAGGTGAGTCCGAGTTGCAGCCAATCCTGCAGCATGAACAGGTACACGTGAAGCAATGGCACACCCTGGACCTGATCCTCTTCGAATTACTGGCTATAGTTTTCTGGTTCAACCCGGTCAGCTGGCTACTGGCCCGGGAGTCGCGCCTCAACAATGAGATGCTGGCCGACCAGGTTTCCTCTTCCGGTTCAAAAACAGATTACGCGAAACTACTTTTGAAGTATGCTACAGCCAACAGCAGCAGGCATCTCTCCTATTCCTTTGCCCGGTTGCAAGTAAGGAGCAGAATTGAAGGGGTGTTAGCTGATGAATCAAAAAGCAGCAGCAAAATCAGGTTTGCTATGGTTTTACCAGTTATTTTGCTAGGCTTGTTCGTATTCAGTTGCAGCCAGGAGTTGATTTACCCGGAAAAGCTCTCCTACTTCGAAGGCAAGAAAATCAAGTTAATAGAAGCAATTTATATTGATGAATATGGCGACCAGCATCAACGGGATGGCAAAACTTTAAAATTTGTAAATTTCCAGCGCAATGGTAAAGTAGAGAACTTTGGAAGTACGGAAAGTACTCACAATATACCCGAACTCAATGATTTGACCATAGCCATTGGTTTTATTGAAAATTCGCCTTTTGATCCCAAGTTAACTCAAGGGTTTTTATTGGAAGGATATGATTACGTGAAAACTTATGCATATTTGTTTGAAAATAACAAACCTCTGTTTAAACCCAGGTCAGGACAGCCCTGGGGTTACTATGACGATAGAGTAAACAGTACAAATACTGTAGAATATGAACATAATTTACCGGTAAAACTTACCGATACTTACTATTTGAAGGTTCTGAAAAATTTTAAAATTGATAAACAAAGGAACAAATATCAAACCATTACAACCGAGAAGCTGGTGAAAAGAAAAGTATTGGAGGAATTTGAATATAATTTTGAAGAACATTCCATTAAACATTATCAGGCCCATTTTAAAGATGAAAATCCGTATTTTTATACAGAAAGAGAAGAAGGTGACAAATGGCCAACTGAAGTAACTTATAAAGGACCCGGCGAACCGGAGTTTGATTATTTTGAAACCCATACTTACCAGTTTGACGAACAGAACAGGTTAATAGCTATCTACCGTAATAATGGCAGCCTTCTCAAAGAAATTGAATACCTGAATGATAAGCTTATCAACTTGTACCGGGTTTATAATTTGAAAGAAGAACTGGAGTATACAGTGAGAATCAATTATGGGTTTTATAACTAATTTCAAGACTATGAAGTAAATGAAATATATTATCCTTTTAATACTATTCAGTCCTAATGCTTTGTTAGCACAACCAAAAGAATTGATCAACCTAGAAAAAATGTTAATAAGCTATAAATCAATTAGCTATAATCACAAATTTATTAATTACAATCCATTTACTGGCCAAAAAGGAATAACTGACTCTGCAAAGATATTAATACAGGAATATGAAAACATATTCAATAGCCAATACTTAATCTCAAATAACCGGTATACCTTTGGTTACAATGGAAAATCCACATTTTATATTAACAAAGATAAAAAAAAATTAATTTACAAAGATGTAAATCAATACAATGACTTGATGGGTAAACCCTTCTTATATTTTTCTATTACCTGGCTAAAAAAAATAGTTTCTAAAATTTTAGTTGAAAATAGCCTTTCATTTATATCATCGGGGGAAATGTCAATAAATGGCCATTCATGTTTTATTTGTCAAATTCATTTATCAAATAAAGCTATAAATAATGAAGGGGAATTAGTAGCGAGTAAAAACAATAATAAATTAATTATATACATTAATAAAAAAAATCATAAACCTGTTGCTTTAAAATACTATTCTAACAAAAATATTATTTGGGATATACATTTTAATAACATTAAAAGAGAAATATTTAATGATGAAATTTTTTCTTACAATTCATATTTAAACCAGGTTAAAAGCAACTATAGTTACAAACAATCTTTAGAAGAAATACAACAAGAAAGAAAACATTTCAATAAAAAATTAACCAATTCAAAAAGCAAAAATTGGAAATTACCATCTATAGTTGGTGATACTGTTGAACTTTATAAATTTCCACAAGCTAAGCTCATTAAGTTTTGGTTTCCTTATTGTACTGGTTGTATAAAATCAATTCCTATTATTAATAATATCAGCAAGCAATACCAGCACAATTTGAAAGTATTTGGAATTGAATTTACAAAAAATGATAGTTCCGGCCTCCATCAATATATCACTAAGATGAATATAGAGTATCCAGTCCTATATGGCGGCAATAAAGTAGCACAACAATATAATGTTAATTCTGGGCCTACATTTTTTCTAATTGATGAAAACAATATTATTCGGTACGCAAGTGAAGGATTACAAGAAGATGAATTAATTGAGGCATTAAAAAGCATCTTATCAAATCATTAATATGAAGTAGCCATGATAAAAAGACTTATTACTCACAGGTTACTTGGATAATTATTCCTTTTTTGTTGCGGTAGATTATAATAGCACTAATATCAATGGAAAACCTTAAATGACGGATTATCATATTTACTTAATCCAAAATAAAATCGAAAAATTAGCTGACAGCTACCTGTTCTTTTGTATATTTTTCAATAATAATATGATGTTACTTAGGCACCAATTTAGCTTTGGTTAAGATGATCGATCTAAGTTTCCCACCTTCGCTAATAGTAAGATTTAATTCTTCTTTTGTCTTTAGCTTGGGTAGTTGTTGATTTACAAATTTACAAAATTCCATCTTATTCATATTTTGTAATTCAATACCTTCAATAGAAATAATGGTGTTATCGGACGATACATCAAATAGTATCGGGTGTTCCAACCATTTAATTCCCAGGTGCAATTTTTGTTGGTTTATATCTGCATAAATAGAATATT
>Ga0207419_1002512_pt1 | contig 12005 bp, 12 predicted proteins | sample ElkSloMetagenome_4_FD_184723 | JGI IMG/M metagenome (GOLD analysis project Ga0207419, IMG submission 184723) | Hot spring microbial communities from Elkhorn Slough, Monterey Bay, USA - MD2A (version 2) | ecosystem: Environmental > Aquatic > Marine > Intertidal zone > Estuary: Microbial mat ... | reverse complement strand
GGAGCCACTACCTGCAAAACCCGCTCTGGGGGAACATCCTGGGTCTGAACTGCGACATATTCAAACGCATAAGCCAACAAGCCATCACCGGCCAAAATGGCAATATCTTCCCCATAAACCTTGTGATTGGTCAACTTGCCCCGACGATAATCATCATTGTCCATAGAAGGCAGATCGTCGTGAATCAAGGACATGGTGTGGATCATCTCCAAGGCACAAGCCGTTGGCATTGCGGTTTCTAGAGTTCCCCCCAACAACTCACAAGCAGCCAAACACAAAATCGGTCGCAACCGCTTACCCCCAGCTAATAACGAATAGCGCATGGCTTCGTAAATTTTTTCGGGGGCAACAATTGGTAACGAACGATCTAAAGCGTCTTCAACCCGTTTTTGGCGCTGTTGTAAGTACGCGGTTAAGTCAAATTGCGAAGGTGTAAGATTAGTTGCAATGCTACGGTCTACTGATACCATGCCTTGATTGAGTGTGAACCAAAATGTTGCTCTCCTAATTTTACAAGGTTGTTGTTCGTTATTGGTTATTTGTTATTAGTTATTGATGGTTTGTTGCCCAGCAACGCCAAAAGTAACACCCGAATTGGTCATGATTCTCAAGGTTCTCGCCCTTTTGTTGATTTCAATCTCTTAGGGCTGATGCTTGCGGCGATAACTTTCAACTGTATTGTTTAACAACATAGCCACCGTCATCGGGCCGACTCCCCCAGGTACAGGGGTAATATAACTTGCGACCGACGCAACCCCATCAAAATCCACATCCCCCACTAAACGAGAACGACCCGCTTCGTCAGTAACGCGATTAATCCCCACATCAATCACCACCGCACCGGGTTTGACCATTTCGGCAGTAATCATTTGCGGTCGGCCTACCGCAGCGATCAGAATATCGGCATGGCGGGCGATCGCGGCCAAATCCCCAGACCGAGAATGAGCAATAGTAACCGTTGCATTGGCTTCGAGCAACATCAACGCCAACGGTTTCCCTACCAAAATACTACGACCAATCACCACCGCCTTTTTACCCGTCAGGTCAAGATTGGCGCTTTGCAGCAAGCGCATCACCCCGGCGGGGGTACAACTGCGTAAACCCCTTTCCCCCCGCAATAAACGCCCTAAATTCACCGGATGCAAGCCATCTGCATCTTTGTCCGGGTGGATTTGGTTGAGCAGCGCCACAGCATCCAAAGAATCCGGGAGGGGCAGTTGGACGAGAATGCCGTCAATCTCTGAATTTTGGTTGCATTCTTGAATCAGACCCGCCAAGTCCGCTTGGGGGGTATCTGCCGGAAGGTGTTTGCCAAAACTCGCGATGCCCACTCTCGCACAAGCTCGCTCTTTATTCCGCACATAAGCCGCACTCGCGGGATGATTGCCGACCATAATCACCGCTAAACCGGGAGGACGACCGATTTGACTTTGCAACGTGGTAATTTGCTGTTTGAGGTCTTCTTGGATAGTTTGAGCTAGAGCTTTACCGTTAAGAATTTGGGCAGACATTCGTAATGATGGTTGGTTAATTAGGTTGAAGGAGTTTCAACAATCAGCCAGGAAATTAATTGTTTCGCATTTCCTGGCATTGATGACTAAAATCAGAAAATTCAAGAAGGTTGGCCAAACTGGCGTTGATAAATTTCTTCTTCTTTGTCTGATTCTAATTTGATGTCAGAACGAGGATAAGCAACGCACAGCAAGGCGTAACCCTCGGCTTGCAACTCTGGGGAAACCCCCATAGCGTCGTCTTGTTCGACTTCTCCCTCGGAGAGTTTTGCCGCACAAGTGGTACATACTCCGGCGGTGCAAGAACTCGGTAACTCGATTCCGGCTTCTTGGGCAACTTCTAAGATTTTACGATCTTCGGGAACGTCGATGGTATAGGTGTTGCCGTTATGATTAATTTCAACTTTGTAAGTGTTTGCCATTTACTTTCGTCTAACCCAGAAAATTTGTTTCTCCCTAAAGTTTTATGATAACTGTTTTAGGGTCAATTTATGGGGCTGTTGATTCTTTTTTTAGACGAATTGATAACTGTTTTTTGGTAAAACTTGATTGTGGCTTTATTATTCATTCCGGCGACTACTAAAGCGAATAATTAAGTAACTTAAAGAAAGCGCTAAGACAGCAGAGGATAAGGCAATTAAATCAACGGCATTTTTCTTTTCGATATCAAAAATAATAATTTTACGAGCGACGGCAATTAAAGAAGTAATAACAACTAATTCATATTGAACGGTGTGGCGTTTGAGATAAACGGTGATATTAGCGAGAATTTCTAAAGCGATTAAAACGTTTAAAAATAAACCAAAGGCTTCAAATAAAAGGTCTTTTGATAAATCGGAAGCCTGTGATAAAGATTTAATCAGCAGTGAGCCAAAGAGAAAAATACACAGGTCATACACCGAAACCAAGGTCACAATAATCATTAAGACCGAGAGAAATTTTGCAATCAAAACTTCAATATTTTCGACGGCATGAAGGAAGTTTTGATCGCTTCCGGCTTCAGCTAGTTTCTGCCAAAATCGACGCAAACGGGGCATTTTTTAACCTAAATTCAGAATCAACAAGCAAGCGCCTGAATTTGACTCAGGCGCTTACCAAGGGGGCGATCGCGTTTAGTTTCCCGGTTACAACGCCTCGGCACCCGCTACTACTTCGAGAATTTGTTGGGTAATCGAAGCTTGACGCGCTTTGTTATAGGACAAGGTAAGCGTCCCAACCAGTTCATTAGCGTTGTCGCTGGCGTTGCTCATCGCCGTCATCCGAGCCGCGAGTTCGCTGGCTGCGGCTTCTTGGAGCGATCGCAACAATTGGTTGTTGAGATACAACGGCAATAACGCTTCTAAAATCTGCGCGGGGTCTTGTTCAAAGATCATATCTTTGGGGAAACGCCGCGTCTCGTTACTCACTTTCTCGCGAGTCACTTCAAATTCACCGCCATTGGTCGTCAGGCGGAAAATTTCGTCATCAGTGACTTCCAAACCTTGAGGAGACAAGGGTAACAAAGTTTGAATCACCGGACGAGAACTGACCAAAGACACAAACTTGGTATAAATCAACTCCACCCGGTCAATAGCGCCCGACAAGAAAGACGAAAGCAAGACTTCAGCAATATCAGAGGCTTCTTCGGCTTTGGGGATTTGTTCGAGTTCAGTGAACTTTTCGAGAATAGGCATATCGCGACGCTCGTAATATTGCACCGCTTTACGACCGATGAGAATTAATTGATAATCAATCCCTTCGGCTTGTAACTCTTTGATGCGAGCGTCGGCGCGTTTGATGATGTTGTTGTTGTAACCGCCGCATAAGCCGCGATCGCCTGACACCACCAATAAACCCACCGTATCCACTTCCCTCTCCTTGAGCAAGGGTAAATCCACATCTTCAAATTGCAGACGGTTCTGCAAGCCGTACAGGACTTCTGCGAGGCGGTCAGCAAACGGACGAGTCGCCGTGACTTGCTCTTGAGCGCGACGCACTTTCGCCGCCGCCACAAGACGCATCGCTTCTGTAATTTTACGGGTATTTTTAACCGAATCAATGCGATCGCGAATGGCTTTTAAATTAGGCATAATTATTCGTTACCAAATCTAGAAAAATCAAGCATAAAGCCACCAAGCAAAACCCCCATCACTGTACGGTCGGACTTGGTGGCTTCACAACTACAGTTCGTTAGGCCGCCGCCATAAAGGTCTGCTTGTACTCTTTAATGGCTTCGACGAGGATCGACTCAGCTTCGTCGGTGAGTTTCTTCTCAGACCCGATAATTTCACCGAACTTGGGTTTATTCGTTCCTAAATAATCCCGTAACCCTTGGACAAAATCCACGACTTTTTCAACCGGGACATCATCCAAATAACCATTCAGACCCGAATACACCGTCGCGACCTGTTCGGGAACCGACAAAGGCTCGTATTGGGGTTGCTTGAGCAATTGACGCAAGCGCTGACCGCGAGCTAACTGGGCTTGGGTAGCTTGGTCAAGGTCAGAAGCAAACTGGGAGAAGGCTTCAATTTCGGCAAACTGCGCCAACTCTAACTTCAGTTTCCCGGCCACTTGTTTCATGGCTTTGGTTTGGGCCGCAGAACCCACGCGGGACACGGAAATCCCGGCGTTGATAGCGGGGCGGAAACCGGCGTTAAACAAGTCCGAAGACAAGAAGATTTGACCGTCGGTAATCGAAATTACGTTGGTGGGGATGTAGGCCGAAACGTCCCCGGCTTGGGTTTCGATAATCGGCAATGCGGTCATGCTGCCACCACCGAGTTCGTCGTTGAGCTTGGCGGCTCGTTCGAGTAAGCGGGAGTGGAGATAGAAAACGTCTCCGGGATAAGCTTCGCGACCGGGGGGACGACGCAGTAACAAGGACATTTGACGATAAGCTTGGGCTTGCTTGGACAAGTCATCGTAAATGACCAGGGTGGCTTTGCCGTTGTACATGAAGTATTCGGCCATAGCGGCTCCGGTGTAGGGAGCGAGGTATTGCAGGGTGGCGGGGTCGTTGGCATTGGCGGCAATGACGATGGTGTAGTCCATTGCGCCCCGTTCTTCGAGTGCGCCCACGACTTGCGCTACGGTGGAGGCTTTTTGACCGACCGCAACGTAAACGCAAACCACATCTTCGGATTTTTGGTTGATGATGGTATCAATGGCTACAGCCGTTTTTCCGGTTTGGCGATCGCCAATAATCAATTCCCGTTGACCGCGACCGATGGGAATCATCGCGTCAATAGCGGTAATCCCGGTTTGCATCGGTTCGCAAACGGAACGACGAGCAATAATCCCAGGGGCATTCGATTCGATCAGGCGGGTTTCGCTGGTGTTGATGTCGCCTTTACCGTCGATGGGACGACCGAGGGAATCCACGACCCGGCCAATCATAGCGTCACCCACGGGAACTTCGGCAATTCTGCCGGTGGCGTTGACGGTGCTGCCTTCTTGGATGCCGAAGCCGTCACCCATTAATACTGCCCCAACGTTGTCTTCTTCTAAGTTGAGGGCGATGCCGACTGTACCATCTTCAAAGTCTAAGAGTTCGCCGGCCATGGCGTTTTCTAAGCCATAAACGCGGGCAATGCCGTCTCCGACTTGCAATACGGTTCCTACGTTGGAAACTTGGACATCTTGCTCGTAGGATTCAATCTGCTGGCGAATAATGCTGCTAATTTCGTCGGGTCTAATGCTAACCATGTTCTGTAAAAACTTGCTACTTTGTGGTTTGTTTTAATTGCAAAAAAGGGCGATTTAAGCGGTTTGACCTAAGCGCATCCCAATACGGCGCAGTTGTCCGCGCAAGCTGGCATCTACCACTTGAGAACCAACTTTGATGATGACACCGCCGAGTAATTCGGGTTCGACTTGGGTTTTGAGTTCCACTTCTTGGGCGTTGGTCATGCCTTTGACGCGATCGCGAATGGCTTGTTTCTGCTCGTCGCTGAGTTCTTGGGCCGCGCGGACTTCAGCGAGAACGGTATTATTTAATTCTCGCAGACGTTCTAAATATTGTTGCGCGATCGCGCTCAAAAAGATAATCCGCCGCTTATCGACCAATAACATCACGAAGTTGGTCAACTCAACTGGGGCATCATCCCCTAAAATGCGTCGCATCACTGCTTTTTTCGCATCCGCTTCTACCACGGGGTTGAGAATGAAATCTTCGAGTTCCGGGGATTCATCGATCAAGGCTTCTAAAGAGCGAAACACCTCCCCAAAAACATTGGTTAAGTCCTTGCTTTGAGCAACAGACATCAACGCTTGGGCATAGGGTTCAGCAATAGCACTGCTGACTAAACTACCTTTCATTAACTACCTCCGAGTTGAGCAATGCAGCGATCGATGAATTGGCTTTGGGCCGAATCATCTAAGGTTTCTTGCAGTTGCGCTTCGACTCGTTCTAGGGCTAACGCTGCAACTCGCCCTTTGAGTTCGGCGATCGCCTTGTCTTGCTCCCCTTGTAAGTCTTGTGCCGCACTCGCTTTGATGCGCTCGACTTCTGCTTGACCTTGGGCGAGGATTTTCTCTTTCGCCGTTGCCGCATTTTGTTCGGCTTGTTCGCGAATTTTGGTCGCTTCGGCTTTTGCTTGGCTGAGTTTGCCTTGCTCTACTTCTAAAGCTTTTTTGGCTGTAGCAGCGCGGTTTTCAGCATCTTTAATTTCTGCTTCAATCGCAGCGCGTCGCTCGCTCAGAATTTTGCCTAAAAATTTACTTCCATAAACCACTAACACCACAACCAGAATTGTTATGTTAATCAGGTTAATTTCTAAAATGTCTAAGTTTAGACCCCACCCACTTTCGGCGGCAAGGTATAAAATATTACCCATGATCTTTGATTTTCTCTTAGCGCTTCGCTCTCAATTGATCTTGCTTTCATAACCTGTTCACACCCCTTGCTTCGCTGCTCTCATCTCCCAGTTTTAGGGAAATGACAGAACCGAAGCCAGTGCTTATGACTATTTCACTAATTCTGGCCCTAAAAGTTTCTCCAGAATTTGGCGACTGAGGGTGTTGACTTGACCTTCTAAGTTGCTGAACGCTTCAGCTTTTTGGGTCGCAATTTCTTGGGCCGCTTTTTCGCGCTCGGCTTGCACTTCTTGTTGTGCTTGTTGGGTTTGCTCGCTAATCATTTTTTGAGCTTCCGCTTGGGCCGTGGCCACAATATCTTGAGCCTCGCGACGAACATCGACTAATTCTTGTTCGTATTGACGAGCAACGGCTTCGGTTTTTTCCCGACGCTCTCGGGCTGAGAGCAATTGGGAACGAACAAACTCCGTGCGATCGTCAATGGCTTTGCCTAAAGGCTTGTAAAAAATAGCATTCAGAACAATTACCAAAATCAGGAATTGCACGCCCATCAAAGGTAAGGTGGCATCAAGGTCAAATAAGCCACCTCCCTCCTCAACGGCTTCTGTTGCTAACAGAATTATCCAGTGTGTCATTAGATTTGAAAAGAAAGCTGTTTAAAGGTTTTCGCGAGTTTTGGTAGAAACGCCCAAGATTTAACGAAAGCGTTTCTACCAAAGCTAATGGGTGATGCGATTAGCTTGTTTAGGCGAAGGGGTTAGCGAATAACAGAACCAGTGCAACCACCAAGCCGTAAATGGTCAGCGCTTCCATGAAAGCCAAGCTCAACAGCAAAGTACCGCGAATTTTACCTTCAGCTTCGGGTTGACGAGCAATCCCTTCTACTGCTTGACCCGCAGCATTCCCTTGACCCAAACCCGGGCCAATCGCGCTCAAACCTACAGCCAGAGCAGCAGCGATAACAGAAGCAGCAGCAATTGTCGAATCCATGATTTTCTTTTCCTTTGTGAGTTAACTAAAAAACAAAAACGATAGTGAAATTAAGCTTTCCCGAAGGCGGGAAGACAAACTGAAGCCTAAAAGCTCCAATTCTTTTGAAGATGATTGATTCCCGAACTATTCTTCGTGGCCGTGTTCTTCGAGGGCTTCACCGATATAAGAAGCGGCTAAGGTCGCGAAAATCAGGGCTTGAATGGCACTCAGAAATAGACCCAAAACCATTAAGGGCAGAGGGACGAACAAGGGAACTAACAACACCAATACCGCTACAACTAATTCGTCAGCTAGGATGTTACCGAAGAGACGGAAGCTGAGGGAAAGGGGCTTCGTAAAGTCTTCAATGATTTTGAACGGAACCATGATTGGCGTAGGTTCGGCATAACCAGCGAAGTAACCTAAGCCTTTTTTGCGAAGCCCAGCAAAAAAGTAGGCGATAGAGGTCAACAGGGCTAATGCCACTGTTGTATTGATGTCGTTGGTTGGAGCCGCTAGTTCGCTGTCGGGAATTTCGATCAATCCCCAAGGCACTAACGCCCCAGACCAATTTGACACAAAAATGAACAAAAATAAAGTCCCAACAAAAGGAACCCACTGACGATATTCTTTTTCACCAATTTGGTCTTTGGCTACACCCCGCAGAAAATCCAAAACATATTCCATGAAGTTTTGCATTCCACTGGGAACTTGTTGAATATTCCGCGTTGCTAAGAGGGAGGCAACAATGAGAATAGCAATCACAAGCCAAGAGGCCATAAAGACCTGGCCGTGCAGTTTGTAATTGCCAATTTCCCAGTAAAAGTGTTTACCAACTTCTAACTCTGCTAGGGGAAAAGAACTTAAACCAAATAAACTATCGAGAACTTCCATGTTTGTGATATTTCCCCAAATATCCTAAAAACTTCCAATTAAGGATTTTATTTTCTTTGAATGGATCGAGCTTTTTGCGATCATTTTTGGGTGGGTAACAAGGTTGTTTGCACCACATAAATGATAATGGCCGCTTTATAGGTTAAAAAACCCAGAAAAACAGGCAAAATGTGTAATTGATGCCATTGGGTGGCCACAATGATTAGCCCGATTAAAAGCCCTAAGCGCGTTGAACCCGGTCGGCTGGTTTGCACTCCTAACCGCTCGACTTCTTTAGCCAGCATTCTCAAATACACTAAGCTGAAACAAGCTCCCAAAAGATAGTTCAGTGCTGTGTTGAGCGAATAGGTTAGCCAAACCGAGATAAAGATAATCCCGGCTAGGGCTAATGTCCCCAGCAATAAGCTTTGCTTGAGTTGATAATATTCACCCATCGAGCTTTCTGAGCCGTTGGGTTGAGCTTCGGTGGCTTCGGATGCTTGCTTTTCGGCTTCGAGAGAAGAGTTAGGTGGATTCACAGTTTTTCGCTTACGAGGGCCCATCCAAACAGTCGGCTTAAAAACGTTTAAGCCAGAAGCAATAATATCATGGCATCAGCACAATTCTTAAAAAGTTCTGAATAAAGTTAAGTTCATTACAGATGCCAATAAATTCAACAACTCTAGACTTCGGACGGGGGCGGGTCGGCACAGAAGGGAACAATACGATTTAAGAGATGACTTTTGGGGCAATAACAAGTGAAAAGAAGGGTTTATGGGGATGCAAGTAGAATAATTTGTCGTTTTTGGAGCGATCGCACCCCATCGAGCGTCAAAGCCACTGGCTCTAGTAGCTCGCCCACCGTAGTCGGTTGTGTTTGATTTGTAGCACAAAGTTCGAGAAATTCAAACTCGGCTTCAGATAAATTCACAATCTGATAGTTGTAGTCAAACAACGTGCGACCGGGCCAACCATCGACACAAGGGCTAATTTCGGGAATTGCGTTTAATAATGCTTCATCGTCCGACCAATCTGTGATTTCTAAGGGCGGACGAGCCAGGAAAAACTCGTAATGAGTCAAACTGGGGTCGAGGAGTTCAATTGTCCGGAAACGATCGCGATCGCTCAGAGATTGCGCCCTGGCCATCAACTCCGGATTATCCCCCAGCAAACGCTCTAATTGCCAAAACTGCGGGTTAGAAAAGCCCACAAACTGCAACCCCGCAGCGTCGATCAACTCAAACAAAGTCTTGATATTGTAATCAATCTCCTGGGGATGGACATACATATCCGCGAATGCCTCGTCCCGGTGATTTTCCATCGACCAGCGCCTTTTTTCTTGCTGTACCAAGCGATTATCTTCCGGGAGGGTGTCAAACAAAGCGCGACCGACTTTCACCCCATCGGGATAATTCCCTCGCTCAGAACCTTGAAGCAGCGCGATCGCCTCTTGCATCAAGCGAATTTCCCAGCGGCCTAATTCCGCATACACAAAAATATGCAGCAGTCCCCCAGGAGCCAGTTTAGACGCAATAGCTTTTATCCCCGCGATCGGGTCGGGTAAATGGTGCAACACCCCCACACAGTTGATCAAATCAAACTCCCCCGGCAACTCAGAAGCTTGTTGCAACGGCATCGCCTCAAAGGTCACAGGCGGTTCGTGATTCGCCCAACTCCCCGAACGCTCGCAACGCTCTTTGGCCACCGCCAGCGCCTTCTCGCTCAAGTCAATGGCGACAACTTCGGCTTCGGGGTTGAGGTGAATCAAATAATCCGTTCCCGAACCCGTCCCACACCCCGCATCCAGAATGCGAATTAGGGAGGTTTCGGGCTTACGTCCCGTACAAAAAGCATAAGCCGCTTGCCAGTGCCAGCGCCAGTTATAGCCCGGTGGCAGTTGGTCGCTGAGGGGGTCAGGCGGAAAGGGGAAAGTATTGTAAAGTTTAGCAACAGCCGCACTAATCGCTTGAGAATCGGACATGGCCAGGATCGAAACAGCAATTTTAGAGTTTAGCCGATTTTAAACTAGGTTGGTCATTAGTCCTTTGTCCTTTGTCCTTTGTCCTTTGTCCTTTGTCCTTTGTCCTTTGTCCTTTGTCCTTTGTTATTTGGTTATTGGTTATTGGTTGTTGGTTGTCGCCAAAATCCCTCTTCCCCCTCCTCCCACTCCTCCCGATTGCCCATTGCCGAATGCCGATTGCCCCTACACGCCCACTGCCCGAAAATTTCGACACACTTCTTAATAAAAACGCTAAGAAAGCCGGAAACGTTTTACCCTAAAAGCTGACCCCTTGGGTCTTAAAAGATTCGTTTTTAGTAAAGCATTAAGGGTATTTCGGTATCATACATGGGTCAAAATTTAGTCATTCGTTCAAAAAACGTCAGGATTGGTTCTGGTGCGCGATCGCCACTCCTTAGTTCGGCCAATCCGCGCTACTAAGCTGACCAACCCAACTGAAATGCCCCAAGCTTTAGAGCAACACATACATACAAAAGTTGTAGATGGGAGATAGTTGAAAAAAGATGAGTGTTAAGGCAAGTGGTGGAAGCTCGGTAGCGCGTCCCCAACTGTATCAAACGGTCGCTGTTTCGACCATATCCCAAGCCGAACAGCAAGACCGCTTTCTCGACCAACGGGAGTTAGGCCAACTGGACTCATACTTCAGTTCGGGTCAAAAGCGTCTTGAAATTGCTCAAGTCATTACCCGCAACTCCGATTTAATCGTATCTAGAGCGGCCAACCGTATTTTTGTGGGTGGGTCGCCTTTGGCGTACCTAGAAAAGCCCCCCGTCGAAGAAGAGCCTGAAATGGCCATGGCGGGTGCAGAATCAGAAAGCGCTGAAGGGACGACATTAGGAACGTTAACTTTTGTTGAAAACAAAAGCTCTGGCTTTTTTGAAAACCTACGTTCGATTTTTACTTCTTCAGGGGCGGGGGGCCCGGTTAAAGTTCCGCCCGGTTTTCGACCGATCAACGTCTCGCGCTACGGCCCGAGCAATATGCAAAAGTCCTTGCGGGATTTGTCTTGGATGTTGCGTTACCTGACTTATGCGATTGTCGCAGGGGACCCCAACATCCTGATTGTCAATGTGCGCGGCTTGCGGGAAATCATTGAAAATGCTTGTTCGAGTGCGGCAACCTTGGTGGCTTTGCAAGAAATGCGAAACGCCTCGGTCAATTACTGCAAAGACGACAAAGAAGCAGCAACCCTGGTGGCAGAATACTTTGATGTTTTGATCAAAGAATTTGAAGCCCCCATTCCTTCAGATAAGTTGCGTCAGCGATCTTCGTCCGATCTGCAAGGCTTACAGTTACCCCAAAGTTACTATAATGCCTCGGCGCGTCGGCAAAAGTTCGCGATGAAGCCAGGACTGTCTACTCTCGAAAAGCAAACAGTTATCAAAGCGGCTTATCGCCAAATTTTTGAGCGGGATATTACGAAGGCTTACAGTCAGTCGATTTCTTATCTCGAATCGCAAGTCAAAAATGGCGACCTTTCCATGAAGGAATTTGTACGCCGTTTGGCTAAATCGCCGTTGTATCGCAAGCAGTTCTTTGAGCCGTTTATCAACAGTCGCGCCCTAGAGTTGGCGTTTCGCCATATTTTAGGACGCGGGCCCAGTTCGCGAGAGGAAGTACAAAACTACTTCGCGATCGTCTCTGAAGGCGGTTTAGCGGCGTTGATTGATGCGCTGGTAGATTCTCAGGAGTATGCTGATTACTTCGGAGAAGAAACCGTGCCTTATTTGCGGGGTTTGGGTCAAGAAGCCCAAGAATGTCGCAACTGGGGTATGCAGCAAGACCTGTTTAATTACAGTGCGCCTTTCCGCAAAGTGCCACAGTTTGTAACT